>Ga0105353_1001641_pt1 | contig 10894 bp, 8 predicted proteins | sample EN1Hudsemesocosm_2_FD_83657 | JGI IMG/M metagenome (GOLD analysis project Ga0105353, IMG submission 83657) | Methane-oxidizing microbial communities from mesocosms in the Hudson Canyon - EN10B Hudson Canyon | ecosystem: Environmental > Aquatic > Marine > Cold seeps | place: Hudson Canyon...
AACCATTGATATTGAAGACTTACTTGTACTGGAAAACTTAACGAGTTTAACATTAAGCGGTAATAGTCTCCTTAATACGTCTGAATTAGCAAAATTTGATAAATTAACAACGTTAAATATTGAAAATGTCGGTTACAATTTCAACTCTTTAAGTTTTTTAAGTGGCTTAACTCAGCTTGTATCATTAGATATTAGCAATAACAGTTCGATTAATGATTTAAGCGCTTTAAGCCAATTAACCGAGTTACAAGAGCTAAATATTTCAAACATTAATACGGCCGACTACTCACCAATTTCAACCTTGACCAATATAAAAAAATTAAACTTAGAGCGTAGCTATTACAATTCAGAGTTTGATTTAAGTGAGATAGAAAACTTTGTTGAATTAACAAAATTGAATATCAATAACATAAGTAACCTAACCAACGTTTCAATAATCAGTAATTTTACAAAGTTAGAAGAATTGCAAATAAGCAATATTAATACGGCCACCTTAGGTTTCATTAGCGAAATGGCTAATCTTAAGGTATTAAATGTAAGCAATAATAATCGTTTGGGTGATATTAGCCCAATTGCTGACCTCGTTAACTTAGTTGAACTTGATTTATCAAACAATTCAAATTTGGATGATTTATCACCATTAAGTGAATTAACAAAATTAGTAAAACTAGATATTGAAGATTTGTATAATTATAAAGATATAAACCTAGCGGCATTAACAAACCTTGATGCATTAGAAGAACTAAACGTTAGTCGTAATTCATTAGAGAATATTGACGTATTAGGAGGGTTATCAGAACTTAAATTACTGAAAATGTCATATTCTCAACTTGATGCACTATTTGATTTTACTGAATTAACTCAGCTTATTGAGTTAGATATTAGTAATAATATTCTAACGAATGTTAATGAGCTATTAGATGCTCACACACTTGAGAACCTTAACCTAAACTATAACCGTAAATTAACTAATGTTGATGGACTTGCCAATGCAACAAAACTTAAAACTTTGTCATTAGAATCTCTAGAGAAATTAGAGAACATTGATGGTTTGGCAGCAGCTACCGCATTAGAGTATCTAAACTTAAATAATAGTAGAGAAGTTAAAAAGATTACCGCATTAGAAAATATGAATGCTTTAAAGGAGTTGTCATTACAAAATATGTATTCTCTGGAAGATATCAGTGCACTTTTCAATTTGACTAATTTAAATACTCTATCACTAAACAATGACACATTAGTTTTATGTGAAGACTTAGACAACTTAGTAGACACATTAACCAATACACAAATAAGTCGCCCATACAACTGCATGACGGCGCCTATCGACCAATCGCTTATCAGTGATGAAAATTTGTTAACGTGTATTAAAAACTATTCAACTGATATTGCTGATCTTACTTCATTGAGTTGTCGACACGATAATATTGAGTCTTTGGATGGTATTGAGCAATTAGAAAATTTATCTTATTTAGAAATTTCTTATAATGATATAACCGATTTAACACCAATAGCTTCACTACTACAGTTAACTCGATTATATATAAACAATAATGTTAACTTGAATGATATTGCGGTGCTGTCTAGTTTGACTAAGTTAACCACGTTAGAATTACAAAATAATGAGATCAATGACTTAACAGGTTTGTCTGCATTAAGTATCCTACAAACGTTAAAATTATCTAACAACTCGATCTCAGATATTTCTTCGCTATCAACACTGACAGAATTGCGGTATTTGTATTTAGGTCAAAACATAATTAGCGATATATCTGCAATCTCTTCATTAACAAATATCTATGAATTAAATCTTAATGACAATACAATCAGTGACATATCATCATTACTTGATTTATCTAATTTGAGGTATTTAAACCTACAGAATAATACTGATGTTGACTGTGTTGATTTATCAGACTTAGAAAGTAATTTAAATCTGAGTTATTTATATCAACCAAGTCAATGTAATTAATTTTAGATCTGCTAAGTTATTCTTTATGAAGCCGAGTTATTTTGAACCTCGGCTTTTTATGAATCATTTAGCTAAATAGAATAAATATCTTTAAAAAATCTATTCTCTCTTGGTAAGTAATAATTGTCATAATCAACAGAAAAAGCAATGGTAGTGGCTTTACCTTTTAACTCATGACGAGGGACGAAGCCATAAACTCTTGAGTCTGCGCTGTTACGGCGATTATCTCCAAGAACAAGGTAATGACCTACAGGCACCGTTATAGGGCGAAAATTACTGAGTTGGTCGCTTTTATCTTTATCAATACGAATGATGTGAGTGATTGAATCAATTTGTTCAGTAGCAAACAATTGTTGAGCATTGTGTTCGGTAATTTGATAGTTAAGCGCTTCGCCATTGATATAAAGCGTTTCATCTCGCAATTCAACAGTATCACCAGGTAATCCAATCATACGTTTTATCAGGCGGTTATCAGCCGCTTTTGATTCAAACACTACAATTTCACCACGCTTTGGTTTGCCTGTAGTAAGTAAAGAGAATTTACTAAAAGGGAATTTTAAATCGTAAGCCATTTTATTAACAATGATTCGATCGCCTTCTTTAATCGTTGGTTGCATTGAACCTGTAGGTACAGTGTACCAGTCGGCAACGGCACTTCTGAAAACTGACATTAATAGAATAAAAAGAATGAACAGTTTGTTGTTTCGCCAAAATTTTTTAAAAAAACTCATGAGTTATTGATTCCTTGCATTAAAAATACATACTCCACATAAGGTGTTAGGTATAGAGTTATTGTTTGAGTGAAAGTTCCAGCAAAACATATCTGCTTACAACTGAACTCTTATGATGAATTTATATATAAATTCTCTTAAAACTGTCAGTCTTGTGCTAGATCAATTACAGCTAAAAATATGGGCGTAAAGTACTAGTTAGAAAAGCTTTAAATACATATTTAATAGGCATACAGGAGATAATTATGACCTTAGAAAAACATGACCTTCATCACGAATTTCCAGAGTTTAATGAAGAAATTCATCACTTGAAAATTAATGATAATCACTTTGCTCGTTTGTTTAACGATTATCATGAAATTAATCAAGAAGTTCAACGAATAGAGCAGGGGGTGGAAAATACAAGTGATGAATATTTAGAGCAGAAAAAGAAGCAGCGCCTGAAATTAAAAGATGCACTATTTGCCATGCTAAAAAAAGTAGAATTACCAGCATAGCTGTTTAGTTTGAGTGACAATACAAGAAAGCAATAAATCAGGTTAGCTTTTCTTAATCACATACAAATAAGGTTTTTCGTCAACTTGCTTAGCAACAAGCTCATGCTCCATAAAACGACAAAAACTAGGTATATCGCGAGTGGTAGATGGATCGTCGCACTTTATTAATAATGTTTCACCACTCGCAATTTTTCGCATATTTAGTCGTACCATCATTACAGGCTCAGGGCAGCGCAAGCCCATGGCATCTAGAGAGTGATCCGCTTGTTGAAAAATTTCGCTTAGCATAAGTATTATTGAATTAACTAAAATTAAAATTATGATAACTATTCTACTTCATTTTCATTTAGACTGTCTTGCATAAATGCCAACGGGCTTGGACTCGCAACTTAAGTTGATTTAGGTATATACTTGTATGGATAGAATATGTTTCGGAAAAGTAGAAATTAATGCTGATTAGTTTAGTGAAAAAGATATTATTAACACTAGTTATCATTAGTTATAGTTCGATCCTATTGGCTAGCAAGCCATTAAAATTAACAGTAGATAAAATTCAGCAACAAAATTTCATTAAAGCAGAAAAGCTAACATACAAAAGTAGCTCTGTTCAATATCAAGCTCTTTACAACCAGCTACACTTTTACTCTTTGCAACCCTATTTAGATCAAAAGCGCTTATTGCATAAAATGCGTTTATCCGATGCTAAAGAGATAACACAATTTCTAGAAAAATACCAAGGTACACCACTTGACTGGCCATTACGGAAAAAATGGTTAAATTATTTAGCGATGAAAAAGCAAGGCGTGCTGTTTTTAGATGTATATCAGCCCACTTCAAATGCTAAATTAACATGCCACCAGTTAAACTTTAGTTTGCAATCGGGTCTACCTGCAAGTGTCGTATTGCCACAGGTTACTGAATTATGGGTAGTTGGTAAGTCTCAAGATAAAGCATGTGATTCCTTATTTGATCGTTGGCAAAAAGCGGGATATCGGACGAATGATGTGGTATGGCAGCGTATTAGTTTAGCTGCAGATGGTGGAAAACATACATTAATTCCATATTTGACCAAGTTATTACCTTTAGAGCAGCAATATTTGGGCAGCTTGTGGCATAAAGTTCGACGCGACCCTTCCATGGTTAGTAAGCTAAAATATTTTCCTAATAACTCAGTAAGAGAAACAGAAATATTAGCTTATGGCTTAAAGCGGCTGATATGGCATTATCCTGATACTGCAATTCGTAGTTATAAAAAAGCGCAGCTGAAATTTTCTTTTACCCAAGGACAACAACAACAGATTACTGAAAAGTTTGCCTTAGCCTTGTCAGCAAAAAGTCATCATGCAGCGCAATTGTGGCTAGATAAGCTTGATTTCAAGCTGCTTAGTAAAAATATGCTGCAATGGCGCTTATCTCAGGCGCTAAAACAGGAAGATTGGCATCGATTGATTGTTGAATTAAAGCAATTACCCAAAGAGCATAAAGATGACTTAAAGTGGAAGTATTGGTATGCACGAGCGTTAATTGCAACGGATGTTGAAAAGCGTGGTGAATTTTTACTAGAACAACTAGCCAATGAACGTCATTATTATGGATTTTTAGCTGCGAGTTACTTAAAAAAGCCAGTGAATTTACAACATAAACCACTTGAATTTACTTTAGAAGAAAAGCGCAAGGTTATTAATTATTCCGCAGCTAAAAGAGCTTTTGAATTTCATTCTATAGGACGTTACCAACAAGCACGTTCAGAATGGAACTACTTACTTACCCAGTTAAATAACCGTGAAAAATTGATTGCAGCAAAAGTAGCAAATGAAAACAAGTGGTTTGACAGAACTATTTTCACTTTGGCTAATGTTGGCTATTTAGATGATATCGATTTACGCTTTCCAAAAGCCTTTGATAAGGAAATTAATCAATATGCTAACGCACAAAAAATTTCACCTTCTTGGGCGTTTGCCATCACAAGAAGAGAAAGTTCATTCATGCAAGACGCCCATTCACCCGTGGGTGCCAAAGGGTTAATGCAATTGATGCCCAATACAGCAAAAAACCTCAAGAAAGGTAAAATTAATAATTATTACTTATTGAATGCAAAGAATAACATTCAATTAGGCACCAAATATTTAAAAATTCTTCTAGATAAAAGTAAGGGCAACCAAGTGCTTGCAACGGCTGCTTATAACGCTGGTCCTTATAGAGTTAAAACCTGGATTAATAATATTAAACCCGTGCCTGCTGATATTTGGATTGAAACAATCCCCTATAAAGAAACCAGAAACTATGTCAAAAGTGTTTTAGCTTATCAAGAAATATATCAGCATAAGCCGGGGCAGGTTAGTGAGCTTTTTGAAGAAGTAATTAATATGAACATAGGGGATTAATTCTCAATAACGGCAAACCCAATGTACAGAAAGCTACACAACCTGAAAGAAGAGTCATAAGGGGGGTTCTAGCATGGTAATAAAAGGGTATGCTATTATATCGAAAAATCATGGGAGGGTGTTTATGAGTATATTAACCAACAAGTTAAAAGAAGAGTATTCAGCACATATTGAATGTTTACAGCAACGAACAAAACAAGCGTTGTCACGTGAAAAAATTGAAGGTGTTGTGATTCATTCAGGCCAAGAAATAAAAGCTTTTCTTGATGACAATACATACCCGTTTAGAGTGAACCCTCATTTTAAACATTGGTTACCCTTAATTGATGTGCCTAATTGTTGGCTTATAGTTAACGGTGAAGATAAACCAACACTTATTTATTATCAACCCGTTGATTTTTGGCATAAAGTATTACCGTTAACTGAAAGTTATTGGAATAAATTTTTTCATATAAAGGTACTTACCCAAGCAAGTGACGTTGATAAATTGCTCCCTTATGATAAAAAAGATTTTGCTTACATTGGTAGTCATATTGAAGTAGCAAAAGCGCTAGGTTTTGAAGAGATAAATCCTGAACCTTTACTTAACTACTTTCATTACCATCGTGCTTATAAAACCACCTATGAACAAGTTTGCTTACGCCAATCAAATACTTTGGCTGTTAAAGCACATATAGCCGCAAAAGAAGCGTTTTTAAATGGTGGTACAGAATACAACATTCAAAATGCTTACCTAAGTGCAATAGGTTATACGACAGATGAAACTCCTTATGGGAATATTGTTGCCTTAAATAAAAATTGCTCTGTTTTGCACTATATGGCTTTAGATAAAGAGCCGCCACAAGCACATAAATCATTTTTAATTGATGCTGGTGCAAACTTTAATGGTTATGCAGCGGATGTCACACGTACCTACTCTTTCAAAAAAGATAAATTTTCTGACTTGATATCGCGTATGAATCAATTGATGCTAAATGCAGTTAATGGTTTGAAACCGGGTATTAGTTATGTGGATTTACATGTAGCTACTTATAAAGAAATTGCGCAGGTCTTAGCTGAATTTCACTTTATTAATGTTAGTGCGGATACCGCTGTTGATTCAGGCATTGTTAGCACATTCTTTCCTCATGGATTGGGACATCATCTAGGTTTACAAGTACATGATATGGGGGGCTTTATGGCTGATGAGCGTGGTACTCATATAAATGCACCAGACAATCATCCTTTTTTACGTACTTCCAGAATAATTGAAGCAGGGCAGGTTTTTACTATAGAGCCGGGGTTATACTTTATTGACTCTTTACTGCAAAAGTTAAAAGACTCAACAAAAGGAGACCAAGTTAATTGGCAAAAAGTTGATGAAATGCGTGGCTTTGGTGGTATTCGTATTGAAGATAATATAATTGTTCATCAGTCACATAATGAAAATATGACCCGTGATTTGGGCCTAGATTAACGTTTTAATTAAACTACCATGACAAAGCCTTATCAAATAGCGGTTAACAAGGTTGAACATGAAACCATTGTTAATCGCAGTCGTTTTATCTGCTATCTAGCCCCATGTATCAGTATTGAAGAGGCTAAGGAACAAGTAAAACAACGTCAACTTGATCACCCTCAAGCAAGTCATCACTGTTATGCTTTTTTAACAAAAGCTGCTGCTAATAGCTTAGGTTATGGTTATTCTGATGATGGCGAGCCAAGCGGTACAGCAGGAAAGCCTATGCTGGCTGTTTTACAGGGTGGTGGAATTGGGCAAGTTTGTGCCGTAGTGGTGCGATATTTCGGCGGTACTAAGTTAGGCACTGGTGGTTTGCAGCGAGCTTATGGTGATAGTATTCGCCAAGCATTGGTGTTTTTACAATCGAAAACTAAAATAGCTATGGCGGCGAAAACCTTAGCGTGTCAATATAGCCAAGTTGATGATGTATTACATATAATTAGCCAAGTAGAAGGGCAAGTTGTTGAGCAAGAGTATTTACAACAAGTACGATTTAGGCTTTTGTTGCCACAAGCTAAATTAGCTTTGGTTGAGAATAAATTGCAAACATTATCAGCGGGAGAGCTAACGTTAAAATCTTCTGACAACAAACAGCAAAATAATAATGTGTAATGCAATATAAAAATATTATCCGAATTTTAGGTTTGTTAGTAGCACTTCTCAGTGTCACTATGCTACCGCCAGCTATGGTTTCTATGATCTATCGTGATGGTGGTGGTGTGCCTTTTTTAATGGCATTTTTATGGTGTTTGTTTACTGGTTTTTTGGCTTGGTATCCCTATCGGTATGAAAAAACAGATTTAAGAGCTCGAGAAGGCTTTTTGATTGTTGTACTCTTTTGGCTAGTATTAGCTAGCTTCTCCGCTATCCCTTTTATTTTATTAGAGCAACCATCATTGTCGGTGACTGATGCGTTTTTTGAATCATTTTCAGGCTTAACTACCACAGGCGCGACAATTTTAAATCATATTGAAGGCTTGCCTCATGCTGTGTTGTGGTATCGACAACAACTGCAGTGGTTAGGTGGTATGGGGATTATCGTTTTAGCTGTTGCTGTATTACCCATGTTAGGTATAGGGGGCATGCAGTTATATCGAGCGGAAACACCAGGGCCGGTAAAAGATTCCAAGATGACGCCGAGAATAGCCGATACAGCAAAGCATTTATGGTATATCTATTTATCATTAACCATTGCTTGCGCAACAGCTTATTGGTTGGCAGGTATGTCGGGTTTCGATGCTATATGTCATTCTTTTTCAACCGTCGCTATTGGTGGGTTTTCTACTCATGATGCCAGTATGGGCTATTTTAATAGCCCTGCGATTAACCTAGTTTGTGTTTTTTTCTTGGTCATTGCCGGTGTTAATTTCGCCTTACATTATGCTGTGGTACAAAGTAAATCTCTTAAAAACTATTTTTATGATCCAGAGTTTAAAGTTTTCATTGCTATTCAGGTGGTGTTAACGCTTATTTGTTTTACCGTATTGATAACATCAGGTACATACCAAGATGCTGATAAAGCATTTGATCAGGCATTATTTCAATCAGTTTCAATAAGCACTACTGCTGGTTTTTCAACCACCTCATTTGCTGACTGGCCAACACTTTTGCCTGTTCTACTTATCTTCTCTAGTTTTATTGGTGGTTGTGCCGGTAGTACAGGTGGTGGTATGAAAGTAGTCAGAGTCTTGCTGTTGTACTTACAAGGTTTACGTGAGTTAAATAAATTAGTGCATCCTAAGGCTGTTTTTAGCATTAAAATGGGTAAGAAAGTACTACCTGATCGCGTTGTTGAAGCTGTGTGGGGATTCTTTTCTGCTTATGCCGCGGTGTTTGTTATTTGTATGTTGTTGCTCTTAGCTACTGGCATGGATGATATAACAGCCTTTACTGCGGTTGCTGCTGCCATAAATAACCTTGGCCCTGGCTTAGGAGAAGTTGCGGCTAACTTCTCAGGTATTGGAGACACGAGTAAGTGGGTGTTAATTATGGCAATGTTATTTGGTCGTTTAGAAATATTCACCTTGCTGGTATTATTTACTCCTGCGTTTTGGCGTACCTAATTATTACCATTTATGTCATATAGTGAACCACTCTATTCCTGCCTTTTTCTTTGGCAAGATATAATGCCTTGTCGGCTCTTTCAAAATAAAACATCGTTCCTTGTTGATTTTGCTTATATTCAGGAATTTTAAAACTATAAATACCTATGCTGATAGTTACAACGGATGCAATAGGTGACTTTTCGTGATGTATTTTTAGGTTTTCAATACTTTGCAATAAATTTTGAGCTACAGAGTATGCCTCTTTTAGATTGGTGTTTTTTAAAATAACAGCAAACTCTTCACCGCCATACCGAGCAACAAAATCTGTTTCTTGATGCAGTTTTCTTTGTAAGCTAGTCGCAATTAAGCGTAAAGCATTATCACCTTTGGCATGACCATAACAATCGTTATAGTTTTTAAAATAATCAACATCGCAAACCAATAAAGAAACGGGCAAGCCAATTGCTTCAATAGTAAATAGTTTCGTCATATATAAATCGAAAGCTCTTCGATTGGCTATTTGGGTTAAACTGTCGGTTTCACTTATTTGTTGAAGTTTAACATTGTGAGATATCAGTTCTTGCTCTTGCGAAGCGATGCTTGCCAGTAGCAAATCAATTAAGTTAAATAATGAGCCTAATTCGTCAGTTCTTTTGGTATGAAAACGGCTGGTACGGTCATTATGTTGCACTATTTGGTTAATTCGCTTTCCTGCCTTGAGAATTGGCCTAATAATAATAAAGTGAGTTAACAGTGTCAGCGTTAATAGGATAAGAGAGAATGATGCTAATGTTATGACGGTTGAGCGGTAAAACCAGTTAACATCAAATAAACGAGGTGGTGCCTGGTAATAAATATCAATTGAACCAGAATCTCCAAATAAGGGTAAGGAAGTATTAATAGTGCCTTCAGCATCTCTAAGAGAATCATGAGTTAAGCTGTTTTTTAATAAGCCTTCTTTTATGCTACTTATATAAAACTTAATGCCCGCTCTTTTTTGTAAGTCTTTTATTATTATTGCATCCACATAACGCCAAAAGATTAAAGTACCATTAGGCTCTCCTTGAGCATTAGAATGAAATATTGAAGTAGCAGAAAAGAGAATTAATTCATTTTCTAATTGAATGTAGCCAGAAAGGTTGAGTGGTTTTCCTTTGTTTTTATCTATTAGATTTTGAGGAATAAGCAAGTTGTTTTTTACAAACGTGCTTGGCGTGCTAAAGGCAGGAAAAGGAATTAATTTTTGATAATCTTTTGAATAAACCTTACTCCAAACAACCGTTGAATTTTTATCATATAGGTGAATACCATTAATATTTAGACTTACATATGAATCTTTAACAAAGTTTCTTTTGGTGAAATCAGGATTCTTTTTATCAATATACAGATAAGTTTGATCCCAAACCGCATTATCGTAGGTTAAAACACTTAATTCATTTGCCATAGACTGAAAGGCATTTTTGATACGTAATATATCTTTTTCATCTGATTTTACTTCAATAGCATAATTATATGGTCTCTGGATGTAAATTAAATCAAAAGCCTCAATAAGCACTGCAAAACTCACCATTAGTGAAAATGAAATGACGAGTTTGGTTTTTAATGAATACTTAGCAAACAAAAGAAGATCCGATAAAAGTAGAAGGAACTTTTAATTAGCATAGTATGATTAAAGTAAATTTGCTATTTATCGGAACTAACAGATTTTTAGCTGCTTTAGTGTAATTATTTACTAGATGAGTGGAATGTTTTCAGCTTAAAAGT
>Ga0105353_1001644_pt1 | contig 10891 bp, 8 predicted proteins | sample EN1Hudsemesocosm_2_FD_83657 | JGI IMG/M metagenome (GOLD analysis project Ga0105353, IMG submission 83657) | Methane-oxidizing microbial communities from mesocosms in the Hudson Canyon - EN10B Hudson Canyon | ecosystem: Environmental > Aquatic > Marine > Cold seeps | place: Hudson Canyon...
CAGTACCGGGTCGGGAGTCACTTCGCGGGTGAAGTCAGCTATCTCTGAGGCTTGCTCGCCCGCTGGCAATTCTGCTCTTTGCTTTGGGGCTTCACGGTATACCAGGTTTTGTTGCTCTGAAATACAGAGCTGCCCCCGCTGTCGAATTTCGTGCAGTACATTAACGAAAATCAGTGGCCCGGTGCGGCCCGTTTTTGCTTCTACTGACTTCACTGTGGATGTTTTTTCAGCGACCTCGTCGATGATTAGTGGCTGTTGAATACTCATTTCACCGGCTGCCCACATGCGACGCGGTAAGGGAACCGGCGGTAGAAGCCCTCCTCTCTTAGGGTGGCCATCTTCACCGGTGCCGGTGTGTGTGGATATGGGTAAAAAATACAGCCAGTGCCAGGGACAGGGTAGAGTGTCCCCCCTATTTAGTAAGATGCTGTGGTCAAAAGCACTGGCTAGCGCCTGCACCGGGAAAATGGGTAGGGTGTCAGTCAACACCGATTGTTTGCCAATCCAGCTTTGAAGGTGTTTTAGTTCAGCGTCATCCACAGTATTTAGTTCTCGATAGTGTTTACGTTTTGTTAATTACGCTAGGGTTATTAATAAAGTCAGGTGAGCGTTTTTGCTCCAGGGCACCGAGCCCCTCTTCAAACTCCGCACCGAGGAAGCAGGCTATCTGGTCATATTCTTCGGCGTTGAGTGCATCACTGAAAGACTCGGGATAAGCCTGCATTCTTATTTTAAATAGTCGAAAAGCTAGCCGTGGGTAGTGGCTAAAATCTGCGGCTTTATTGCAGGCCGTCTGCAAAACTGATTTGTCTTCGACGATCTTATCAGCGAGGTTTAGTTCGACAAGTTGCTGACCTTTCAGGGAAGCTTTATCCAGAATCAAGCGCTTGGCTGTGCTCCAGCCCGTGCGTCGGATTAGGGCTTGTGTCGAGCCCCAGTCAGGGACTAGGCCCAGTTGCATAAATGGAAAGCTCATGCGTGCGTTTTTACCGGCAATGATATAGTCGGCTAGCAGGGCGAGCCCTGCGCCTGCGCCAATGGCGTATTTTTCTAAGGCAACGACCACGGGAATCTCTGCTTGCCACAGTAAATTGACTAATTGATGGCCGCTGCGCATACGCACGCGTGCCTGTTGCTCACTCATGCCGCGCATACTGGTGAGATCGCCACCCGCGCAGAAGATACCTTCAGTGCCACAAAGTACCAGTGCGCGGACATCAGGGTCTGCTAACACCGATTGAATGGCTTCAATAAGAGCCCGACGAGTTTTTTCGTCGATGGCATTTTTAGCTTCCGGGCGATTGATCGCCACCTGGGCAACATGGGGTGCGGGTTGAGAAATAATGACGGCGTCTTGTATGAGATCTGGTTTCATGAGGTCTTTTTTCATCAGGTACGGGTTCCTTCAGTCTCTGGCAGTTTCAGTCGTCAACAGGGATTGACCCAGCTGTACGCGGCGGCGCAGCCATTGGCTAGGGCGATAGCGGGGGTCACCGGTGACTCGCTGCAAGCCCTCGAGAATCTGCATGACTTTTTTGCCACCGATACTGTCACCTAGAGTCAATGGGCCTGCTGGATAGCCCAGGCCTATTGTTACTGCGTCATCAATGTCAGCGACGGAGGCAATGCCGCGCTGTGCGATATTGGTGCCGATATTCACGATGGTTGCCAGTATGCGCTGGACGACAAATCCGGGGCTGTCATTGATCACAGTAATTGAGGTTCCGTCTGCACTTAGAATAGCCGCGGCATCATCACGTGCTGCGGTGCAGGTAACAGCGGTTAACATCAGGGTGCGATGAGTGTCTAGTGTTGGTAGCGGATCGACAGCGACACAGCGATGACCATCGAGGCCGAGATCGGCACAGGCCTGGGAGGCATCAATACCCCAGGGCTGTATCAGAAGCAGTGAGGCTTGGTCAGGTTGGTCGACGACTTTTGCACCAGCCTCAACTGCCAATGCTGTCAGATCAGCATGGCGGTCGGCAGCGGGGTCTACCCACACTTTGCAGTCAGCCTTGAGTGGGGCGGGGGCGGGGGACTCTGAATCGAATTTTTTACCCTCCTCATATTGGTACCAGCCAGCGCCCGTTTTCCGCCCGTGCAGTCCGGCTGAAATTCTTGGGGGTATCAGTGAAGAGGGACGGAAGCGCGGTTCCTGCTGGAATTGATCATAAATGGATTGCATGACCTTGCCAGACACATCCAATCCGGTCAGGTCCAATAATTCAAAAGGCCCCATACGAAAATTGACCGCTTCGCGCATCAAGCGGTCAACCTGGGAATGGCTTGCGGCTTGTTCCTCAAGAATTCTCAAACCCTCGGTGTAAAGACCTCGACCGGCATGATTGACCAGAAACCCAGGCTGATCCTGAGCGATTACCGCGCGATGTCCGGTGGTTTCTACGCACTCTTTGAGTCTATCCACTGTGCATTGGATGGTACGTACGGCAGAGATGATTTCCACCACTTTCATCACCGGCACCGGATTGAAAAAGTGCAAACCAGCTACTCTATCAGGGTTTTTACACTGTGCGGCAATATCTGCTATCAGCAGTGAGGAGGTATTGCTGGCAAGTATTGCAGAAGGGGCAACTATCGCTTCAAGGTCGGCGAAAAGACGCTGTTTAATGTAGAGGTCTTCGATGATGGCTTCCACGACAATATCGCAATCGGCGATATCTGAGAGCTGGGTGCAAGGCACAAGATTGCCAATGGCTGCATCAGCCTCTTGTGGACTAATACGACTCTTATTGGCTTTGTGTTGAAACATGTCTGTGATGAAGGTGTTGGCTGCTTTCGTTGCGCCGGCAGTCGCATCAAAAAATTTTACTCTGTGGCCTGATTGGGCAAACAGTTGCACAATCCCTCGACCCATGGTGCCTGCACCGATAACCGCTACAGTTAGTTTTGATTTGTTTGTCATAATTTTTGTGCTCGGTTTATTTACCTGCAAAATCGGGCTTACGCTTTTCTATAAATGCCTGCATACCCTCGGTCTGATCGGCGGTATCAAATAGCTGTAAAAAAGCTTGATGCTCAAGCGCTAAGGCTTCTTGCAGGGGAAGATCTGGCCCCTGTGCCAAGGTGCGCTTTATGGAGCTGATAGCTTTGGGCGGCATTGCCGTGACTCTATTTGCCAACTGGAGGGCTCGATCAATGGCTTGACCTTCCTCGACCAGGTCGCTGGCTAGCCCTAGTTGGTAGGCACGCTCACCGGTTAGCATCTCGCTGCACATTAGCATAAGACTGGCAACGGGCTTGCCGATGGCTCTGACTAGCCGCTGGGTACCGCCAGCTCCTGGCATAATGCCCACATTGGCTTCGGGCTGACCAATGCGGGCGCTCTTGTCGACAACGATAACGTCGCACATCATCATCAGTTCGGAGCCAGCGCCCAGGCAGTAGCCATTAACTGCAGCGATAACTGGTTTCTGGCAACTGGCTACTGGTTCCCAGTAACCGGTCAAGTTGAGTTCAGCGACTTGCTGTGAATTTTTGTCTACTAGCAGTTTCAAGTCTGCACCTGCGGCAAAGACCTTCTTACCACCGGTGACAATAATAACGAGAATGTTGGGGTCATTAGAGAGTGCTTGAAAAGCGCTGGCAATGCCGCGGCGCATGGCGAGGTCCAGGGCATTACGTTTTTCCGGTCGGTTCATCACTACCAGGCCAATAGGGCCTTCCCGCTCTACACATACCGGTGCAGACAAGGCCTTATCTTGGTTCTGTTGCTGATCCTGTGTTTGTTCAGACATAGTTTGCCTTTTGAATTTTGTACTTAATGCGGTTTGGTCAATAGTGGCCCGTTACAGCCTTTCAACAATCATGCTGGGAGCCTGGCCGCCGGCTGCGCAAAGTGTTACCAGGCCGCGCTGTAGTTCGCGTCGTTCCAGTTCGTCGAGCAGCGTTCCTAGCAAAATGGCACCGGTGGCGCCGATCGGGTGGCCCAGCGCGATTGCGCCGCCATTCACATTGAGTTTGTCGTGACTGACGCCCATTAATTTCATGAAACGGAGGGGGACTACAGCAAAGGCTTCATTCACTTCAAACAGGTCAATGTCATCTATGGTGAGACCGGCATTGTCGAGTGCTTTGCGTGCTGAAGGAACGGGTTCGTTTAAATTGTATTCGGGGCTACCACCCGCCGTTGCGCAAGCGACAATTTTTGCCCGAGGCTTCAGATTGTATTTTTGGGCGTATGCTGGTGAGGCGAGCACAATGCCAGCGGCGCCATCGACAATGCCCGAGGCGTTGCCGGCGTGGTGAACGTGGTCGATCTCAAGATCTGGCCATTTCATTCGGGCGACTTCACCAAAGCTGTGGGTGTCATCCATTGGATAGTTCATAAATTGGCCAAAAACGGGCTGTAGATTGGCCAGCTTCTCGACTGTGGTGCCTGACCTAGGGTATTCATCTTTTGCCAGTGCTAGTGAACCATCATCGTGGTTGATGGAAATCAAGCTATTGTCAAAATAGCCATTTTTTATAGCTTGGCTGGCACGCTGTTGGCTGGCTGCGGCAAATGCATCGACATCCCTGCGACTGAAACCTTCCTCGGTGGCGATAACATCGGCAGAAATACCGACACTGGTCATAGGGTGTTTTTTGCGCAGATGGAGGTTGTGTTGGTCGGTGGCCATATTTGGGCCTTCTGGTATCGACATCATTTCAACCCCACCGGCTACTACCAGGTCATGCATGCCGCTGGCGATGCTATTGGTGGCAAACATGGTGGCCACCAAGCTTGAGCCACAAAAATGATCGAGCGTGGTACCGCTGCTGTGCAACCAGCCTGAGTCGAGAGCTGCCATACGTGCTATATCGCCGCGCTGTTTGCCAGCAGGGTTGCCGCATCCGATGATTACGTGCTCGATATTTGCAGTGATCAATTGATTGCGGTCTTCCAGTGCGCTCAAGACCTGAGAAAGTAATCGTTGAGGGTGTATGCCCGCTAAGCTGCCTTTTTCCGCGTGGCCTAAACCCCGTGGGCTGCGCGCTGCATCTATAATCCATACTTCATTCATATAAATTCTCTTTTTCAGAAAAATTCTTGTTTACAAGCTCTTTGTTTAAACGCTCCCTAATAAAAATTGGTGGTCGGTTATAAAGCAAATGGGTTTCAATGTTGATCAAGATAGTGTCATCGGTATTGCCCTGCTGGCGCTTCTCTTTCTCTACTGCTGCGGATTTATGATAAATCAAATCTTATATATGCACTGCATTGCATTTAACTTTACATCAGTGTTAACATAAAATCAATAATGGAAAGGCGCTCACCCGGCTTTAGATAAGGTAATTATTTTCATCTTTACTTGACTGAATAACTGGCTATTTCTAGCTGTAACTAGGGAACACGATAGTGAATTTTGATTTTTCGGATGACCAGAAATCTTTGCAGGATGAAACGCACCGTTTCCTGCGTGATCGTTGCGATTTGTCAGTCGCTCGCTTAGTGCTGGATGATCAGCAACAAGCTTATTCAGAGTCTGTTTGGCGCGAAATGGTTGAGTTGGGTTGGACTGGGATTACGATTCCTGAACAATACGGCGGCATCGGTCTGGGTTATCTGGAGTTGTGTGTAATGGCAGAGGAGATGGGACGCTTTCTAGTCCCGGTGCCCTTTTCATCAACCCTCTACCAATTCTGTGAGGCCCTATTAAATGGTGCTAGTAAAACGTTGAAGCAAGAAATACTCCCGCAAGTGGCAGCAGGTAAGTTGATTGGGACGATGGCGTTTGCGGAGGGAATTGGTTTTCCTGACCCTGACCGTATCGGTGTGAGATTTAAGGCGGGGAAGCTCTACGGTGACAAGTGGCCGGTAGCTGATGCGATGATAGCTGGTGCTGCAGTGGTGCTCGCTGTCAACGAGGATAATGATCCCTGTCTGTGTTTTCTAGATCTTGATCAAGAGGCGGTGCATCGCCGTCAGCTGGAGTCTGTCGATCCGAGTCGCAGTCAAGGGGGACTGGAATTTTTTGGTGCAGAGGCTGAGAACCTGACTGCTTTTGAGGGTGGGTCTGGTAAGAGTGGTTGGCAGCTGTTTCAGCGAGTATTGAACGCTGCTGCAGTACTATTTGCCTTTGAGCAGATCGGTGGTGCCGATGCTTGCTTGGCTGCCGCCACCGAGTTTTCCCGTGAGCGGCATGCCTTTGGTCGTCCTATTGGATCGTTTCAAGCGATTAAGCACAAGCTTGTCGATGTCTACGTGGCTAATCAGCTGGCCCGCAGTAATGCTTATTATGGAGCCTGGGCGCTGGCTACGGGTGCTGAAGAATTGCCCTTGGCTGCGAGCGTGGCACGCGTGAGTGCTACACAAGCTTATGAGTATGCTGCCTCTGAAAATATCCAGGTGCATGGTGGTATGGGTTTTACTTGGGAGGCCGATTGTCACTTGTATCTGCGTCGCTCTCGGACGTTGGCACTGCTTATTGGTAGTTCAGGTTTGTGGAAAAAGCAGGTGACCAGTGAGTTGCAACGAAAGTTTGTTTGACGCCCGTTTTCACCGCTAAGCCGTTTTTATCACTGGCCCAAGACTAAAACTATCCCATTGGAGACAACATGGATTTTGATGATACACCAGAGGAAGCTGAATTTAGGCTTGAAGTCAAAAATTGGCTTGCTGAACAGGCTCCTGTCTATAACTTGAAAAATGTCGATGATCTTAGCTTTGAGCAGCGACTCAGTCTCGGGCGCGAATTTCAGGCAGGCAAAGCTGAGAGAGGGTACGCAAAAGTAACCTGGCCCCAGGAGCTGGGTGGTATGGGTGGTACGCCGATGCAGGCGGTTATCTATGACCAGGAAGAGGAGAAATACAATTTTCCGACGCTCTTTTTTGGTATCAGCCTGGGTATGCCAATCCCAATTTTGCGTCGGTTTGCTTCGGAGGAGCAGAAGAAGCGTCATCTGATACCGGCATTACGGGGGGAAGAAATTTGGTGCCAGCTCTTTTCAGAACCATCAGCGGGTTCTGATCTCGGGGGTATCAGTCTGCGAGCGGTTAGAGAGGCCGATGAATGGGTTCTCAATGGCCAAAAGATATGGACTTCTTATGCTCATATCTCCGATTTTGGTGTCATAGTAACGCGGACAGATCCCAGTTTGCCGAAGCACCAGGGTATGACCTATTTTTTTGTTGATATGAAATCTCCAGGTATCGAAGTTCGGCCTATCAAGCAAGCAGCCGGTAGTGGTGAGTTTTGCGAAGTCTTCTTTAATGATGTTCGAATTCCAGATACTGCCCGTTTGGGTGAAATAAATGGTGGTTGGCCGGTGGCGATAGCAACCCTGATGGAGGAACGGTTTGGCGTATCAGAGGCTGCAGGCGGAGGTGCGTCATTGGAGAATACGGTGCGTTTCCTGCATCGTGAATTCAGTGATAGTCAATCTGGTTTAAATGATGCCTGTGTTCGCGAAAAAATCGCCGACTGGCACGTTGCAGAGTCGGGCATCAACAATTTCTATGCGCGCCTTCTGACTGGGCTGTCTCAAGGGCAGCTGCCTGGCCCTGAGGCCGCATTAAGCAAGCTTGTTATTGCCCGGAAATTGCAGACCCAGTCTTCCGATATTATGGATATCTGTGGCCCGGCGGGGGCTATTTACCCTGACTCCCAGGTCTCGCGAGCAAATGACTTCCGTGTTGCCTGGTTGGAAGCTGCCGGTTATCGCATTGCGGGTGGTACCGATGAAATACTGAAAAACACCATCGCAGAACGAGTGTTGGGTCTGCCAGGTGATATACGGGTGGACAAAGATATTCCTTTTGAGAAGCTCAAATAACTGTCTGATTAATGACGTCATTGGCCCCGGTGTTGGAACACTGTCTTATGGATAGACTTTTTGTGGAGAAATTTGGAAATGGCTGATACAGCTTTGGAGATAAGTCTTGCACAGTTTCTGGCACCGATACAAGGTGTTGTGGGCAGAGCTGCGGCAGCTTTGGCGAGAGCCTGTTCTGTCAATGGCAAGATTGATCCCTACCAATTGGATCAACACCAGCTGGCCAGTTATGAGCTTGCACTAATCTATGCCGAGCTGCGGGCCGCGATAACTGCTAATGAAGCTTTAACTGAAGGTGCGCCAGAGTTACAGCAGTCGCTCTGCAATCTGTATATGGCCAATGCGATTGCATCAATTAAGGGTCGGCTGGAGCCCTTGTTATCTGATTTTGGGCTTGATCAGACTGAGTTTGATGTAGTATTTGCTAGTGACAACTTAAGAGCCTCGCTGCGTTTTCATGCTGAGCCTGCTCGGCTGGCTAACATCGGCCAAGCTGTTATCGATTGCGGTGGCGATACCGGCCAGCTTGTTCTCGATGAAGAGAAATTGATTATGCAGGATGCTTTTCAGCGAATCGCAGCCGATGTAATCAAGCCCCTGGCAGAAGATATTCACCGGCAGGATTTAACTGTACCTGAGACCATTTTACAGCCACTGCGTGAGATGGGAGTTTTTGGGCTCTCAGTGCCGGAAAAATTTGGCGGTACAGCACCGGATGATCAGGACGATCATCTCACCATGATAGTAGTCACTGAGGCGCTGTCCGAGGCTTCACTTGCTGTGGGGGGTAGTCTGATTACGCGTCCCGAAATATTGACTCGGGCACTGCTTAGTGGCGGTACTGAAGAACAAAAGTCCCATTGGTTGCCGCAGATTGCGGCGGGTAGCAAACTCTGTGGTATTGCGATTACAGAACCGGACTACGGATCAGATGTGGCCGGACTTTCCTTGAAGGCAGCGCGCACCGAGGGTGGTTGGTTGCTCAATGGTGCCAAGACTTGGTGTACCTTTGCGGGTAAGGCTGAGGTGTTGTTTGTTATTGCCCGTACAGAGTTGGATAAGTCCCTTGGACACAAAGGCTTAAGTGCATTGCTGGTGGAAAAATCCAGTACCGAAGACCATGAATTTACCGTTGAGCAAGCACAGGGCGGGCGCTTGATTGGTAAAGCAATTCCGACTATTGGCTATCGTGGGATGCACTCCTACGACTTGGCTTTTGAAGATTATTTCGTTCCCGATGGAAATCTCATTGGTGGTAAAGAAGGATTGGGTAAAGGTTTCTATCTGGCAATGGAGGGTCTTACCGGAGGACGTATCCAGACCGCGGCGCGGGCATCTGGGGTGATGCGTGCCGCTATGGGAGCAGCTGCCAGATATTCGCAGGATCGTAGAGTGTTTGGTGTGCCACTGGGGAGTTATCAATTGACCCAAGTCAAATTGGCGCGGATGGCAGCTCAGGTTGCCGCTTGCCGTTATTTTACCTACAGCGTTGGCAGACTACTTGATGCCGGGCAGGGCAAAATGGAAGCTAGTCTGGTGAAGTTGTTTGCTTGCCGCTCAGCGGAGTGGATTACCCGAGAAGCCCTGCAGATTCACGGTGGTATGGGTTATGCCGAAGAAACACCTGTGAGCCGTTATTTTGTCGATGCTAGAGTACTTTCCATCTTTGAGGGCGCAGAGGAGACCCTGGCGTTAAAAGTGATTGCTCGTGAACTGCTTAATCATGCTTTGAGGGCCGCTACCCTGCGAGAAAATGAGGTGCAGGGCTGATGGGTATTTTATCCGGTATGCGTGTGGTTGAGGTTTCAGCATTTGTTGCGGCTCCTTCGGGTGGACTAACCCTGGCCCAAATGGGTGCCGAAGTGATTCGCATTGATGATATTCGAGGTGGTCTTGATTATCGGCGCTGGCCTGTGACTGAAGACAATGTCAGCTTGTTTTGGCAGGGTCTGAATAAGAATAAGCGCTCTGTCGCGATTGATATTCGTAACCCTGAGGGGCGTGAGCTTGCTAAGGCCATAATTTGTGCACCAGGGGAAGAGGCGGGATTACTGCTGACTAATTTTCCACCTAAGGGGTGGTTGAGTTATGAAGCATTGTGTAAAGCCCGTGAAGATCTGATTCAGCTGACTGTTCAAGGTAATCGACAGGGTGGTTCAGCGGTTGACTATACCGTTAACCCTGCCATTGGCGTGCCTTTTTTTACCGGGCCCGAGGATGCTGATGATCCAGTAAATAGTGTTATACCTGCCTGGGATTGTATTACCGGGCAGATGGCGGTCTCGGGTTTGCTGGCCGCCGAGAGGCACCGAAGGCTGACTGGTAAAGGCCAGCATATAAAGCTGGCGCTGGAAGATGTGGCCATGGCAACCATGGGCAATCTAGGTTTTATCGCTGAGGCCGAATCGGGTATTAAACGCGAGAAGCCGGGCAATTATTTATTTGGCGCTTTCGGTCGTGATTTTGTCTCGTCGGATGGTGTCCGCATTATGATTGTGGGCCTGACGCCCAAGCAATGGTCAGGGCTTTGTAAGGCCACCGATACGGTTGAAAGTATGCAGGCTTTAGCGCAGCGTCTGGACTTGGATTTTAGTCAGGAGGGGGATCGATTCAAGGCCAGGCGGGAGATTGCGGATCTGATTGAAATCTGGGTGGCAAGCCAGAAGATTAACGATATTGATAGCGACTTTACTGCTCACGGTGTTTGTTGGAGTCGCTACCAGAGTGTTAAAGGCATGCTTGATAACAACCCTAATTGCTCTGCCCTCAATCCGATGTTTGAACGGCTGGCACAGCCTGATGTAGGCAGCATGTTGATGGCGGGTTCTCCTCTGGAGTTTGAGCAAGTTGACCGTCAAGCCGTGGCCGTGGCGCCTCGCCTCGGCGAGCACACCGACCAGGTATTGTGTGAATTGCTGGGATTAGGCGATGGAGAAATAGGCCGCTTACACGATCAGGGTGTAGTCGGTGGCTAGTGTAAAAAATACTGTTGAGTATTACGTTTTTACGGTGGATGTTTCATTTATTTAAATAAAGTTAACAGGAGCTTTACAATGAATTTTGATAAAAAAGTGGTGATTATCACTGGTGGTGGACAAGGTATTGGTGAAAC
>Ga0105353_1001650_pt1 | contig 10880 bp, 16 predicted proteins | sample EN1Hudsemesocosm_2_FD_83657 | JGI IMG/M metagenome (GOLD analysis project Ga0105353, IMG submission 83657) | Methane-oxidizing microbial communities from mesocosms in the Hudson Canyon - EN10B Hudson Canyon | ecosystem: Environmental > Aquatic > Marine > Cold seeps | place: Hudson Canyon...
ACAGATATGCGCCCACCCCCAATTTTGATTGAGTATGTACACTACCATCAGTGAAAAGGTGTAAATGCGGCATAATTTGATAAGCTCTTAGCTTTCTTTTATTGGATTTATCAGACTTCAGGATAACAAACTGGAGCAGCTGCCCAGAATAGTTCAATCATACCTGGTGGTTTCAATCTATGCTGTCCCTCGGACCCAATAAACAACGGCAAATCGATGAAGCTCTTCGACAAACATAACTTTAACAGACAACTAAAAGATATATGGGAATTTGATGAGCCCGGTGAGTATTCCAATTCATTCTGATAGAGCTCTTTAAAATTATTTCATCGATTATATTAGCTGATTAATGGCAGAAGTTAGCTCAATCAAATCAAGAACAGGTAGGGCAGAAATTACCGTGAATATTTATGAGAAGACTCAGTCTATGCTAACGACTTTACCTGTTTCATATACCTTTATAAGTCCGAATTTACGGTTATGAACCTGAGTATAAATCTGATTATTCTTATCAAAGTGTACTGAACATGGTCCTCCGACATCATCAAAAATGAGACCAGCTCATCAATAGTGTTCACCTGATTAACCAGGTCTAGCTGTTCTAATATTTCCCCAACCGGATTAATTCTACTTATCTTAAGCTCAACAACCTCATGTGTTTCACTATCAAAGCAATTTAATAAGCAAAACTCAGAAGCATTTACAGTCTCCGAGATAGCTTTTGCGTGTATTTGAAGTCTAGGCATCACTTATCAACTAATATATATTATACGTAGCATGTATATTGTAATATAAAGGCGCTCAGAATAATTATCAAATACTTTTTTAAAGTAATTAGACAAGGTTGATTTGGTCATAATATGAAAAGCGAAATATGGGAATACGATTCGAAGTTAAGGCAAAAAACAATACTATTAGATGATGGTTATTTGTTAAGGCCGAAGTACCGTAATAGTTTCCCGGCCCAGAAAATTTTGCAAAATTTGCGTGATAAGAAGCAATGGTTACTCTGTAACTGTCAACCACAGGGCGTGATCATGTTCATCTGCACCACCCCTAAACCTAAGTTCTATCTAAAGAATCACTCAAAGGACGGTCTCCACCATAAGCAATGCGACTATCATACAGACGTAAAAGGAGAGGATCGTGCTGAAGCAGAAGGGGTCATATCTCATTCGTTGCCCCTGAGTTCTTATGTGTTCTTTCCTGACTATGCTGGACAAGCCCTAGGGACCAATGAAACGCATGGTGAATCAAGAATTAATGGGAAAAGCCCCTCTAAAGATAAATTGTTCAGCCTTCTGAACCTTCTGTATGAAAAGTCATTTTCTAATGTTATCTATCCTCCCTATCAGGTAAACGCCTTTTCTCAATGCTTGGCGTTAAGAGCAAAAGGAGGAACCGAAATATCAATGGGGAAATTTGGATCAGTAAAAGACAATCTATTTATCGGTGAACGTGGATTGAGTATGCTTTATTCACACCTAAAAAAATGGCGCACCACAAAGCCTAAGGAAAGACACCAAGCTATTCTGATAATGCATCTAGCTGAATACAGTCAAAATATAAAGAAAGGTCAATACGAATTAAAGCTATCAGGCCAAACAGGCTCGTTAGTAGTGGGATCCAAAACAAAGCCGATGTTACCAGGACGGTTTAATTCAGAACACATGCTCCCAGCCATAGCTATACTTGCTTTTGCCTTTGAAAATATAGATAGCGATGAAGCCATTTGTTATAGAGCTGCTATTCAGCCAATTCATTCCTCGACTATGCTGCCTGTAGATTCGAACTATGAATCAAAATTCCTTGATGCTCTTATTAAGGAATGTCATGCTCAACAAGGTAATTGGTACATTAGAAAGCCTCTTATCTCTAGAATGGTTGACGGCACGCCTATTTTGCCTGACTTTATCATTGGACAACCTAAGACTTCAGTTAAAAAAGTGATTGAAATAATGGGGTGCGATGACCTGGCTTATCAAGAACGAAAATATAGAACCGTACCGTTGATGAAGAAATTATATGGCACCGTATTCGATTTTGATGCCTTTAAGTTTCAAAATGATGATAAGTTATTTGCTCAAGCCGCGAGCAATTTTATTAATAATATTTTCAAAAGCTAACACTACTCGGTTGATCCTTCTCTAGTCTGGATACATCATAGAAATAACCGGTACGAAAATGGATCAAGGTATATGCTTGTATCAAATTCACATGAGTCTATTGAATACTTACCTGAGCAGATTTCGTTATTTTCTCAAGAAGAGTTGCCTACATTAGGCGGCATCCCTGATAAATTTGTAAAAAGGTACGGCAAAAAAGTTCAGCCGAAAGAAAGGGACCAACTAGATCTTTTTAAACAAGCCAGCGTTTAAAAATAAAAAAAAGCCAAAACAAATGTTTTGGCCTAGGTGTACAAAGTCGCTTCCTTGCGAGAACTCTTTATATACGTATTATATATATTATAACATTTCATGCAAGCATAAAGCTTGATGTCTTGTCTGAACGAATTGATTTGCTACTGTTAATCATTAAACGTTCATTAAGCGACGAAACAGCGGGTATATTTCTTGATCCTACCAGTACTCGATCCATGATATTTAATAACTTCGATTCAGGAACTGTTTTCTGTCGTTCTGTTCCACAGTCCACCCAGGAATCTGATAACGTAACAACTTCTCCTCCGTAAGCTCTTAACATTTTAAGCATGAAATCTATAAACCTTGAATTATCTGCTGTTCTAACTATTCTCTTTTCAGGATTGTTAAGCACTAAGACATTTCGCTTCGATTCTTTGTTAACTCTACACTGATTGAGATGCTGTGAGAGACAAGCCAAATAAACGATCTCCTTGAACTGATCTGCTAAATCAATATGAAGCCAAGTTCGAGGTTCATGCTTTTGGTGATTTCTTTTATCTGAAAAAGTTAAGGAAAACTCACGATTGAACTCTGCGATCCTATTTCCCAAGGTTTTCAGGGGTTTAGTCCTACAGCATGCGTTACTTATTCTAACCATCGCATTTGATAAATAGTTTGATTTAACAATGCCGGCAATAATGTTCATTAACACGTCTTTTTGACTGATACTTAATTCTATCTCCGAAAGACTGGCTACCAAAGAGTAAACTACCGTTGAAGCATCATTGTAACTATGGCCGTATAATTCCAAATTATACGATCGGTCTACAACCTTAATTGAATTTTTGGCAATCCGATTCTCTTCGGCATTATCGGCATCGAAGCCAATTAAAGAAATAAAGAGAGAATTATCTGCAACTTTATTCACGATCGTGTCTAATAATCGAAGCTTTTGATTTTCATCAATCCCTACGGCCGCCATAGATCCAGAAAATAAGCTATCTGTATCAAAATTACTGTTAGAGTCCAAAAACTGAACACTATTTGCGTACTCTTTTTTCATCTTATAATGGCCTATCAATCTGACTGATTTCATATTTATTTTATTTTCTACGAGCCCATAATTCCAATTCTGTCTTTTCCGCAAATACGATGCTTATTCTAGAACGAGAGTTCGAAACATTTAATACCATATACAGTACGTGCAATATATATTATTACACTTAGCTTATGCAAGGCGCCAGATTAAAGTTGAGTTCATAATTGAATAAAGAATAGGTAGAAACTTAGCCGAATGACTAAGCTAGTGAATCCAAAATGCCGTCATTTTTAAGTTTAAGCAAAGCTGATTTTGTAAGAAGAAGGTCCATGTTTTCCCCCATTTCATTAGCTAAACCAAAGTCAATATCATGTTGATCAACGTAGTCGTAATAATGATTGAGCGCCACCCACTTAAAATGTGAAGCAAGTAAGCCAAGAGCTTCAGACATACCGCTTGTATTCAAAAGGCTCTTAAACTCACGATTAGATTTAAGGTCTTCTGCTATGTTAGCGACTAAAGCCCCTTTAAAAGATAGTTCACTATCTATACTCACCTTATAAAGACCTTTGAACTAAAAAGTTCCGCATAATCATTCCCTGGATTTGTTGAGGTTCAGTGGCTAAACCCTTTATTCCGTTGCTCAAAAGTTTAGCTCTTGTTCAACATGCCGAACCAAAGCCTTTCCTAATTCTGCTTCCATTACAGATGAAATTTGAAGCAGCTTGGCTCTTCGATTACAGTTCTTTCTAAACACTGAAAGTCCTTCAGCGTCTGCATCTCTTATCCTGCGTTCGATTACCTTTTCAAATCCTTCCGCTAATTTCATTTTTCCTTTCAAGAATTCGATCCTACCTTCTTTAACAAAATCAGCTGTATCCTTATCATCAGTAATCTTAACAAAAGAGACATGCTTTTGAAGACTCATGATGCTTAGTGAAGCATCTAACGCGTCATTCGAACCCTTTCTACCAGCCTCATCACCATCAAAAACGAAAGAAATATGATCAGTGTATTTAAATAGTATTCTAAGGTGCTCTTGCGATATATGAGTACCACAACACGCAACGACGTTATAAATACCTACTTCATGACAGGCTATGACGTCCATGTAGCCCTCTACCACATAGATCACATCAAAGGATTTGGAATTGCCGTTTGCCTTGATCGCCTCGAATAATCCATAGAGAACTTCTGACTTGTTATATATGTCACTGGCCTTTGAATTCAAGTATTTTGCTGGCTTACTAAAACTACCTTTGCTATTTGACTCAAAAGGGTTAATTCTTCCGCCAAAGCCAACCACGGTTCCTTTAACATTCCGAATAGGAAACATGATTCTATTCCGAAAGAAGTCGTATTCACCTTTTTCATCGGGCACGACCATATTTAAAGTCAAATGAGCTTCTTTATTCATCTTAATACGGGTATTTAAGTAATTCCCAACTGGTACAAATCCAACCTGAAACTCTTCAAGCGTTTTCTGACTGATGCCTCTATCATGTAAATACGCTTTCATATCCTTGAATACTGATTTATTCAAAGTAGATTGAAATACCTCAGTCGCAAACTTAAGCGCCATTATTTGAGAGGTTTCTTTAGCGTTTTCTCTTCTATCAGTAATGATATTCAGATCAGCACAAAGCTTTTTAATTGCCCCGCTTGTATCAGTTTTCTCCCTTAGCTCGACGTAATTGATAATGTCTCCGCGCACATTACACACCCAACACTTAAAATGAGTATCACTTACTTCAAGGCTTGGATTTGTATCCTCATGGATACCACAAAGCGTGAGTGCTTTGCCATTCCCGGTATCTTTTAGCCTGGCCCCCTGAGATTCTAAATAATCTTTTAAACTATGCTCTTTAATTTGTTCTATAACACTCACGACCTTGACTCCATGCTCATTTGATTAACTCTATTATCAGCCATTGAGGGGTTATTAGTTTCTTAATCCCCAACATACAGGTAGCCTCAATAGAGCATGCGACAAAGACAGTCGAAATCATTCCAACTCCACACCCCGAACTGATACTGTCGACTCATAGCCATCTAACATGTCCAAATTCATTTCAGCTTTATCACTCACAACAATGGTCTCTTTCGGCATATGCTCTGAACTATTTGACAGCAATGCAATATGCACTAAAAACACACTACAACACGTCATCACGAATGATAACCCATAATATATTCCCCCCAATGACTTACGATCACGCCATTTATTCCGAATATAGTGACTGCTTTCATAAACGACATACCCAGTTACCAACATTGCAACCCAGGATAGAGAGTTTCCAAGAAGACCCTGTAACCAACTAATAATTTGTAGACTAATTTCCATTTTGCACCCAACATATAATTAAGATATAAGTTAACAACACCTGCCCGCTACAACTCAATCATAAGTCACAGTATAGATGTTACGTAATATATATATTACTACATGCAAATCAGAAATTTCAATTAACCTTATTCTGTTCGCTGCAAGTAGCTTCAGCCGCCTCCCTAAATATCTTTTCATGAGTTTTAAACAAAAATATTTTCGCTGGAACCACACCTGTATCCTTCCATAAAGATAGCTCTCCATTCCAAGCCTTTACGTTTAATTCAAGACCTAAAATCTTTAGATATTGAACGTACGACGAGGGTGAAGACATTTTCGATAACCAAGTAGCTCGACTAGACCTTGCGAATTCAACACCGGATAAACCATTAAATAAACTCATCAGTGTTTTAAAGCTACCTGTTTTGATCACCTCATTATTTAACTTCAAGTAAAATCGATCATTCATGTGAATTTCCATAAAATGCTACGCGGCTTTGACCTTAGCGTTATTTGTTCCTCGAATTAAGCTCAGCTGCCTCTTAATTAAGTTCATTATTTCACCCTTTTGAAGGTTACAGCCATATACATCACCGAATGGTTCAACCTGGTTTAAATCATTCGCTATACCTTGATCAAAAATAATCGAAATACTGCAACCTAAACCGTCGAATCTAAACGGCCCTTTTATATCATCACTAATGCAAACCTGTAGATGGGCATCATTTCTAATGCACAGAAACTTAATAGTCATAGTTCCAGAGCGTTTTTTTGATTTATTCGAAGCAATTACATAATCACAAACAACGCCTTCTTGTTTTAGGCTTGCACCTATATTTCGGAAAATTCTGTAAGCGGTACCGTGAAAACGCTCTACGTTTTCTTCGTTACCTTGCAGAGAACCGAACGTTAACGGGAATTCTGTATTAATCATATTGATATCCTTTCTTATTGAATTTAGATAATTATCTATCAATATTGAAAAACAGGTTTTTAATTACAAAAATAATGATTATGTAAATTAAACTACAAAATGTAGATAAGCATCTTTAACCGTTTTATAATAAAAACTCTTGAGCTGAACTTACTCAGCTTGTCTAACATCCGAGCAGTATTAGACAAAATATTAAACAATGGAATGTGGTATTTCTAATAAGCTGTATCAAATAAACTCTCTCAAAAAGAGATTATTTCTGTGTAATTGACCCTTTGACACTTGAAACTGCTCATGGCTATAAGCGCCTAAAACCTTTTTTGAGCATATTAGAAAGTAAAAAGGATTCTATTTACTTAATTATTCGAAATTCGACTTTGTAGCCTAACGACTACAAAAGTCACGCCATATAAACTACATATAATAAACACTATAACCAATATAAGAAATATTATCTAATGTGGAAACAAGACCTTGAATCATCAATATTAGATCGCTGTAATTATTTTTTGCTGACGGATTTAAATAGCCCAGATATTGCCGAACATTTAAATACACTAAAATGTTTTGCTACATTGGCACGCGAGCTAGATTTAAACCCCAAACTACATCAGCGAATAATGTCCTGCTATGAACAACTTCATGAAATGACGAGTACAAAAAATATCGCTTTATTAGAGTTTTCTAACATCCAAAATCAAGTGAATAACTGGGATACTCGTTACAGTGAAAGACTAAAAACAAAAGAACTTTTTAGCGGACTAAACCAACAGCTTTCGGTTATCGGCCAAGTTATCCAAAAAAATGGACAATATGTCGATAACAACCCTGACGTTGACGTATATAAGATGAATTAATTATGGCTTCTTTCATTCGCCAGCAGTCACTCATTACTATTGCCCCAGATATTGGTGCAATAATTAAAGTAGAAGGCCTCTCAGATGAATTTTGCGTTGTAGGTTGGTTGAGAAAACACGATTATATTAATTGCGGCACCATGCTAGAAGGTGTTCTGAATAAAGGCGTTAATGAGCTCTATGGCAGGAATTTAGCTTGGTGCGCCCGTTCCGCAGCTTCACACTTACATCTGCAGCGAATACCGATTGAAGACGATTCTGACAATATTGTTGTTCCCGTTTATGCCTGCAAAATAACCCGTCCTGCCTCAGACAACTTCATCGATATTCAAATAATAAAGCAACGACAGAATGATAAAGTAGTACAGAAATTAATGTTCACGGAAAAATAATTTATTTAGTTCAAGGTTGCTGTCATTTTACTTCTAAGCAAAATATCTAATACCTTCTCCTCATTGATACAAACGAGCCGGCCTCGAACAAAAATTGAATCTTCGCCAGAGTCATCAACAAAGTTCTTTTTATAAATCATAGCATCCAATCCAACAAAATATGATTCACTCGCTGTTTGCCCTCCGAGGTGTTCTTTATCAACCTCAATTTGAACATGTGTAGCTTCATCAACTCCAACGTTTTCCATCAAACAATCAAATAATCTTTCTTGGTTATCTTCAAGGTAATCACTCAAATCTTCCCGCTGATTTATCTTACCCAGTAAAAATGCGTATTCACGTTTTTCATCGTTCTGAAACACGATCACTTTCTCTATCCTTTCAATAGTTTTTGCCATGCCAATCTCTATCTATATATTTAATATATGGATGCTAAGGCCCGTGTTAGCCTAGGTCTATAGAAACTTAAAGAGAAGCTGTATATCTAATTCTTACATCACTTTTCAATTTATGTTTTTAATTCATTTTACTTCAAAATAACACATCAACATATGGTGTGAATGATTTCGATTGATTAACAAGATACGATTTTATGGCAGTATACGAGTACTCGAAAGGGCAGCATTTAGGAGGATTCATAGGGTTTCGCGTTTGCATATCCTTCGGTCATTCATATAGCTTTCGCCAAAAATATTTTTCGCTAAAGAAATTGAAATATGAGGATGCAAAAAAACAAGCCGAAGAACTCGAGAAGAAATGGCAGTTAGAAGCAATAGCCACAAAAAAAGTCATTCGTTTAACAACAAAGCCTAGGTTTTCTAAACCTAATACTATCTTTCCAGGATTTAGAGCAAACATTATCGTTGATAAAAAAAATAGGGGGGGAGTCAAGAAGAGTTATTTCCGTCCCGTATTTGTCATCCAAAGCCCAAAAAAGGAAAAGTCAGACTGTCATTTCCCAATAATTAAATTCGGTTTCCATGCCGCTTATGTCAAAGCAATGACTTATTACGCGGAAGTCTATAGTTTAAGTGATCAACAAAAACTAAGCCTTATTGCTAAACAACCAGCCAGAACAATCTTTACGGGTTATCTCTTACAAGATCTAAAAAAGAAAGGACATAAACTGACGAAGAAAGACTTACTCGAAATGCTTGAGTGAAAAACATTTGTATTTATATATACGTTACGTATACTTTACGCACTACTGTATATTAACACAGGTGAAAAAATGACTATTATAAAAACAGTATCTCTATTGTTAGCGTCTATGACTATTGCTGGTTGTGCAACCAAAAGCCTAACTCATAGTGAGCAAAAACTCGCTCTGAACCAGGACAAAGCAAATCTGGCTGCTCATATCGACGACAATCAACCTGACTGGTTCCTTAATCCTCCTAAAGAAGCAACTGGCATATATGGTATAGGAACAGCTTATTCCGAGAATCCTCAATTTGCTCTCGATAAAGCTAAAATGCATGCTTTCGAAGATATTGCGAGTACCTATGCTCAAAAGGTTTCATCCCTAAAAACTAGCTCTAGAACTGAATATGCAGGTAGTAGTGCCCAGGCAACAGGTAAGGATTCTAAAACAATAGACATTCTGGTCGATTCAGCCGATTTAACCGGCGCTGTAATCAAAGAAGCGGATTCTTTTTTGGAAAGGGAAGGGCGTCGAGTCTACGTACTAGCCTACTTACCATTAGGTGAATTGAATTTCGTTAAAGAGGAAAAACAATTGATTCTTGAACGTAGTAAATTAAAAAATCAATCTTCTTTACCTCAGGATAAACTACTTGAGCGAATTCAAAATAAGTCGCCTATTACTATCAATAACCCTTAACTGAATAAGAAAGACCTGATCATTTTATGCCCGTATGCTTCCATAGAGGCGTGCGGGACCTTATCCACAAATTTATTCTATGTTTTCTGTGGATAATCTACTGAACCATAAATTTAAGACCGTTTACGCCTTTTGATAACATTCCTTTTTTTAGCATCTCCTTAATGAGGTCGTCCCTCTTAGCTGAAACCTGCTCACCGTCTCTATAATCAACTAAAGGTGTGAAATCCAAACTTACATCCTCTGCTTCTGAAACAGTATGAACAGGTAACTTAGAATGATTACTAAGAGAATTTAAATACGCCATATCCTTTTTAATATCACTCCTAGCGCTCACCTCGTTCTCAGGAATTGCTTTCAGCTTAAATCCTAATGATTCGATAGCCATCTCAATTTGTCCCTCGTCAGGCTGTTCATCATCGATCCAAGCAGCGTATCTACTCATAATCTAATCACTCCATGCTTACTAATTGATATCAATATTCTAAATCAGTAATGATATAGCTGTATTTATATCGACATTTCAGTCATAAGTGAACAGCATGATTTTAGTTCATTTAACTTTAAATTAATGACTAGCCGATAATGACGCTGCAGATAACGGATCCATCAACTGAAGTCGTAAAGTCTTTGAAACGGCCTAAGCGTAGCGGCTTCATTTGCCCTTCTTGCAGAGCCAGGTGTAAGCAACTGACGACTTAAAAAGCTAAATGTAAAACTTTATTAGTCTTCAATCTCTATATATGAAACTCTTTATTGCCTTAATCAATAATTGGAGCACAGTAACTACAATCAAAGTAAAAATACTAAATATAGTCGCTATGAGTATCATTTTGAATTGAATATAAAGTAGTGTTTTTAATTTTCTGAAAGCCTTATCTATATAGATAGAAGCTTCAGCATTAATGCCGTATCCATAAATAAGTGCACAAACAATAATCAATAAACACACAACGATAACTAACGATAGTAAGCTAAGAAAGCTTTGCTTTATGTCTGTTTTACTAGGAGCAGTATGAAGTGAAATGGAAGCAGCTAAGAACAATAATATGCACATTTCCGGGCCAAAGCTTAACTCTTTGCTTGGTATTAGAGACGTAACGCTAACAAACTCACCAACATCTGT
>Ga0105353_1001659_pt1 | contig 10850 bp, 7 predicted proteins | sample EN1Hudsemesocosm_2_FD_83657 | JGI IMG/M metagenome (GOLD analysis project Ga0105353, IMG submission 83657) | Methane-oxidizing microbial communities from mesocosms in the Hudson Canyon - EN10B Hudson Canyon | ecosystem: Environmental > Aquatic > Marine > Cold seeps | place: Hudson Canyon...
CCGTCACCAGTATTCGCAGCGTTGACTGGGGTTCACTCAGCCCGAATTTTTATATGATTTTTTCGCTCGATGTACTGCAGCACCTTCCCGTTAGTTACCTCACCAGTTTTCATGTACCGGCGCAGAAAAATCAACAATTAACGCAACTTATTCGTACTTATCCCACCATCACCTTACTTGATATGAGCATGGTGTTTATCCAGATACAGCGTTTATTGGAACAAGTGAGCCTGGCAGTCGAATATTTATTACTGCTGGTACTGCTCGCAGGTATATTGGTCTTAATGGCGGCGCTACACACAAGTTTGGATGAACGCATTCAGCAAGGCGCTATCTTACGTACTTTGGGTGCGAGCCGGGCGCAACTCAGGTTGAGCCAGTGGAGCGAGTTTGGCTTGTTGGGTTTGATTGCAGGAATCATCGCGCTGACAGGTGCAGAAGCTATTTGTTTCATTTTATACGATAAATTATTTGATCTTGATTACCAAGTCCAGTGGCCTCTTTGGCTCTGGCTACCGCTCAGCTCGACACTTTTAATTACTTTACTCGGCGCGTTAGCGACACGCCGCGTAGCTAAACAGCCACCCATTGTGGTGTTGAGGGAGGTGTAAGACCTTCCGTTTGGGCAGGGGGACCAAGTATCTCGATTTACTTAAAAGTTGGTTTTTATTGCCCTTACCGCTTTTCTAAATTTTTATTAACTTAACTGCGTAGCATTCTATGCAGTTTTGAATGCCACATTTAAATTCAAATAAATTAATGTGGTGAAAGTAATGATAAAAACAAAAGCATTATCCTTTAAGCTGCTCAAGTCAGCACTGGGACTATCCCTCGCAGCAAGCTTAAGCTCCGGTGTATCGGCCATTGGCATCGAAGATATTGTCGACGGAGGCAATAATTTCCCTTGGGAACGGGTCGAAATTGCCGGAACCAAATGCAGCGATGGTTCTCAGTATAAATTCTGGGTACATGACAACCCAAACTCAAGAAACCTGGTGATTATGTATGAAGGCGGCGGTGCCTGCTGGGATTATGAAAGCTGTAGTGGGGCATTAGGCCTACTAGGCGCATCTAACCCCAATGGCCTACCTGATGACTATATCACTCAACAAAAAGCCAAATATGTTTCTCCCATCGTAAATGGTGCCGACCCGGGTTTTCCCCTACGTTCGAAAACAGATATCGTTACCAAAGACTGGGATGTCGCTTACATGCCCTATTGCACCGGTGATGTGCATGTCGGCAACAATGTGGTGACTTACGATGACCCTTCTGGCGTCAACCCACCGATCAACTTCCATCATATGGGTTATCACAATTCAACCGAAGCTTTGGCTTTTATGAAAAACCGTTTTCGCAGAATCAATAAGATGTTTATAACGGGTTTTAGTGCAGGCGGTGTTGCCTCAGGCGCGCTATATGATGAGGCACGTAAGACTTTAAGGCCAAAGAAGGGTTATATGCTCAATGATTCAGGGCCTCTCTTCCCTGCACCAGATGCCAGTTATAACTCACGCCAATTGCATGAAACTATTTCAGCAGCCTGGGACATGCCCAGCGTGCTTGGTGACTTACCGTCCAGTTTTGACCCGAATGACATGGGCAGCATCACTGCCATGCTAGCGGAAGAATATCCACGGGATAAGTTTGGCTATACCGCTTACAGTACGGATTTTAATTTTTCACGCTTCTCTTATGAGCGTTTTTACCCGGGTATTGATGAGCAAGGTATTCTAGCGCTATGGCAAGAGGATCAGGCATTGATGGTGGCAGAAATGGATAGCCACTCTAACTTCAGCTACAACATTCCCTGGAATAGACCTATCAACGACAGCCATTGCTCGACAATCCTGACCTTTTTAGGCAGTCACTCTTGTCCGAGTATTCGCAAAAAATACTGGTATGAAGCGCTTGAGTGGCCTCAAACGCAAAGCTGGAAGTGCCCTGGAACATCGACAGGCATGGGCAGCTTCCTCTCTGAATTTATTGGGGGGAATGTAATACGTACGCAGGAACCTTACAACCTCTATAACCAAGAAGATCCTGGCATGCAGCTCATCGGGCCACAGATCGACGCTGCCATATAGTTATATGGCGATTATGTTGAAATACATACGCCTTTAAATACAAACTGCCACCCAATTTTGCAACGTTTGCATTTATTGGGTGACAGACTTACCCAGTACAGCTAAAAAACGGGTTTTCCTGCCCTTACCTGTGTTCTTTTTTTTTATTAACTTAGCCGCGTGGCTTTCTATAACGTTTTGCTTGCTACGGGTTTCGTTACATTTAAATTCAAATAAAATTATGTGGTGAAAGTAATGATAAGAACAAAAGCTTTATCCTTAAATTTACTCAAGTCAGCGCTGGGTTTATCCCTCGCAGCAGGCTTAAGCTCCGGGGTGTCAGCTATCGGCATCGAAGATATAGTGGATGGTGGCAACAACTTCCCCTGGGAGAAGGTCGAAATTGCAGGTACCAAATGCAGTGACGGCTCTCAATACAAGTTCTGGGTACACGATAATCCCAGCTCGAACAATCTGGTGATTCTGTATGAAGGTGGTGGGGCTTGCTGGGACTATGAAAGCTGTAGCGGTGCTTTGGGCGTTTTAGGCGCCGCCAACCCTAATGGCCTGGCTGATGATTATATCACCCAGCAAAAAGCCAAATATGTCTCGCCTTTAGTTAACGGTGCCGACCCGGGCTTTCCCTTACGATCGAAAACAGATATTGCCACCAAGGATTGGGATGTCGCTTATATGCCCTACTGTACAGGCGATGTACACGTCGGCAATAATGTCGTGACTTACGATGATCCCTCTGGCGTCAACCCTCCCATTAACTTCCATCACATGGGTTATCACAATTCCACCGAAGCCCTCGATTACTTAGACGGTCGTTTTCCAAGCATTAATAGCATGATGATCACCGGTTTCAGTGCAGGTGGTGTCGCTTCAGGGGCGCTTTACAATGAAGCACGCCAGAGACTGAATATTGCCAATGGTTATATGTTAAATGATTCTGGCCCGCTATTTCCGGCACCAGATAGTAGCTTCAATTCACGTCAGTTGCACAATACCATTAATGCGGCATGGGATATGCCAAGCGTACTCGCTAACATGCCCGCCAGCTTTGACCCGAATGATATGGGCAGTGTTACCGACGTGCTAGCGACAGAGTTCCCTCAAGACCACTTCGCTTATACCGGTTACAGTACAGATTACGTCTTCTCCCGTTTCTCCTATGAACGCTTCTTCCCAGGTTTGGATCAGAATGGCATTCTCAATTTATGGCGTGAAGATCAGGCTTTACTGGTCTCAAAAATGGATCAATATGCCAACTTTAGTTACACCATCCCTTGGCACCGTCCGATCAATGATGCCCATTGCTCAACCATTTTGACCTTTATGGGCAGTCACTCCTGTCCTAGCATTCGCAAAAAAAGATGGTATGAATTTTGGGAATGGCCTTGGTCACAGGGTTGGAAATGTGCAGGTACGTCTACCGGTATGACTAGCTTCCTTTCCCAATGGATCGGCGGTAGCACCTTACGCTTGAAAGAACCGTACAATAACTATAATAATGAAGATCCGGGCATGCAGATTATTGGCCCTCAAATTAACTCGGCGCTATAGCGAAAAGAGACCTTTTCACGGCGTTACGAGTACAAAAGACTCTAAAAATAGAAAGATCGATTTAATTTTCACCTATGACAGCAGGGATAGACCGTCATAGGTGACTTTTTAAGGTAAAGAATCACTCAATAATAACAACGAGGATTTCCATGAATAATAAATTTAACAAAGTGCTAATCGGCACGTCCTTGATTATCGCTGCCAGCACAGCTTATCTTTGGCAATTAAATATACCTATTGGTACGACAACGTCAATACCACTTGCCGATTCTGAAAGTGCCATCGATAGTGCTGAACCGGCAATCAAACTCAACAAAGAAACACAAGAAGGCAGTAGCGAAGCCACGGGGTTAGTCAACAATATGGACAATAATCCACCTTTTTCCACCTCCCTTATTGATGAGTTATTTCCCAAAAACGACCCTGCTTGGGCGTGGGCAAAAGTTGATTTGGAAAGTATAAAACAAGAAATACCTGATAATTTGTATTGGGCATTGGGTGCTCCCACCCAGGATGCTGCTTTACTTGAGCGGCGAAAAGAGAACAAAGAACATTGGGATAATGAGTATGGCAAAGTGCTTTCAAATACGGCTAACGAAACGGAAATTCGAGATTACTACGCTCACCAAAACGCCGTTTCGACTGACTATATTGAATTTGCCACGCTATTACTCAACCGACACAGCAAAGACCTGCCCGAAGAAGCTTATGGTTTACAGACACTCGCCCGGAATTTGCATTTAGCGCGTTTGGAGGAGATACCAGGAAAACTCAATAACGCTTTAGAGCGTCGAAATAGCCATATTACTCGCCGAGAAGTGTGGTTAGCGGATAAAGAAGGTTTCGAGTCAAACCTAAGTGCTGAACGAGAAGAGGCATTAAGAGCCTTGGGAAAGATCTAGCGCCTTGATAACAGCAAAGCAACAGATGCCATCAAGGTATCCATTCAGCCTATCTGCCACCCTACCCGCAGCATTATCTGCGATAATGGGCGGCAGCTTATACGCCTTGAGTAATGTTGGCTTCGGCTTCTGGCCCCTGGCTTTTATTTGTTTCATTCCTTTGTGGCTGGCCATTGATCATGCCAAGCACAGTGCACGCTATGGTTTCATCTTTGGCTTAGCAGTCTTTGCAGTTGGTTACCCTTGGTTATTTTCGCTAACCGGTGATTTTATTGGAGGAGGGTTATTACTCTCTGGCATGTTATGGAGCGCCGTCGCCATTTTCTTTGCAGCGGGTTTCGCGATTTATGGCCTGCTTTATAGACGCTTTCGTCAAATGGCTTGGCCGCAAGCTCTGGCGGGCACCCTTCCTTTAATCCTACTAGAATGGCTGCAAACAAACCTGTTCCCTTCCTATACGGGGGCTGCGCTTATATCCGCGCCAATACTGGTACAGATCGCCGATCTGGGAGGGCCATTATTATTGAGCGCCTTCGTCCTTGCCATAAATAGTTGTTTGTATGCCGTTTTGCTGCACACACTAAATAGAGACTCATCACCCTTTAAACCCTTGTTCTTAGTTATCTGCCTATTTTTTGTGGTTGCTTTATATGGCTATTTTGAAATCGAGTCACAGCAGGATGAACAGTCCTTTCAAGGACGCAAAGAACTACGCATTGGCACCGTACAAACCAACCTTGTCATGCTGGAAAAAAGCGAGCTGTCGCTAAAAAGCCATAAGGCCCATCTGGAACAGAGCAAAGAACTACTGGCACTAAACCCGGTAGATCTACTGATATGGCCTGAGACAGCTTACGTAAGGGGCCTAAGACGACCCTTACCAATAGATGCTCAATTCATTCGAGCTGAAATCGATGTACCCCTATTATTTGGTGGCACCTCCGTTTGGCAGGAGGATGGACAACGCGCCAGTGCCAACTCAGTCTTTCTGGCAAATGCAGCAGGTAAAATTGAACAAGTCTATGACAAAAACCAACTCATCCCCTTCGCTGAGTACTTGCCTTTTCCCGAGGAACTTAACAACAATATCATGGGCAGTTTTATTAACCCCTTTCTTAACCGTCTGAAAGAAAACTTAAAAGACCTGTTCCCAGAAGGCCAAGAATTCCGCCCAGGTCAAAGTAAAAAAGCCCTGCAACTTGATTCACCGCTAGGCAATTCGTCGGCGTCGATCAAGCCGTCAACGCCTGTCAGTACGGTAACGTTTATCAGTACGCCTATCTGTTATGAAATAATTCATCCCGAATTTATTAGAGACATGGTAAACGAGTCTCGCCCGGAGCTCATTGTCACCCTCGCGAATGATGCCTGGTTTGGCGATTCGCAAGAGCCCTGGATACATCTTTCTCTAGCGCGCTTACGTGCCATAGAACACCGATTATGGATAGTACGTGCCACCAATAGCGGTATCAGTGCCATTATCGATCCAACAGGACAAATTATTGCTCGCACCAGTTTGCACACTAAAGAAAATTTAATGGCGACGGTTTATCCTCGCCAGTCAGTCACACCTTATACTCGATACGGTAACTGGGTAGCCTGGTGTGCATTGTGCCTAACGCTAGCAGGCTTACTCATCAGGCGGCCTTTACCCCGCTTGTCGCCTTTCTTCACGAATCGATGAAGGCTGCACGCCAGTCCAGCTTTTGAAAGCACGGCGAAAACTCGACGCATCACTAAAGCCCAGTTTTTCAGCTATTTCACTCACCGTTAAGGGTGTACTCCTGAGTAAGTTAATAGATTGATCGCGTTTAAAATCATTTATTAGGCTTTGGTAGCTCGTTCGGTTAGATTGAAGTTTCCGGTACAAACAGCTGCGAGACGTATTCAATTGTTCGGCAGTTTTATCCAAGGTCGGGAAATTGGGATAGGTTTCTGCCAGTATTACGTTAACCTGCTCTTTAATCGAAAACCGGCCTTCCCACTTCCTTAAAGCCTGTTGGCATTGCTGTATTTTAATCGCTCTAAGCTGTTCATTAGCTGTCAGAATAGGTAAATTCAAGCAGTCTTTATTAAAGATAATTTCATGGCAGGGAGCGTCAAACTCAAGCTGGCACCCAAAGACAGCTTCGTAAAGCGCACTATGTGGCGGACGAGCATAGGGAAATTTGACTGTATGAAACTTTAAGGGCTCTCCTGTTAACCAACGGGCTTGGTGGAGACAACATGCATAGAGGGTTTCTGTTGCGAACCATTGCAAGCACAAAGGTAACTTTCGACGGTAGAGCTGCTCAAAACGAACGGTTGCCGAACGCCCCTCTAATTCAGGTTCAATATCCAAAGAGATCGCCAACAATAAGTGATAATGCTGTACCGACTCTAATGCCTGCGTTAATGTTGAACAGGACATGATGAGTTGACCGACGGAATCTGCGGCGACTAAATTAAGTTGTTTACCATAACTAAAACCGAGCCCTCCAGGCACATCTCCTAAAGATTGTGTCAAGATCTGGCACCATGATGTCGGACTGATCCGTTTTCGATAATTTCTCAAATCACTCAATCGACCCTGATAACCACGCAGCTCCAGACCTTCGGCCTCAAGAACATTTTTAAGTACAGATAGATAAAGTACACCGATCACTTCGTCTTCCATATCAAAATGAAAACCAAGAGATTTTGTCATTATTTTTATCTCCCACTTATGTAAGGTCGTATAGCAAAGTTCTTAACCAATACATTTGTCATAAATACTTAATTAAGCTAAGAAGCCATTCGTGATGCATCTATATGAGAACATCCATATCAGAACGTTCCTATCCGGAAAGTAAACCATCGATTGACCAAGAGTTTTATTCAGGCTGTAGGGATTTAAGAAGCAAATAGCTCAAATATCAAAAAAAACAGTCATGCAAATCAGACAATCGCTATGCAAATTGTCAACATACCTAGGCAAATCATTAAATCAGGCTGCGCAAAAAACATAAGCTACTGAATTATATATCTTTTCGAAGTTTCTGATTTTGTAGGGAAATTAACGCTATTTTGCCTTCTGTCGAAAGTCACTCGGCGTTTGATCAAGGATTTCTTTAAAGGCGCGGTTGAAGGAGCTTAAGGTTCGATAGCCGACATCAAGTGCAATATTCTGAATCGGTGTGCTTGGCTCTTGAACTAGACGCCGGCTAGCCTCTTCAATACGCAACTGATTAATATAATCGTTGAAGTTACGATAGTTGAAAGTACTATTAATTAATTCACGGGTTTTATAGACAGGTAAGTCAATTTGCTGCGAGATTTCTTTCAAGGTTAGTTTCTCTGTACGATAGAAGCCTGCACCCATCAATTGTGTTAACTTCAGGGCTGCGTCGGAGCTGGTATTACTTGGTGTTATAAGCTGCTCGCTAAGCCACCTTTGATCCATTTTCTCACTAGACAAGCGCTCTCCAGCTTGATTCAACTGCCCCCCCAAAAGCACACCATCACGACCTTTCAATATCAGCGAGCCACCAATGAGAGCACACACACTCACCACAAGAGGTAAAGACAAGGAACCACTATTCCCGGTGTTCATCGAAAAAGTAACCCACAAACCCGTGAAGCCGACCGTGGTCAACAATGCCACGCCTAAGCGCCTGCGACTGGCTATCAAGTCATCTTTCCAGTTGGAAATAATAATCCACAAACCATTCAATAAAACCACATATTCCGCAAACTGGGGAATATACCAAGTCCATAAATATAAATTACCGAAGGACGCTGTATCGGCACCAAAACAACGACCAATAGCAGGTGCCACAAAACTGTATAAGGCTAGCACCGCCCATACTGAAAACAATTGCGGTCGCCTGGCAAAAGCCAACTGACAGAGCAGCCAAAATAATGCCGGCAGGGTGGTCATAATATCCCCCGCCAACCACTCAAGCTGGTGGGGGATATGCGTTCTGAGTAAAAAGGCACTGGCGGCGAACAATAAAGCCAAAAACACCTTAGCAATAACAAGCTCTCTGAAGTCCCGCAGTACGACGATAAAAATTAACGTTAGACAACCGAGGCCAAAACCTGTCAGCAACAGCATATTCGCCCCTATTTTTATTTTAGTTAGCAAGAGTATCAATTTTTAAGGCACCAGTAACAATGACATTAGAGGCCAACATTTTAGGCCATTATTTCAGGCTAACGTTTTAGGGTTCAGCTGACAAAAAAGATCATGGCATTGTCAATTTAGACATATACTAAATGTATTGAATAATATAAATAGAGGAGTGATGACGTGCCTGCACCGCTCAAGGATAAGAAACCAGCCCCTCAACAAAAACCGGCGCCTCATCCGGTATTTGACTGGCGACCGATACTCTTCACACTGATCACTTTTTTCATTTATTTGAGCAGTATTCAAGATGCCAAGAAACAAACAGAAGAGATCGCCTACTCCAAGCTAAAACACATGATCGAGTTAGATTATGTTTCATCTGTTACCTTTCAGGGACGGAACATTACCGCCTTACGACGTAGTGAAGACCCTAAAACCAAGCGCAAAACCTTCCACAGCACGCTACCGGATATTGATGATGCCAACTTGATGCCCTTGCTGGAAAAACATCAGGTCGAGGTGTTGGTTAAATCAAGTGAACAGCCGGTATGGCTGAGTATTATTTTCAACCTACTTCCCTGGCTGCTGATCTTTGGTTTTTTTGCCTACAGTAACCGGGCACTGCAGTCTAGAATGGGTGGCGGCAATAGTCCTTTCAGCTTTTTTAAATCCAAAGCGCGTTTGTACGAAAAAATGACCTCCCACATTAGTTTTGATGAAGTCGCCGGTTTAGAGTCCGCTAAAACAGACCTTAAAGAGGTGATTGAGTATTTAACACGCCCTGAGAAATTCCGTAGATTAGGTGCCAAATTACCTCGTGGCATTCTCATGATGGGCCCACCGGGCACCGGTAAAACCTTACTTGCCAAAGCATGCGCTGCTGAAGCGGGCGTGCCATTTTTTAGTGTCAGTGGCTCTGAGTTTATCGAAATGTTCGTCGGTGTCGGCGCTTCACGGGTACGCAGCATGTTCACGGAAGCTCGCGAAAGGGCACCTGCTCTTATCTTTATTGATGAAATTGATTCTATTGGCCGTGTGCGTGGTACGGGGATGGGTGGCGGCAATGATGAACGCGAACAAACACTGAACCAGATACTCGCTGAAATGGATGGTTTTGCCACTGAGGAGGCCGTAGTTGTACTCGCGGCGACCAATCGACCCGATGTACTCGACCCAGCGCTGATGCGCCCAGGCCGGTTTGACCGAAAAGTCACTCTGGATCTACCCCTGAAAAAAGCGCGACAACAAATACTATCTGTTCATACCCGAACAAAACCTGTTGCCAGTGATGTAAATATTGAAGATTATGCGGCTAGAACCATTGGTTTCTCAGGTGCCGACCTTGAAAATCTGGTGAATGAAGCCGCCCTGCATGCAGCGCGTTATGATAAAGCAGCGATTGATCATCAAGACTTCGAATATGCTCACGACAAAATTATGCTCGGTTCGGTTGGTCAGGAGATATTAAATGAGAGTGACCGCAAGCGTATCGCTTATCATGAATCGGGGCACGCGTTGGTCGCCCTGTTATCAGCTCATTCAGACCCGCTGACTAAGGTCACTATTATTCCCAGAGGTCGGGCACTCGGCGTCACCGAAACCCAAGCAACTGAAGACCGTTTGAACTACCTACAAGACTTTCTGGAAGACCGCTTACATATTTTGCTTGGTGGTCGCTGCGCTGAAAAACTCATGCTCGGACAGGTCAGTTCCGGTGCAGCAGACGATTTAAAACAATGTACCCAACTTGCCCGCAGAATGATCACTCAATGGGGCATGAGCGAGGCGCTTGGCCCTATTTTTCTGGCACAGCACGAAGCGCACCCTTTTCTAGGTATGGAGATGACACAAACCAAGGAGTTCAGTGATCAAACAACGCGCCTGGTCGATGAAGAAGTAGAGAAATTAGTCAAGCGTTGCGAACAAGAGACAGCCCAGCTGTTAAGTACACATAAAGCTGATTTGGAAAAATTAGCGAGCGAATTACTGGCTCAAGAAACCCTTGAAGCAGACGCTATTATTAGCTTGCTAGGCTTATCCTTAAAAGAAAATATTCATTAAATTGTAGCGATCTGCTACAATTTAATCATTCTCCTAAGAATGAGGTAATATCATGACTAAATCTGCTTCCCCCATACGCCTGGAAAATAACTTAATGCAGGCTGCCAAGATGACGGGTAAACGTTATAAGCGCTCGACAGCAGAACAAATAGAATACTGGGC
>Ga0105353_1001669_pt1 | contig 10816 bp, 10 predicted proteins | sample EN1Hudsemesocosm_2_FD_83657 | JGI IMG/M metagenome (GOLD analysis project Ga0105353, IMG submission 83657) | Methane-oxidizing microbial communities from mesocosms in the Hudson Canyon - EN10B Hudson Canyon | ecosystem: Environmental > Aquatic > Marine > Cold seeps | place: Hudson Canyon...
AACCTATAAATCATTGGATGAAGTGGTTGAGTACATCAACGAACGCGATCGTCCGCTGGGCTTGTACATGTTCTCTAACGACAAGAAAACTCAGAACGATTTATTCTACAAAACATTGTCTGGGGGCGTCTGCATCAACGATTGTATGTTCCATGTTGCTCAGCACGATATGCCATTTGGTGGTATTGGTAACAGTGGTATGGGCCACTACCATGGAGAAGAAGGCTTTAAAGAGTTTTCGAAACTGCGCCCTGTATTTAAGCAGTCTGCTCTGACTTCAAAAATAATTCTGATGTTGTCACCTCCATACGGCGGACTGTTCAAGAATGTTGTTAACTTGATGTTGAAATTTAGATTATGATTATTGGAGGAGAGTTAACTTAATAATAAACCGCCCTGCTAAAATTTAGCAGGGCGGTTTATTCGTATTGGACGACCGAAGCTATAAAATCATACATAAATAGCCCTTCCTTGATGAAAGACATTATTGTTTCTGAAATTAAGATTATAATTAAAATCGGTAATAAAGGTCAGCTTTCATGGTTTCATTCTCGCTTAACATCAGTCATTTAACAGCCGTTGCTCTCGTATTTTTCTTAGGCTCAAATCTTTCTTATGCCTCACCAAGCGATGTTACTTTTGATCATTCAAGAGCATTTCATCAAGATTTTTACGTGCAGAGTAATCTGGAATTCACATTACTGCATGAATTGGCCCATGCCGTGATTGATCTCAATGACATCCCTGTTTTAGGCGGCCAAGAGCAGGCCGCTGATCAAGTCGCATTAATGCTATTAATGATGGCTGACGATGTTAACAAAAAGGATATCGACCCCGTTTTATTGAATAAGCTGTTAGCGATATCCGGTGAATGGATGCTGGAGTGGGAAAAAGAGAACAAGAATAGCCCGCCTATCTACTGGGGTACTCATCCGCTGGCTATTCAGCGATTCTACGAAGTGACTTGCCTCGTGTACGGTTCTAACCCTGATAAATTGGAAGCATTAAGAAAAGATAAGATGCTGCCGGTCGAAAGAGCTTGGGATTGTGATATTGAGTTTAAACAAACTCGTAAAGCGTTGGCCTGGTTAGCCACTCAAGTCACTGATTTTAAATTTAACGAATCTTGGCACTTGGTGAGAGCGAAAGACAGTAAGGATCAGTTTCCTGGGCGGGTTAACATTGTTTGGATTAAAGCGGATACCACAGAACAGAAACGAATTTATAAAACATTAAAAGAATCCCGTAGTTTGACGCAACTGATTGAGCGCACGAATAACTTACTTAATCTTAAAAACGATATTACCCTGTATATGGAACCCTTCTGCAGAACCCCTGATGCTTGGTGGGATGGTAATAAAAACAACATTACGGTTTGTTATGATTTAATAAAAGGATTCGAGAAGAACGCCTTATTATTGCCCGACTTAGTGAAAGAGCTTAAATCAGGTTCATAACTGAAGGCTCATCTCTTATCTAATATTAATTAAAGTTGTAAAGTTCTGGGGGGGGGGAATTCACAATAAACAACAAAAAAATAATCAACATATGAAACGCTAAAACACTTAAGCCAAGCTGATGGACATTATAAGGTGCTTCAGCACTTTATAATGTTATCAGAAATTAAATTAAAGTGACTAACTAGCCGGGCATCTATTCCAATGGAAACTGTAGTGTAAACTTCGTCCCTTTACCTGGAGCGCTGTGTACGTTGATACTGCCGTTATATTTTTGCACTATCCCATAAGAAATCGATAACCCCATCCCCGTTCCTTCTCCGACCTCTTTGGTTGTGTAGAAGGGATCAAAAATCAGTTTTATTTTATCTTCGGGAATACCACAGCCGTTATCCATGATGTGTATCGATAATGACTGCTCATCATTTTCTGTGCGTATTTGGATAATCCCGTCTGGGCTGTCTGAAAGTGCCTGCACAGCATTCATTATTATATTCAGGAATATTTGACCTAGCTGATTACGATTGCTCTTAATAACGAATGCTTGCGCATTTAGCTTTTGTATCACTCGTACATTGGTGCGAATTTCATTTTTTAATAACAGTAAGGTTGAGTCCAGTACCTCATGAACATCGATGCTGTGTTCATTTTCTGCGTCAGGATGACTAAAGGTCTTCATGTTTTTGACAATTGCAACCACCCTAGAGATTCCATCTTCGGTAGATCTCAGCAGGTCTAAGGAATCTGAAACAATAAACTCAATATCTTCTTCTTTTTCATATTTCGATATACGCTCCAATATTTCTTTGGCTTTATCATCCGTTACCGGTGCCGTTTCTGCATAAGATTTATAATCTTTAAGCAGCGTATGAAATACTTCGTTATATTCACTGAGCACACCGACATTGTTAAGTACAAAACTAATGGGGTTATTAATTTCGTGTGCAATGCCTGCGGCTAACATACCCAAAGAAGCCATTTTTTCTGATGATACCAACTTCACCTGAGCTTGTTTCAACTGGGCTAATGATTGCGAAAGTGCGAGTTCACTTTTCTTCCTTGATTCGACTTCACTTTTGAGTGCGATCTGTTCTTTATCAAGCTGAGCAACGGTTTCTCTAAGCTTCTGCGTTCGAGCCATGACTCTTTCTTCAAGGCCTTTATTAAGACTATCAAGCTTTTGAATAGTATCGGTGGTTTTACCCATCATACGATTCATCGCGATCTGCAGCTGTCCTAATTCATCTTTAGGGTTATCTGCCACTTTGATGGGTTTAAATTCAGGGTTTTCAGTATCAATGGATTCGGCATGGCGGGCCAGTTTTTCTAAGGGCCGTGTCAGTAATCGATTGAAGACGATGGTTACGAGTAGAAGAAGCGCAATTGTTTTAATGATCGCGTTTATAGTCAGTATTAATAGTCCAGACTTAATCTGATTCAAAACGACTGAGGTATCGGAATAAATTCTTACTTTTCCGATATGATGCAGCTCTTCAGAATCCATATAATTCAGATCAAATTCATGCCAGAACGAACTTTCATCACCCGCCTTTCCTTTCTCTTTTTTATTACGCGAGAACATTGGTTTAACTTCTTCCGATACGGTAACTTCAATCCCTGTAATAAAGGGTAATCGCATCATGCTTTCAGCAGTAATACTCAGTTGTTCGTAGTTATAGTTCCACATGTCAGCCGCGAGGATATCGTGGAAGGTTTTTCCCGACGCAACGAGTGTTCCCTGAACATCATCTTTAGCACTGTAATACTCACTAATAATGTGGGCTGAAGTTACAATCAGCGTCAAAACAAAATAGATCGATAAGACAGACCTGAGCAACCGTCTTGAAATCGAATTCTCGACCGAGCTGAAGTAACTTTTGAATATATTGGTAATCGGGCTAAATACTTTCTCCATAACCTTAAAATTTAGCAGTAGAACGGGCTATTTACCAACTGGGACTCAGTTCATCCAAGAGTGATCTTATCCACAAATGCAGCGGATCTTGGCCTGATCGAGGATGCCAAGCGGCAATCACTTCAAAGCCTGGAGGGTATTCTGTTAGGTGAACTTGCTGAAGTCTTGGGTCAGGTAATAACCTTGATGGCAGAAATGCCAAGGTATCGGTTTCTGCAACGCACTCTGCCGCAGCGGAAAATGATGGCACTGACAATACAACATTGCGCCTCAACCCTTTTGCTTCAAACCAATCATCCGCCATTCCCCGCAGGTGTGCACGTGAAGGAGAAACAACAATATGATCCAGCAAGGAGAGTTCTTGTGGCGACATGAGCTGTGTTAAACGCATTTTATTCAAGTCGCTGATCAATTGTGATCCCTTGGCGGAAACACACACATAGCTTTCTTGATACAGGTGCATCGATGGACAGTTATTGGGAACAAAGTTTGGTGTACTCAATACTAGATCAACTTGCCCAGTTAATAACTGCTGCCCCATTAGATCGATTTCTAACTTATGCACAATCACCTTTAACTTGGGTGCTTGCTGGCGCAATATTTTTAATAATTTTGGTAAGACCGCGCGCTGTTCAAAATCGGTGGCACTGATATTTAAAATGCCATCGACCAAAGCAGGGTCGAAAGACTCGCCCTCTAGTAACAATTCTACATCGCTGAGTACTTTGTCTAATCGAGGCGATAGACGCTCAGCTACTGGAGTCGGGATAATGCCGTTGCTTGTACGAACAAACAGACGATCATCAAAGATGTCTCGTAAGCGTTTTAATTGCTCGCTTACCGTTTGTTGGCTTACCCCTAATTGCTCTGCCACCCGCGAAACATTTCGTTCACGCAATAAGGCCCGCAGTACTCTTAATTGCTTAAGCTCTAGCTTGGCCAATCGATTCGATGCGCTCATATCCATTTATTCCTATATATAGCCTCCCTTATAAGAAAAGCTGTATCTCTTACAGCCTAGACTTGATTTTGCTTGTATCCAATACACCTTACCATAGCGTCAGATTTTATTTAAACAGCAGCACACAGATAGAAGGTTTCATCATGACAGCAGCACATACACTAGATTCAATCGATCCTAGCAATGGTGAGATCGTAGGCTCTGTAACCATCACCAATGAAGACACTCTTAAAGCGCTAGTAGAACGTGCCGCCAAAGCCCAGCTTAGCTGGGGCCAACGTCCGTTGCATGAGCGCAGTAGCCTAATTCAGCAAGCTTACGTCGCACTAGAAGACGCAGAAGAAAGCATGACGATGTTGATTAGCCGTGAAATGGGTAAAGATACTCGTCGCGCAGGCTATGAAGCCAGTGGCACTTTGCATGGTGGTCGCTATTTAGCCGCCGAAACTGCCAAAGCGTTTGCTAGTCAACGTTTAGCCGGTAATAGTGAAATTCAATACCGTCCTCTTGGAACGGTTGCCGTGATTTCACCTTGGAACTATCCACTAGCGATGGCGAACAATTTAATCGTTCCTGCGTTAGTTGCGGGTAATAGCGTTATTTTAAAGCCTTCTGAAGAAACACCTTTGGTCGCTGACATGTTGGTTAATATTCTTAACGAAACATTGCCAGCGGGTATTTTACAAGTTGCTCACGGTGGTGGTGATGTCGGTGAAGCGTTAGTAAAATCGAATATTAATATGGTGGCATTTACGGGCTCGCTACAAACTGGTCGAGACATTATGGCAACGGCTGCCCCACAGCTAAAACGTTTAATGATGGAACTGGGCGGCAACGACTCGATGATTGTTTTAGACGATGCTGATGTATTTTCTGCAGCGCAGTTTGCGGTTGCTTCTAGTTTTGAAAATGCGGGTCAAATGTGTACCTCGACTGAACGCGTTTATGTCGACGAAAAAATTTCCGAGCAGTTTGAGCAAGCCGTGGTTAACATTGCTTCGCAATATAAAACAGGCAGCTGGCGCGATACCCGAGTTAACATCGGCCCTTTAGTGAATGCCAAACAACACGCTAAAGTTGTCAGTCACATTGAAGATGCTCTTGAGAAAGGAGCGACTCTTCTTTTTGGCAATAAGAAGCCATTACTTCCTTTTATTCCACCAACGGTTATTAGCAATATTAATCCGAGCATGAAAATTGAAAGCGAAGAAACGTTTGGCCCTGTGGTGGCCATCGACCGTTTCGCTTCTTTGGATGACGTTATTAAGCGCGCCAACGACAGTATCTATGGTTTAGGCGCGGTAGTCTTTGGTGAACGTGATGCCAAAAAAGTCGCTCAGCAATTACAAGCTGGCATGATTGGAATTAATCAAGGTGTTGGCGCTGGCGGTGATGCACCTTGGGTGGGTGCCAAGCAAAGTGGGTTTGGTTTCCATGGTTCCGCAGAAGGCCATCGCCAATTTTCACAAGTCACCGTGATTAATCATTAGCGGCGAAGCATTAAAGAAATAAGGAGTGAACAAATGAATCTAGAAAATTTTTACGTCGTCGCCCGTGAGCCCGGTGCTGAGAATCCATCATTGCCGACTTGGACAAGCCACAGCGAAAATCCTACTGAGCTAGCGCTGAAAGCACCGTTAATTGTTTTGCGTAAAGAGATTCCAGAAGTACCTGGAGCGTTTCAACTGTTGAATGTTTTTTCAAAAGAAGAATGCCAAGCTTTTATTGATACCACCGAAGCGCTCGGTTTTTTACCCGATGCACCCGTATCGTTATCAAGAGATGTTCGCCATAATGATAACGTTACATGGGTTGTGGATAAAACAACCGATGAACTTATTTGGCAACGCTGCGCGCATTTAATGACGGGCTCTAATTTAGATCAATTTGAAGGTCGACAGGCGCTTGGTATTAACGCGCGTTTTCGTTTTTATCGCTATAAAGAAGGTGACTTTTTTAAATTTCATACCGATGGTGCATGGCCTAGCAGCCGCGTAATCAACCAACAGTTAGTGACTGATGCGTATCCTGATCGCTACAGTGAAATGACCTTTCTTATTTTATTAAGCGAAGATTTTGACGGCGGCGCTACTCGCTTTCGAGTTAATGGTAACGATCCTTACCAACCTGTAGGTCGTCATGCACCGATGAAAGATATTGATGTTCGTACTCCTGCGGGGTCGGTTCTGTGCTTCCCGCATGGGATGCACCCTTTGCATCGAGTACACAGTTCTGTGCCTATTAGCCGAGGTACAAAGTACATTATTCGCAGTGATGTGTTATTTAAACAATCTGATATGGATAGTCATTAACTACTAGAGATTCAGGTCATTTTGATTTCAACATGTCCTGATATAATCGCTCAATCTCCCCATTCATTTGCATGGATTTAATAGCCTGCTGAAACTTGTATGCAATGCTATTTTCATCAAGTGTATAAGGTAAGTTATTAATCGTTATTTCTTTGCTAGGGTCATAGCTAATATTAGCTATTTCCTGATATAAATCAGATCGTTTTGAAAAAATAAGATGATCCACCTTTTTAACCAAGGGAATCGGTAATTTATTGATTCCCTTAACGTCGTGAGCTTTGAAATAATCATTTACCGCTGTAATATCATACGCATAAATATCAGCTTGTTTTTTCTTCAAGATTTTAATAGCTTTTTTTAATGTCTAAATTAGGTACTTCGCGAAGATAATTCATAGTTAAATCAACGCCTGCATATTCGTAAAAACTCGTAGTACCTCCCATATTATATAATAAGGAGTACTCTTTAATTTCAGACACATCTTTTAAAGTTAAGTCATCTGAATATAACAATGCACTGCCTTTTAGAGCCATGCCATTCTCAATAAAGTACCCAAAATATTCTCTTTCTGAGGAAAAGCTAGCACCAGGATAGAAATCAACATATCCATTTTCTAAGTGGGAGTAAGCACGCTTTTTAGGCAGTCTTTTAATTTGAAACCTAAACCCTATCTTTTTAGCGGCTTCTGTAAAAACAGTTTGGTATAGCCCCTTATTTGACGGAGCAGCATGGATATAAGGTAATTTTTCCGCCTCACGATAGACCATTGTTATAACGTTCTGGCTATAACTAACAGCAGAATAGGTAAATGATAGGAATATCAGAGATATTCCTAGGCACAACTTGTCTATTTTTGAAATGTTCATCACGATTCAGCTCTAGAGCAATAACCCATAACATGTGTCTTTCAGAGAATTGCATTATAAAAAAATAGAGATATATACTATTCAATTATAATAGACCATACGCTCTTGTAACGGAGTTTTTAATATATCATTCACCAATTGAAATCATCCAGTTATTTCTAATGCATTCCATTTAGTTCTTTTTATTAGTAGGGATTTTTGACAAACTCTAGTTTTAGACAAAGCCATCAATTACACCCAACTAAATACTATGACAGACGATATCCCAGACCGTTTATTAGATTGTGCGTGTGAGTTATTTCTAGAGAAAGACTTTCATAGCGTAAGTATTCGTAGCCTTGCTGAGCAAGCGAGCACTAGCAGCGGCATGATTAAATATTACTTCAATAACAAACAAGGTTTGTTTGAGGCGATGATCAAGCGTGAATACGGCCGAATTTTAGATATCTTGCACGGTGTGATTATGCAAGAAGAGCTGTTAGATTTTACTCACATCATTAATCAGGTGATGTCGATCTATGAAGCCAACCCAAACATGCTTAAGTTCATCGCCAAGACCTATTTGCTAAGACAAGGTCCTGGAAGCCACTTTCTTCATGAAATGTTTGAGTACGAGCGCCGCACGATTAAAAGCTGGGTTACGCAAGTGATTAAAGAGGGGAAGATTGATCGAGATACCGACGCTGAAGTGGTACGTATGGCTTTTATGTCGATCACCTTGTTGCCCGGTATGATGCAAGATACGCTGAAGCATAGCTATGGCGATACTGGCTATCAAGAGTTTCGCCAGAAGTATGCTACTTTTACTGGTGAAATGATTCTGAATGCCGTTAAACCTAAATCAAAACCAAAACTGGATTAAAAGCTCAAAAGAATTCTTAAATCAAAAACGCCAAATTGATTTACAGTCTTGCTTTAACTGATCCGCACCATCAGCGACTATAGTTTGATACATTTTTGAGTCATTGATTAGGAGCAGTTATATGAAAGCTGTATTTCAAACCCGTAACGGCAAACCCAACGTTTTGCAATTGGGCGAGTTGCCAGCCCCTACTTGTGGCCCAAATGACATTTTAGTGAGTAATCTTGCTACCAGCGTGAACCCACGCGATTGCCTGATTAGAGCTGGCCGTTATCAGTTACAGTTTTTAGTGCCCAAATTTCCTCTTGTATTAGGCAGCGATTGTTATGGCCGAATTCTATCCACAGGGGCTAATGTTAATGGATTCAACATAGGTGACCTTGTTTATGGATTGAAGAATCCTTCCCATGGCTTAGGTACTTATTCTGATCATGTGGTTATTCCAGCAAACAATATTGCGTTAGCTCCCGATAATATTTCTATCGATCAAGCTGCGGGGGTTCCCTTATGTGCCCTTACCGCATGGCAGGCATTGGTAGGCCATGCTGAATTAACGACCGAATCCAGCTCTCACGCTAAACAAGTGCTGGTGATTGGTGCCAGTGGTGGCGTAGGCAGTTTTGCCATTCAAATAGCTAAGGCACTTTCATCTACTAATACAAATATAAGTGTTGATGGAATTTGCAGTACAGCGAATTCCAAGCTTGTTCTGTCGCTTGGGGCTGATCGTGTATTTGATTATAAAACTCAAGATATAAAAACTCTGACTGGTCAGTACGATATTATTTTCGATACCACTGGCCATCACTCCCCTGCGACTTGTCGCCATCTACTTTCAACAGGCGCAACTTTTGTAACAACAGTGCCAGCACCGAGTTTTTTACTTAAACATTTTGCCAGCAAGTTTTTATCTCTGTTTTCTATTCCTCATATTCGTAAGCGTGTCGTGATGGTTAAACCCAATCAAAAACAGCTAAATGAAATTACCCGCTTAATTGAACAAAAAGTTATCGTGCCTGTGGTTGATTCTGTTTATTCCATGGCAGAGGCAAATGACGCTCACCTACGCAGCCAGAGTAAACACGCGGTGGGTAAAATCATTATTCGAACTCAAGTCTCTTAATTGACTACTGCAATGAAAAAAGAATCGTTTGAGTCCAAAGTATGGCGCTGGGCCGGTAACTGGTTTCCTGCTTATCGTGGTAGTGGTGCCAAAGTTACTTATGTATCATCCCATTTTCAGGATGTGTTCATTAAATTACCTTGCAACTGGAAAACTAAAAACCACATGGGCATTACTTGGGGTGGTAGTCTTTATGCGGCTCTAGATCCTATTTATGGGGTGATGCTTTATAAGATATTAGGGCGACAGTATCGTGTAATCGACAGCAAGGCCGAGATACGTTTTCTTAAACCGGGTAGAGAAACACTTTACGCTCACTTCCAAATCTCGGAAGAAAAATTAAGCACTTTAAAAGAACAACTTACCCACAATAACAAAGCACGAATGCAGTTGCAGGTAAGTTTGAAAAATAAACAAGGAGTGGTACATGCGACTTGTGAAAAACACATTCATATTAGCCGGCTGAATTCTCTCTAGCCCCTCTACGAATAAATAAACCTGATACAAATCACTTACATTCCTAATACCTACATTTAGAATGCGAATCATTATCAATTGCATTCGTGTAAATAAAGGAGTTCGATATGAGTATTTCAGTAGCGATGCTGTCTATGGCAGTTGCCGTATCACAGGGGAATGAGCCAGAGCTGGATAATGTCATTGTATCTGGCAGCCGTAGCGTTGAACGTGTTGCTAGCATCCCAGCTTCCATTAATCTGCTTGATCAACAAAGCATTGCAGAAAGCTTAAAAACTTCTCCAGAAGTTCAGCAAATGTTATCCATTAAGGTTCCTGGATTTTCGCCCGCTAAAGCCAGCACCAGTAACTCTGGTTTTAAATTGCGTGGCCGTAGTGCATTAATTCTAATCGATGGAGTACCTCAATCTACTCCATTGCGTAACGGTTCATTGGGCTTAAGGACCATTGATCCTGCTGCGCTTCAGCGTATTGAAGTGATTAAAGGTTCATCTTCTTTGTATGGTCATGGCGCGTCTGGTGGCCTAGTTAATTACATTACCAAGCAGCCTGACCCTGATAATGAATTCAGTGGTGACGTGGGCATCAGCACCCGTTTTTCAGCAATTGACCCTGAAGACAGTATCAGTAAGCGCATCGATACAACGATGAGCGGGACTCTTGGCCAATTTTCGTATTTAGTCACAGGGGCTTACGATAGCTATGGCCAACAAAAAGATGCCGACGGCGATGCTCTTGGCTTGGTCTACGGTTTATCTGACTTAGATACCCAAAACCTATTAACTAAATTTGGCTGGGCTTTTGATGATCAACAGCGTGTGCAACTGACCTATAACTATTTTG
>Ga0105353_1001671_pt1 | contig 10804 bp, 7 predicted proteins | sample EN1Hudsemesocosm_2_FD_83657 | JGI IMG/M metagenome (GOLD analysis project Ga0105353, IMG submission 83657) | Methane-oxidizing microbial communities from mesocosms in the Hudson Canyon - EN10B Hudson Canyon | ecosystem: Environmental > Aquatic > Marine > Cold seeps | place: Hudson Canyon...
CTTTCTTGGTCAGCTTGGGCAGATATTGCTGTTGTTAGCAAAAATAGTGTAACCATCACTCTCGAGGCATTTTTTCTAAACATTAGGTCACTCTCCATTGATAATCGATTTAAGCCTAGAACAGCTTCGCCAACTAAAAGAAATAAAAATTTCAAATTTGCATTGATTTGAAACAAACATTCTACAAAGCGAAATATAAACGAGGTTTCTACTTCTTGTCAACATCAGGAAAGCTTATTTCTTCAACATAAGTGAAATTACTGGCAAATTTTCAAGGATAAATACAGTTTTCCAAATTTATTTTGATTACCAACCCCTAACGATGGAATAAATATTCCAAAGAAACGCATTAACATTAAGCCACTGTTTATTAAAAGTAAATTCATTTAAAAAAAGAAGTAAAATCACTAATCGTTGAATAATAATTTAATTTATTTGTTTCATTTGTTGCAATGATAGAATTTTTATTCTAAATTATAGATATCGAAAGTAGATGGATTAGAGAATTAATCACCTCTACTAAACTTAATATTTAACGTAATTATTTTGTTAAAGCTTTTTTGGGGATAAAACATGTCGACGACTAACGATACTCATATCGCTGATCAAGCTACTACTATTAGTGATCGCACTAGAGAAGTATCAAAAATAAAAAAGCTTCTCAACCGTCCTGACTTTGGCGCTATGTCTGGAGTCGCGTTAGTTTTTATATTTTTTATTTTGATCGCAGGCGACTCTGGCATGTTCGCTGCTGATGGCATTCTTAATTGGAGCACGGTAACTGCACAATTAGGCGTACTTGCCATTGGCGCTTGCTTATTAATGATTGCCGGTGAGTTTGACCTTTCTATGGGCTCAATGATTGGATTTTCTGGCATGGTCATCGCTATACCAAGCCTTTACTGGGGCTGGCCTGTATGGAGCAGCATCTTAATGGCATTTAGTATCGCACTGTCTATTGGCTGGTTCATTGGTTATGTTGTGGTTAGAACTGGCTTACCTTCCTTTATAGTATCTTTAGCATTTTTGTTTATTTTGCGTGGTCTTACTATTGCTCTTTCTATTCTGTTTACCAACAAGACCATTGTCAGTGGTGTAGACACCGTTGCAGAAAACGACTGGTTAGCACCACTATTTGGCGGTGAAATAGCCGCAGGTTTATTTTCCTGGTTAGCCTCTATGGGCTGGATAGAAACCTATAACGATGGTTCACCTTTAGTCACAGGCATTCCAATGATAATCGTCTGGTGTCTTTTTTTGGCTGCTATTGCAAGCTGGGTCTTGTTAAAAACAAAATACGGTAACTGGATATTTGCCAGTGGTGGTGACTGTCATGCGGCCAAAAATGTTGGCGTACCGACAAACAAAGTGAAAATTGCCCTATTCATGTTAACCGCATTTTGCGCAACGCTTTATGCCTCTTGTCAGGTATTAGAGTTTGGCTCTGCCGCTGCTGATAGAGGGTTGCTGAAAGAATTTGAAGCCATTATTGCCGTAGTCATTGGCGGTACATTATTAACTGGGGGTTATGGCTCGGTATTAGGAGCTTTATTTGGCGCACTTATTTTTGGTGTAGTGCAAATGGGCATATTTTTTACCAATATTAGCTCTGATTGGTTTAGGGTTTTTCTCGGGGTTATGCTGCTAATAGCCGTATTGTTTAACAACTATGTACGACAATGCATTGCGCGAACTAAGTAGGATAACCCCATGAATGAATTCATTTTAGAGCTTAAAAATGTTAGTCGCTACTTCGACGCAGTTATTGCCCTAAAAGGGATAGATTTACAAATAAAATTAGGTGAAGTTCACTGTTTGCTTGGCGATAACGGAGCTGGCAAGTCAACTTTGATAAAAACGCTGGCTGGCGTTCATCAACCCAGTGAAGGTCAATACCTTTATAACGGCAAGCCCATTAAACTAGATTCCCCCAGAAATGCTTTAGATCTAGGTATTGCCACAGTTTATCAAGACCTAGCATTAGTCGGCTTAATGAGTGTTACCCGCAATTTTTTCATGGGTAGAGAAATAACCAAGGGCTGGGGCCCTTTTAAATATTTTGACCAAGTTAGTGCCAATAAAATTGCCATCGCAGGCCTGGCAGAGATGGGGATTGTAGTACGCGATCCTGAACAAGCGATTGAAACAATGTCAGGTGGTGAAAAACAATGTTTGGCCATCGCACGCGCCATACATTTTGGCGCAAAAGTATTAATTTTAGATGAGCCCACAGCCGCTTTAGGGGTGAAACAATCGGCTAATGTATTGAAGGTTATTGCCAAAGCGCGACAACGAGGCTTAGCGATAATTTTTATTACTCATAATGTTCACCATGCCTACGCCGTCGCGGATCGTTTTACGCTATTAAATCGTGGCAAAAGCTTAGGTACTTTTAGTAAAGAGAACATCAGTAAAGATGAAGTATTAGCCATGATGGCGGGCAGTGACGAATTAGCACAACTTGAATCAGAATTAGCACAGCTTATTGGCACAACAACCGAAAATGCAAACTCTATTGGTTGTTAAAAGACGTATATGAGAACAACAGAATTACAGGGGAAAAGTTAACATGAAAACAATTAAAGTAGGATTAATAGGCACAGGGTACATGGGCAAAGCTCACGCCATAGCCTTACGATCAGTTCCAGCAGTATTTGAACTTAGCGCCAAAGTAGAGTGTGAAATGCTCGCTGAAGTCAACGAACAACTAGCCCAAGAAAAAGCGAAGGAGCTAGGCTTTAACCGTGCAACGGGTGATTGGTTAACGCTTGTTAACGATGAAAATATTGATGTAGTTGATATCTGCTCTCCTAATTATCTACATAAAGAAATGGCATTGGCCGCCATTGCCGCTGGTAAGCATGTTTATTCAGAAAAACCGTTAGCACTAAATGCCACCGATGCTTTAGAAATGACGCTAGCGGCTGAAAAAGCAGGCGTAAAAACCTTAGTGGGTTTTAATTATGCGAAAAACCCTGCCAGTCAGTTAGCCAAAGAAATCATCGAAAAAGGTGAGATTGGTGACATTGTCCATTTTCGCGGCATTCACAACGAAGACTATTTATCTGACCCATTAACGCCTTTCAGTTGGCGATTAAAACGTGAGTTTTCCGGCTCGGGGGCGTTAGGTGACTTAGGTTCACATATTATAAATATGGCGCAATTTTTAGTTGGAGATATTGCTAGCGTCAATGGCGATTTGCAAACCATTACCAAAAATCGACCTTTAGCTGAAAACTCAAATGAAACTGGCAAGGTAGAAAACGAAGATCAAGCGCATGCAATGATTCGATTTAGCAATGGCGCCATTGGCACTTTAGAAACCAGTCGCGTTGCTTGTGGGCGAAAAATGGGGCTGTCTTATGAAATTACCGGCACTAAAGGTTCTATTTTATTTGACCAAGAACGACTAGCAGAAATAAAACTCTATACCCGTGGTGGAAATAGTGCCAGAGAAGGTTTTAAAACAATATTAGTAGGCCCTGAACATCCTGATTATAAAAACTTTTGTGTATCAGCGGGTCATGGCTTGGGCTACAACGATCAAAAAATTGTTGAAGTACGAGACCTAATAGAAGGCATTGCCACAGATCGAAAAATGTGGCCAGACTTTCGAGCAGCATACCAAGTAAATTTGGTAATAGATTCAATAGAAGAGTCACATTGTCTCGGTAGCTGGGTAGATATTAAATAATGTTAATAAACAATAAAAACATGCAATTACATAATACGAATAATAAGTTGAACCAGTTTCATCAAGGAGAATATTAACATGACGAACAAACACACCTTTGATGTGATCTGTTTAGGAAGAGCGGCTGTCGACTTATACGGCGAACAAATCGGTAGCCGATTAGAGGACATTAGTTCTTTTAGCAAAACGTTAGGCGGCTCTTCAGGCAATATAGCGTTTGGTACCGCTAGATTGGGTCTTAAATCATCAATGTTGACACGTGTTGGCGACGAACAAATGGGTAATTTTGTTACCGAAGAATTAGCGCGCGCCGGCTGTGATGTTAGCCATGTGGTAAAAGATCCAAACCGATTAACGGGTTTAGTACTGTTATCAATTAAAGATAATGATAGCTTTCCGTTACTATTTTATCGCAACGATTGCGCTGATATGGCGGTTGATGTTGCTGATTTTGATGCTGATTACATTGCATCAAGTAAATCATTATTAATTACAGGCACACATTTTTCTACCGAGCAAACCGATAAAACTAGTCGAAAAGCTATAGAATTTGCAAAAAATTCAGGAACGAAGGTTGTTCTAGATATTGATTATCGCCCAGTACTGTGGGGACTCACGGGTTTAGGGGAAGGCGATAACCGCTTTGTTTCTAATCAGTCGGTCACCGATCATCTGCTATCAATTTTACCGCTATGTGATCTCATTGTTGGTACAGAAGAGGAAATTCACATTGCTGCAGGTAGCACTGACACCATTGCTTGCTTAAAGAGAATCAGACAAATATCAACGGCTGAAATTGTTGTTAAACGAGGTGCGCTCGGTTGTTCTGTATTTGATGGTGAAATACCAGAAACATTAGATGAAGGCTTTACTAGTTATGGTGTACAGGTTGATGTACTCAATGTATTAGGTGCTGGAGATGCCTTTATAAGTGGCTTTTTAAGAGGCTGGTTAAAAGACGAAAGCTATGAAAAGTGTTGTGCGTACGCAAATGCCTGTGGTGCCTTAGTGGTTTCCAGGCATGGTTGTGCGCCCGCTATTCCTTCTGAGGAAGAGCTTGATAATTATATTGCCCGTCAACATGATATTGCGCGGCCAGATAAAGATACAACCTTGAATCATTTGCATAGAGTTACCACCAGAACGCCAAAATCATGGGGCGAGTTATGTATATTAGCTTTTGATCATCGCAAACAATTTTATGATATGGCGCGTCAGCTGACTGCAGACCCGGATAGAATCTCTGCCTTAAAACTGTTACTAGTGAAAGCGTTAAATCAAGCCAGCAGTTCCTCGTCTTTCAATTACCAAGCAGGTGTTTTGATTGATGATACTTACGGGCAAGATGCACTTAACGAAGTAACGGGCAGTAACTATTGGATAGGACGCCCCGTTGAATTACCCAGCTCTAGACCCATTGAACTTGAAGGGGCTGGCTCAATTGGCTCTCGTTTAATCAGTTGGCCGAAAGAACATATTGTTAAATGCTTAGTATTTTTCCACCCTGAAGATGAAATTCAATTAAGACTCAGACAAGAGCGGCAAATAAAAGAGCTTTATGAATCCTGTTGTCAAAGCGGCCATGAATTACTACTTGAGATAATACCGCCAGTAACTATGCCAAAAGATGATCGCACCGTTATTTTGTCTATGGAACGCTTCTATAATTTAGGTATCCAACCTGATTGGTGGAAACTTCCTAGCCCAAGTAAAAACGCCTGGCAGGAAATAGCTAACTTAATTGAACAGCGTTCTCCACACTGTAGAGGTGTTATTCTACTAGGCTTAGATGCACCATTGAAAGAATTGGCACAAGGATTCAAAAATAGTGCCGGTTTCGATATTTGCAAAGGCTTTGCTGTAGGTCGGTCTATCTTTACGCAACCAAGCAAGGCTTGGCTAAGCAATGAAATTGACGATCAAGGCTTCATTGCTCAAGTAACAGATAATTATTTATTGCTCGTGAATGCGTGGCAAAACAGAAATAGCTAGGATTAATTATGACTACAATTCGCTTAACGGCAGCCCAAGCGCTAACCAAGTATTTAACCCAACAATACTTAGAAACTGATGGCAAAGTAGAGGCTATTTTTGCTGGCGCCTTTGCCATATTTGGCCACGGTAATGTTTCAGGCTTGGGCCAAGCTCTTTACCAAGAACGAGATAAGCTGCCCACCTATCGTGCTCATAACGAACAAGGCATGGCACATGCCGCCATTGCCTTTGCCAAGCAAAATAATCGTAGGAAGATGATGGTCTGTACCACCTCAATAGGTCCGGGCGCTACTAATATGGTTACTGCTGCGGCTTTGGCACACGTTAATAGATTACCCGTCTTGTTATTGCCCGGTGATACTTTTGCCAATCGCTGTCCTGATCCGGTATTACAACAACTGGAGCATTTCGACGATCCAAATATCACCGTCAATGATTGTTTCAAACCGGTAAGTCGTTATTTTGATCGAATTAACCGACCTGAACAATTAATTAACAGCCTGCCTGTTGTTATGCGCACTTTATTAGATCCTGTGAATTGTGGGCCGGTTACTTTGGCACTACCCCAAGATGTGCAAACGCAAGCCTATGATTATCCGGTAAGTTTATTTGAGAAAAAAGTTCATCGTATTCGTCAGCCACAAGCTGATATCCAAGACCTTAAACACGTTGTCGAGATTTTAAAGAAAAGTAAGCGACCACTCATTATTGCTGGTGGTGGCGTACATTACTCACTAGCAGTAGCTGCATTGCTCAAGTTTGCCGAGAATCATCAAATTCCGGTTGCAGAAACTCAAGCAGGTAAAGGTGCAATGAAGTGGGATCATTCTCTTTCTGTTGGCGGTATCGGCGTTACTGGCACTAAAGCAGCCAATGAATTAGCCAAGCAAGCCGATGTCATTATTGCCATAGGGTCAAGGCTGCAAGATTTCACCACCGAATCACGTACTTTATTTAACCCTAAGACCTTACTTATTCAAGTGAATGTTGCCCCGTTTGATGTTGAAAAACATGGCGCGATACCATTGTTAGGCGATTGCAAATTGGTGCTAGAAACATTAGGCAGTGATTTATCAACATGGCAGTCAGCAGCAAACTGGCAGCAAACGATTCAAGAAAATAAAACTGAATGGGATGCAATTTATGAACAAGTAACCCAAGATACTGGTGCTAATTTACCCAGTGACGCCCAAGTGCTTGGTGCAATTAAACGTAACTCTGATGCTAAAGATATCATTGTTTGCGCTGCGGGCGGTTTGCCCGGTGACTTGCACAAACTATGGCGTTGCGATGACAGTCAAAGCTACCACGTTGAATATGGCTTTTCTTGCATGGGTTATGAAATAGCAGGCGGTTTAGGGGTAAAAATGGCCTCACCTGATCGCGATGTTATCGTTGTTGTCGGTGATGGTTCATACATGATGATGAATTCAGAAATTGCCACTGCGGTGATGATGGGGCAAAAGCTTATCATAGTGACTCTTGATAACCGAGGTTACGGCTGTATCAACCGACTACAAATAGCTACCGGTAATAAACCCTTTAACAACTTATTAGAAAACTGCGAAAGTATCGAGCAAGGCGCACCTAAAATTGACTTTGCCGCCCATGCACAGGCCATGGGGGCAGCATCAGAATCTGTTGCATCTATTGCTGAGCTTGAGCAAGCATTTATACGTGCAAAATCATCAACTAATAGTTACGTTATTGCTATTGATACCGACCCTTACATAACCACAGACAATGGTGATGCTTGGTGGGATGTTGCTATTCCTGAAATTTCCGAAAGCGATGCCATTAAGCAGGCACTACAAAACTATCAAACAAATAAAACTAAACAGCCTTATTAACTTAAGTAATTGGCACCAAGTAGTAACAATACAACAACCTTGCATTGTTACTTGATATGACAAATTGAGATGACAAATTATGACAATACGCATTGGAATAAACCCACTAACATGGACAAATGACGATTTACCTTCTTTAGGGGCAAGTACGCCATTAAGCCAATGTCTTAGTGAAGGGAAACTTGCTGGTTATGCTGGCTTTGAGTTGGGTAATAAATTTCCTCGTCAAAGTGACCAATTAAACCAAGTATTAGCAGAACATGAGTTAGCTTTGATATCTGGTTGGTATAGTGGCAAGTTACTTGAGCATAGTGTTGAAGATGAAATCAAAGCCATTGAAGATCACTTACAATTGCTAAAACAGTGTGGTTCAACAGTAATGGTTTACTGCGAAGTCACTGGCTGTATTCACGGTGAGCAAAATACGCCTTTGTCTAAACGTCCAACGATTGCAGCAGACGCATGGCAAGATTATGGCAATCGTCTGTCAAAAGTTGCCAATTATTGTTTAAGCCAAGGTGTTCAACTTGCCTATCATCATCACATGGGCACTATTGTTGAAACATCAGAAGAAATTGATTTACTGATGGAAAACACTTCTGAGTCCCTCGGTTTGCTACTTGATACAGGGCATTTAACCTATGCTGGTGGTGACCCGATAGCAACATTTAAAAAATATCAAAATCGCATTGTTCATGTTCACTTAAAAGATATTCGCACTGAGGTATTAAAAGATGCCCAAAACAGAAATTTAAGCTTTTTAGACTCGGTATTAAATGGCGTATTCACCGTGCCAGGTGATGGTGACATTGACTACTTGTCCTTATTCATCGCCATAAGAGAAGCTGAATATAATGGCTGGTTGGTTGTAGAAGCTGAACAAGACCCCGCCATCGCCGAGCCATTAGCTTATGCAAAACTTGGCTTCAATAATATTCAACGCTTTGCGCAAAAAGCTGGACTCAACTTAACCGTTCCTTGGGCTTAAACTTTAATATACCTTCTTATACCAGGGTCACATCAATAATTAGAAAATAAATAAAGCTCAAATCGTTATTCGGTTTGAGCTTTTTTGCTACGCATAATACTTGAGGTTAGACTCATTTATGATTGTCTTTTTTAAAAGCTGCCGTCAAATCCATTTTTATGAATAGGCGACTCATCAGTCACATTATCTGAGACACAATCAGCAATATTTAGGATCACTTGGTGCGCTTAGCGGAAGAAAACCATCAACAAAAACGCAATACTTTTTCTAATGTTTAATTTTTAAAAGTTTGGTTTGAATTTAAAATCCTCCTTTCCACCGTAAATAGGGAAAAGTAACGCCTTTCAACGGATAGTTACAACATCACAAATCTATAACCTATTGATGATATGTTAGTAAAAAGGTAAAGTCATAATATTGAATAATAATTTAATCGGAAATGTTTCAGTCAGAAACACAGAATTTAACCGGTTAGTATAGCTGTTAGGCATTCAAAGGAGATTTCGTAGTATGGAGTTTATCAAAAAGTTAATGATGTGGTTGGGAGGAATATTTACACTTGTTATATTTCTAATCATCTTTTTAGCCGCAGGTTCGTCTTCTTTTGAAGAAGAGCAAGAACCATTTGTTAAGCAATTCATCGCTGACTTTAGTATTCGCTGGGAGCCTGAAGACGTTTATTCTAGGTTAAGCAATGAATTAATTGAGAACATCAATACAGTTGAGGGTAAAGTTTTTCTAGCTCAGTTTAGTGCTTTAGGTAAATTTAAAAAAATATCAGATTTTCAAATTGGTAATTATAAATCTTCAACTGATGGAGAAATGGCTGATTTCTCATTCAAAGCCTTTTTTGATAAAGGTAACGCTCTTATAGAAATAACTATTCACTCAACAGATGATGGTGTCAGAGTTAATTATTTAAGTATTACGCCATCCACACCTCTCGTCGAGCAAGAAGTTAAAGAACAAAATGCCTAACAAGCTAATTAATAAGGACAAAAAACAGTTGGCTGTTTTCGTTCCTCAACATTTTAGCCAACAATTTTTTGCCCATTATTAGGGCGTTTTGTGCGTAATGCCCTATAAACACCAATGAACAAGCATGAATCCCACCACCTCTTAACCTATTGTTATTGTAGTGTTTAATTATTGTATGTTTGTTTTGTATTGTTCTTGGTTGTTTATTGTAGCATAATGACGGTGCTACAAATGAGCTACACGGAGCAGTAATGGCATGGCAATAAAAACCAAGATAACAATCACAAGTATTAAAAATTTAGTACCCGAAGATAAACGGTTAAATGACACTGAAATTTCAGGTTTTCACGCCCGAATAACCCCCTCAGGTTTGATCACTTATTATTTGTTTTACCGCCTCAATGGTAAACAGGTGAATTACCGATTAGGTATAGACGGTCAAATGTCTCCTGCACAAGCCAGAGATTTAGCAAAAAACAAAATTGCAGAAGTCACTCAGGGTGTCGATGTTCAAGCGGTCAGAAAACATGACCGAACTAAAACCAAATATTCTAAATTTTCTACACTACGATTTTTCTTAGAAGAAAAATATGCTCCTTGGTTAAAGTCACGTAATCCAAAAACAGCCGAAAAAACCATAAAAGCGTTTGAATCGTCTTTCCCTACTTTGATGGACTTTCAGTTGTCTGATATTAACGCTTGGGAGATCGAGAAATGGCGGAACAAGCGATTAGCTGACGGAGTTAAGCCAGCAACAACGAATCGACAAATAAACACCATTAAGGGCTGTTTGAGTCGTGCTGTTGAATGGGGAGCGATTGATAGTCACGATTTACGTAAAGTAAAAACCTTAACGGTAGATAATTCTAAAGTTCGCTATTTATCCAAAGATGAAGAAACAAGATTAAGAGAAAACCTACAAACCTGCGATGCAGACTTTTTAGAAGTGATAGTGTTACTTGCTTTAAATACAGGTATGCGTAAAGGTGAGTTGTTATCACTTGAATGGAGTCATGTAAATTTTGAGAACAAAATATTGACCGTTGACTTTCAAAATGCGAAGTCAGGTTGTACCCGTCATTTACCCTTAAATACACAAGCCTTTCATACCCTCAGTGAATGGCGGCAAAACACGGACGGAATAGGTTTTGTGTTTAAAGATAAAAATCACCAACCTTTAAAAGACTTTCCTTATCTATGGGGTGGGTTATTAGAAAAAGCTGAAATTACGAATTTTCGCTTTCATGATTTACGACATCATTTTGCCAGTAAGTTAGTGATGGCAAGTGTTGATTTAAA
>Ga0105353_1001672_pt1 | contig 10803 bp, 5 predicted proteins | sample EN1Hudsemesocosm_2_FD_83657 | JGI IMG/M metagenome (GOLD analysis project Ga0105353, IMG submission 83657) | Methane-oxidizing microbial communities from mesocosms in the Hudson Canyon - EN10B Hudson Canyon | ecosystem: Environmental > Aquatic > Marine > Cold seeps | place: Hudson Canyon...
ATTTTCTGAGAGTTAATCTAAGACTCGTAGTAGTGCATACCTACCATTACCAATATTCCGATAAACATTATTATAGGAATATTGACTTATTGGCTGAAGCATCTATCATTACTTATCTAACTTTGGGCGCACAACTAAAGTACTAAATTCTTCCAATCAAAGTACTAAATTTCAAAGCAAAGTGCTAAATTCCATACCCAAAGGATTAGTAGTTTTTATATAAAAAAGTCATTAGAGTAAATATATCTGGCTTCGTCTAATTTGATGTGTATTCAATTAGACGTACTATAATATTTTATTTTGTGATATTTTAATTGAGCGCTTACATGCCTCAAACAGATCTCTAAATATCAATTGACCTTTCTTCCTTTACCGCTTGCAGCACGCTTTTTGTCTTCTGAATGCACATAAACCGTATCAGTTGTAGCCATGCTTGAGTGACCCAGATCTTCTGAAACATCCTTCAAAGCTCGTCCACGTTCAATTTCAATGGATGCACCAGTGTGTCTAAGCCAGTGAGCGGAGGCCTCTTTTAGTTTTCTGGCTTTATCTTCACCTTCTTTTTTCTTCATTCGTTCATAAGCATGGTCAAAAACAGTTTGGACAATTCGACTTAATTGTCTCGAGGTCATGCCGCCACGACCTCTTATTTTTTCAATAATGGGATTAGTATCACCTTGGCCAGGTAAATCGCTTAATCCTCTAGAAAAACGATATCGTTTTAGAAAATCAATGAAGTGCACAGGAACGGTGATGTCACGAATTTTACGACCTTTTCCGTAAATTTTTAGCCACCAGTTACCATCGTCATCTTCCCAAAAATGGCTCATTTCTGGTGACCAGTCAGAACGCTCTGACAGCTCGGAAATTCGAAGAAAAAGTGTTTTCAAAGCAGCAATTAAAAACAAACTACGTTCATGTTGAGGGTCTGAATCTGCGAGTTCAACTGCAACATCCAATACATATTGCCACTGTGAGCTATTAAGACGTTTAATTTCTTTAACTTGAGCGTCTTTAATAAAATATCTGCAGTCTCTTTTTGCAATGAGAACTGGATTACCGGATAAGTATTCTTCATTCATTAAATAAGTATAGAAGGAATTTATTGCGGTAAATGAAGCCGCTAATGTTTGCTGCGAGGGACGATATTTGTTCTTATCTGGTTTAGTTGTTGAATCTCCTTTAGCGAGCTTCAAACGAAATGGGGCCCATTTTTTATTTTTGACGAAAATACCAGCTTGAGATTCAAACTTATCGTGACTCGCCAAACAAATCCAGGTTATCGGTGGCTGCCAACAAAAGTCAGCATATTCTAAAATGTCGGCTTTTCGAAGTTCATCCATTGGTTTTTCTTTTATTAGGAAGGTCCATAGAAGAAAACGTTCGACTTCATTTCTAAACCTGGAAAAAGTATGCTCAGATTTATTTCTACCAATGTACAGCAAAAATTCTTGCCCCCATAACCAATGCGCTTTAAACCAGGATTCATCTTGATTTAGTAAGTCAGTTAATTGTGGGTAGTCAGTTAGTTCTATATTTTTAAGTTCTTTGTATGTTGGGTACAGCGGTACAGCTAGGGGGTTTGGCATGGTTTAAGTCTTTTTATTCATATGTACGTAAATTCTAGCATATATACACTATGACGTATACTGAGACGTATAAGACATAGTCTATGTGCTAGACCTACCACTTCAAACATTCGACTACTGGTCGTACACAACAGACACTAAACTATTCCACAACAAGTACTAAACTTTCACAACAAACACTAAATTTGTCGACCGCTCTTTTTTTGAGATCATAAACAAAAATTCTAAAGCATATTTTAAGGTGATAATTTAAGTATTTTTATATGACAAAACGGCCACTCATTTAAGTGTGTTTAACGACCCTGCTAATTATATTTAGCGTAGTCTGATTTATTAACGACATTATGCCCCCTTGAATTATCCCTAAAGATTCAAGCTAGTACTTTTTTCGGAGAAATTAGAAAGCGAGCTAATCAAAATAAAATGAAGTCATACAAACTACATTCGTTATTCGTTATTCGTTATTCGTTATTCGTTATTCGTTTAATTTTAAATTCGCAGTTTAGGGATAAGTGCAATTCCTTAGAAATAGAGTCAGCTGATATAGACCGGCTCTTTTCTAGTCAAAAATTGATTTCTTAAACAGCGCAAGGCTTTTTAATAATCATCATAACTTTAGTAATATAAATGCAACAATTGAGATAATTAATTCAATCTCAGAAAAATATACTTTTGATGATAGCACTTGTCGGTATAACTACTTCAATGCAGGATAGTCGGACGCCAATTTCTGAGTACTCTTATTATCTGAAGTCATTTATAATACCAAAGGGATCAAATAAGTCATAATCCCTCCGCGCAATCAACCTCTGGAACTTTGACAATATGGATACCATTAGACCCGTTATAGCTATTTCTTCGGGCACAGCCAAATACATCAAAGAAATGCCGCATTTTGAGGTGGGTCATAACTATTCAGACGAATGTTGTAACATTGATTCCAACAATGACTGGGAAGCTATTCTTGAGTTCCTCAATGAGTACAAGAATTCAGAGAAGACTTTTAAGTCGTATACGACTGAGTTAGAAAGGTTATAACTTTGGGTTATTCATGAACATAAAGTTCCATTGTCTGGATTAAAACGTTCAGACCTATCCAAGTATTACGAATTCCTTTCTGCACCTCCAAAGCATTGGGCTGGGCCATCAAGTAAGAAATTCAAAATAGATGGTACAACAAATCTAGATTGGCGCCCTTTTAAAATGAGTACTGGCGGTAAATACGGGCTAGCCAAAAGCACGATCAGTCGTGTTCAAAAAATACTACAGTCCCTTTTTACCTATCTTGTCGATGAAGGTTATCTTTTGGGTAACCCCGCTATTACAAGACGAACAAAGGGTCAGCGTGCGGCAAATACCGTAAAGCAAATTGAACGATTTCTTCAACCCCATGAAGTCTTGTTTGTAAAATCTCTACTGTGTGATTTGGTTGATGAAGCTAAGAAAACAGAAAATAAACCTTTCTATTTTAAAGCCCTAAGACGTTACTATATTTTTGAATTATTTCTTCATACCGGTATGCGTATTTCTGAACCAGTAAAATACACGATGGGTGATATTTCAATAAAAGGTACCGGCCATCAAAAAGACTTTTCAATCGACATACAAGGAAAAGGTAACATAGATGGAGAGTATAGAACCGTTGTGCTTGGAGAGAATTTTATACCTATATTAAAGGACTATAGAGAAGCCCTTAATGGTGCAGTTTCCCATAAGGCTTGGAAAGAATTAGACCCCCTCCCCTCATTTAACGAATCGACACCTATAATTCCTGACTTTACAGGTTTAAAGCCAATTGGAGAGCGTCAAATAAGTACCTTATTTACAGAAATAAGGGACATATGCATGTGTGCTCTAGACTTAATTATTGAAGAGTTTATTGGTGAAAAAGAAGAACAAAATGACCTTAAAAGAATGAAGTCAACACTTAAGAAATTCACATGTCATTGGATGCGTCACACCCATGCAACTTACTTCTTGGCACAGTCTGGGGATTTAAAAGCAACGCAAGAGAGGCTTGGTCATTCCGATCTATCGACAACACAAATTTATATACATATTCTTGATAAAACCAAGACGGAAACAGCTAATAAATTTGACCCATCTAAACTTCAAGAGTTAGTTTAATCTGTACCTGCTTGAACCGGACCTTACAATTTTAAATTCAGAATAAGCCCCATTATAACTACACAACTAAGACTTGAAAGTGCCAAAAGCCGACATCAGGTGAGTAAATTTGTGGCACCTTAAAAGCGAACTACCAGTCTGATAAAGCTTAGAATTTAACGTCTGTTTAGGTGCTTATACCGGACATTTAAAGTGTGTCAAATGTAAGGTTTGAACCCATTCCTTGTTGCTCTATAAACAATAATTAAAATTCTGGGTGACACCGTGCAATAGAAATAGAATGAAGAGAAATGGAAAAAACGAACAGTAATCAAAACGTTCGATCCATTTTTTCTACTTGTTCTTCAAAGTCACTAGATTTCGTGGCTTTGAAGCTCGCGGGAATAGTGAAAACCTCGTTAATATCAAAATCCCTAGGTATCAATCGAGTGAACATGATTTTGAATGAATCATCATCAATGTAAGGTATTCCAACTGTATCATGGTGTAGAAAGTATTTTACTTGATACAGTTGAGGAGGGTCGTTCAAATACTTGGCAATGTTATCTTGGAATTCTTGAAAGTCACAATATAGTTGGTACCAAGCGATATCTTCAAATTTGCCATCATTCTGAGTACTAAGAAGAGACGCAGTATTCTTTTCTAAATATGCAGTTAGTATTTTGGGGTCACATACTGGTACAGAGTTGATTGAGATTCCAGTAAAGATTGGATTGCTCGTTATGACTACAGGAAGAAGCTTGTATTGAAAACTTCCAGAATACTCCCAGCCCAATATATTAAAAACCTCTTCAATATTATCCTTAATATAATCAGATTTTCGGACTGCTTGATTTGTTGCATATTCAAGTGTTGAATAGGTCCTGTAAGAAGAGATAGCAGAATCAGTAGTAACTATGGACTTTAGCTCACCAACTAAAATCGTTTCTCCAAATTTAAGCAACAGATCTATTTCTTCTTCATCTCCAGACGATAGTTTAAATCTTTTGCCTACAGGTTCTTCATAGTCTTGCACCAAGCCATTTCCATTAATTGCATCAGAAACAGAAGACAATAGTTCATTCTCAAACTGCTCACCCTTCTCTTGTAGGTCGATATTAAAAGCTACTAACCAATGTTCTACAACGCGAGTGATAACAGGAGTGAGCGCCGAACTCACAAGGTACGCTAATTTTCCGCTTCCAATATCTAACAAGGGGTGGCACCAAAGCTCTTGTTTGGGAGCTGCATTAAACGTTAGAAAGTCGACTATTTGACATGACTTTTTATAGTCAAAATCTAAAGCCCTAGCAATAGCGTTAATCAGTTCATTTTTCTTTATCCAAGGGCAGAATTCTAGAAGCTTATTATGAGTATAAATGCTGTCATCTTTTGGAAACCTATCGACCGACTCTGCAGCAAGTAAAACAAGTAATCTAAAAGCCTGAAGTAAATCTAATATGTTGAACTCAAATCCTTTTGGTCTTTTTTCCAGAAAGTGCTGGGGGAAGAAATCCTGTAAAGCTAAAATTTTATACTGTATATCAGAATTCATTGCTTGGATTTTTTCATCGGCTGTTACGATGCTTTTTGATCTTAGCTTCTTATCGCGCTTAATTTTAACAGAAGAGATATAATGGTCATTTTGGTGATACTTTAGAAAAGCTTTTGAAGCACATATAGTACTTAGTTGAGCAGCAAGCTTTGATTTTCGTATATGGGTAGCGGTTCTATATATCTCGTATTCAGAGTTTTTTTGTTTAATTTGGAATACTTTATTTTTCTTATCCAAAACAAAAAAATCATAATCTCCCCATAGTAAAGCTTGCCAATAATCTTCGTATAGGTCGTATATATTAGATAAGGCAGCTTCCTTCTGAGTAAACTCAAATATTGTTAGGGGTTTTTCAGCCTTGAAAGGATCAGATTTTCTTTTTACTGCAAACTCAATGGCTTTATGAACAGAGTCGACACATTGATCAGCAACCTCTTGTAGGGTAACTTGACCTGCATCTTGTCCACTAGATGCAGTAATGGCGTGAATACTCTGGGGCCCATTTACATCGCTCGTTTTTTTACCTAGAACAGCCCTATCTCTATTTGAGATTGCACAGTAACTCCTAATCAAAGTATTGTTCGTAGTATCTGGGGCCTGCTTGTATAATTCACCTAATTCATTTCTTAATTCTTCAAACAAAGAAAAGAAAATGGTTCCCGCTGCATAAATGGTTTCATCTTCTTTGGAAGGAGATTTAAGGCTCACCCAAGCAGCTTGCCACTCAGTTAGTTTGAACCCACGCTGAGTTGGTTGGGTTATATTTCCCTTTCTAACATTCAACTTAAAGCCGCTTGTTGTATCTATCATCTGTAATCATCATTCCTTAATGAATCAAAGGTTAAAAGGGAGTGTCGTAATCAACGGCAACCAAATCATTAAATTTATAATATTGGGCGCTGTAAGCAACTTTCACTTTTGCAAAAAAATCTAAAGAAGTATTCTTAGCAATGATAAGTTCTGCAATACCAAGATCAGGAGAAAGATCGTTATAGATCTCGTCCCTGTAAAGGAATATTACAGTTCCGGCATCATCTGCGAGAGAACCAAATGGATGCAGGTCTGACAGAAAAGGACGCTTATCAGTTCGCTGATCGACCTCTCTCTCTAAGTTACAAGTTAATATAATAGGCATGTTATTTGATCGAGCAAACTCACTTAGTTCCTTAGATATATCACCTTTTTGTTTGTTTAAACCATTATTCCTGTCGTTGAACAGAAGCCTCTCTAGGCCGTCGATAATAATTAGCTCTACATCTTGTGAATCTAACACTTTACGGCATTTTTCTAGTAGCACTTCACTAGTAAGAGACATTGAATCATCAATATGAAGTGGAGCGTCTTTAAGTGCAGAAACTCCACTAGTTAGCCTAGGCCAATCATCTTCTTCGAGTCTTCCCCTAACCAAAGTCTCTTGCTTGATAAGCGACTCTGAACCAATTAGCCGTCTCATAAGTTGGTCACTTGAGAAATTTAAACTAAAAACAGCAACAGCTTTTCGCTCCCGAATAGCAACATGGCTAGCAATTTGAAGTGCCAATAATGACTGCCCCATCTCAGGTCGAGCTGCAATGACCGTTAACTCCGCTTTAGAAATACCATCTATACAGCTATCTAAATCATGCAATCCAGTAGGTATACCTCTTACAGCGGGTTGATCATCCAAATTAAAAGCCTGATCAATCTCCTCTAATTCTTTTCTCAATAAATCATTTAGGCTGTGAAACTCATGGGTTTCCCCAAAACGATTTTTTCGAAGGCATATTTCTTTAATGCTAGATTTAAGGCCCTTTATTACGCTTAACCAAGCATCATCTTCATTTTCCCACTTCGAAATTGGTGTTACCTCTTCAGGCAAAGCTTGCAGTCTTGAGAATGGGGTATCAGACCAGTCAGTAGGTCGAAGAATTATTGGAATTACAGAGGCTTCTTTAGATTCATGCCGTTCCATAGCTATATCAAGTTCTGTTTCATAGCAGTAGTCCGAAGCGATGAAGTCAGGGCTTATTAATAACAGAATAATATCTGCGTCTTTAATATTTTCGTCTATTTGTGACTGCCACTCTGTCCCCGGAATTATTTTACGATCATGCCACTCGCTTATTACATTTCTTCGCCTCAATATCGACAAGTGAGTTTTTAACGCGGATCGAAAGCTTTCATCCTTGTGTGAGTAACTATAAAAAACCTTTATTTTTTCCATAATATTTTTTATTTCTGTTTTTTAATATATTTAATTCTATCAATATAGTGAAACTTAGCCAAAACTTAGTGTTTGCTTTAATTTCAGTAAATTGGGGCCAAAGTAAAATTAATCTCTACATCAATTTGTCAAAATATAAAAATGTTACAATGATCGCGATTATTACCTTGAAGACTAGGCATCAACCGACCAGAGGCGGACCATTAGAAAATAGAGCCATGATCTCAATTATTACGGACATTAAGTCCTTTTCCTCTTCTTTCCCTGAAGCTCTTCCAGATAACCACCCAACTTTTTAAGGTCGACTTCTATCTCTTCTATCGTAGGGTAAGGATCCCCTACAGCAGCCGCACTATCATGCCCAGTAAAATACGTACTACACTTACCCATCGCACTATCAACAATTGATATATCGTTATCGGTGATGTCAGTTAACCTGCGTAAGCGCTGTGTTTGTATTCCGCGTTCAAATCTATTTACGACTTTGTTTAAGAGTTTCTCTTCAATCAAGCGCTCCCAGCTTTCTCGGAGTCGCCCATAAAATTCGCGCGAAGCTCTCCTAAACTCAACATCAGTCCCATCTTGGTCAATCTTTTTCAGACCTTTCAATTCTACTTCTAACGCTTTAAGGCGTTTGCTGGTTGTAAGAGCTTCCCAAGGAGCGCTTTGCCTAACGATTCCTGCATCATTTCGTCTCGAACGCTCTAGCGCAGAACTTCCATGAGTCGCGCTTTGACTTTCAGCAGCTTCAAGTAATAGCTTGTAGAAAACGATATCATGGGTGAAGACAATTATTTGTCTCTCGAATGACTCAGTAACTAACCTTCCAGCAACTTTACTTCGCCACTGGTGGCTCAATGAATTTACTGGATCATCAAAGATAATTGCGGACTTTCTGTCATCAGCTTTTATCTCAGCCAAAAAAGCTGCTATTGCGATACACCGCTGTTCTCCTTCACTCGCTATACTAGAAATTGGTTCGCCTGCCTCTTCGATTTCAAGTTTAAACTGCTGATGGCCACTTTTATTTCTAGTTTTCGCTTTGATTTCAAAACGGATAAATCCAAAATGGCTTAACTCTTCAGTAAAGGCAGCGATCAATGGTTTAACAGTACTCTCTTGATTTATCTGAGATGAAAGGCTGGAAACCTGTCGCGTATTACACTCTCCTCCTAGAGCATTCATTCTAGAGATAGTTTTGTATCGCCGAATATTGTTCACAATTGCATCATTGTTTTGTAAGACGAACTGACGATCTTCAAAATGCAGCAATTGAGCTTCCTTCTTCTTAATCAACTCCAACATATCAGCATCAGACTGAATATTTTCATACTGTAGTGATATCGATTCTATGATTTTCTTAAGATCTGCTAAAACAGAAATATCGAGCGCATCGATCGTTTCAGGAAGGTTAGAAGGATCTATAAATAACGGTTTACGCTTACTTAATTCCTGGAATAATTCTTCAAACCGTTTCTCAGAACCTGGCAGTAGTTTTTCTAACTCAATTAGTGCAGCTTTATGGTTATTTAGAGAAGGCGCTTGGGATGTAATTTGGGTTATGGCGTTAGTAACTAATGACAATGCTTTCTTGGCAGATGTTGCAGCACCATCTGCTAAAAACCTACTGAGAGTCTCCATTCTTTCTTGGCTCGAACTGGATATTTCTTGAAGGCATAAGGGGCAACTATCACCTTCGACTGGAGGGAAGGAGCTTGACTTTGGCTCTTGCTCAATAAACGACTTAGCGGCATTCCATAGCGTTTGCCAGCTAACACCGACAATTGTATCCAAAGGCAAATCGTTTAATATTGCTCGCTTAAGCTCTTCAGCTTTCTGTTGTTTCTGAGAATAGTCTATTTGTAACTCTTTAAGCCGATCAAATGCCTTATCGCCCAAATAACGCAATAAATCAGACGAAAGACTAAACAACGGAGTTAATAGTTCTTTCTGCTGGTTCAGCGACGCTCGTTTAGTTTCAGCAGTCTGAGTTTTATCCCGATTAATTTCATTGCGTAACGGTTCAACTTTTTCGATTTCTTCTGGCTGAGCCTTGTGAGCTACTAGCTGAGCCTCTTCACTTTTCTCTGATAAATTATTTACGAACTCTGCTGCTGGACTAGTTGAGTTTAATGTCGCAAGCATCATTAAACCATTACCAGACATAGTATCTTCTTCAACAAAAGCCTTAATTTGATTAATGGCTCCTGTTAACTCTGTCAGCACGTTTAAGCCTGCTGGCTTAAACCCTAATGAATCTTCTTTACTTACATAATGATGCGCTGCAGAACTATCAAACACTCTAATCGACTTAAGCTCTTCAGCACTTGGACTTTTTAAGTCCCATACGTGGATACTTGGTCGTCCACTTGCTTCAAAACAAATTTTTGCTGATGGTGGTGGGCTTACGTCTTCAAAAACATTTCCAAGGATTTTGGCGTCATCACCTCTCGTAAGGCATGCATTTTTAAGTATGCTTGCATAACTAGACTTACCAGCACCATTATCGCCATATACGATAAACAAGCCTGAAGTAGAAAATTTAAGCGCCTGGTCCTTAGCAAGTACTCCAACACCTTTAACTTCTGACAACTCAGTTAAGTTGACAACATATTGCTCATGAGTAAACCCTGTGAAATCCAACGGTACACTTGCATCAATCAGATCATCAGTTGCAGGTTCCAATCCATGTGACATCCTCGCTATACGATAGACTTCGTCGATATGTGGCTGTTGTAACTCGCCATGCTTGAGAATTAACCGAACTGCATGCCTCCACCATACTTCTTTATCTTCAATCCACTGAGCAATCTGTTCGATTGGATTCATCATAAGTCATCCCTACACCAGAGTATTCCTTGAAATTATTTTGGCAAAAGTAGATCGATCTGATCCCTAATTGCCACATTCTTTATCTTAATGCAGAGCATAAACTTATAATGAAAGGAGCCACAGGCAGCGTATGAAGATTATAGACGCGACCCTCTCCACTCAATTATCTAATTAAGATATTGACTTACCGATTATTTTTTTAATAAGTCTAAGGGGATCTGGCAATTAATACTAATTGTTTTAGCCCTGAAATCCGAACGATATAAATAAGTTATATATTAGGGTTGTCTGAGAATATGTGATGTCTTCTTTAACCCCGTGAGCCGACAAAATAACTAAGCTCGTAAACCTCATATTGCAAGACAGGTTAGCAGTACCTTCCAAGACCGCTTTGGGTCGATAACGCTTTTTTGTCCACCTTCATTCACGAGTTAGTCAATGCGCTCAATGGTGTGCAATCTGTTGCGCAGATTCTAGAAAATACAAAGTCGATTGATCTTGAGGATATAGAAGATTCA
>Ga0105353_1001677_pt1 | contig 10784 bp, 9 predicted proteins | sample EN1Hudsemesocosm_2_FD_83657 | JGI IMG/M metagenome (GOLD analysis project Ga0105353, IMG submission 83657) | Methane-oxidizing microbial communities from mesocosms in the Hudson Canyon - EN10B Hudson Canyon | ecosystem: Environmental > Aquatic > Marine > Cold seeps | place: Hudson Canyon...
GCGAGTATTACTAGTTTGTAGTATAGGGTCTTTTAAGGGTTTGCCAATTTGAGGGCGATGGCGCCAAGGGTGTCCAATAGAGAGTAACGGTCTAAAAGTTAATGTTTTATAGAGCCATATATTATCTCTGGTGGTGGAACGGGCTTATATCTGAAGAGCCGTGAGCTATACTGCATAGGCTGAATTCAATTGATGTTGGGCGATGGTTCGCCTTAAAGGATGCCGTTATGAAACGTGCTCTGAGTATTTTGAATTGTATTTTTCTGCTGTTGTGTTCCTCTCCCTCGAATGCTGTGCAAAACTTTAGCCCCGTTTATGAGATGTCCCTGGAGGCCTTGTTGGGCCTTGAAGTCAGCAGTGCTACCTTGTCTGCCATGCCATTATCCGACACACCGGCGTCCGTGGTCATCATTACCCGAGAGCAAATAGAGCGCAGTCCGGCTAGGAATGTGCGGGATTTACTGGAGACCTATGTGCCGGGTTTGGTATTTTTTGATGATCCCGCCAACGGCGGTAATATTCGCATTCGTGGCATAGGCCAGAGAAATTATAATACCATCTTGTTGGTCAATGGCCGGCCCATTAATCAGAAGTCGGACCAGGGTTCGGTAGCCGAACTCAATAACTGGGATATGACAGATTTTGAACGCATTGAAGTGGTGAGCGGACCCGGTTCGGTCACCCATGGCCCGGGCGCCATATCCGGGGTTATTAATTTAATCACCCAGAAAGCCGGTTCCGTGGAGGGTCTGAAACTTGGGGTTCGCTATAACCATCATTATCAGAGCCAGGGAGTCTATCTGGATTATGGCAAGATAGGGGCAGATGTGCAGTGGCTGAGCCACGTAAGTTTCATTCGTACCCAGGGCTATGAGGATGTGAAAATTTACCAGCTTGGCAGCAACGGAGAACATGGTTACAAGGGCGACGCCAGTGCATTTAGCGGGTCGGATGCTAACCCGGTAGCCAATTTTTACGGGGATGCGGATGATGAGCCACAAGTTAAGTTATCTGTGGATGTGTCGTTGTTTGAGGATTGGCACTTTTTAAGTCGCTATAGTTCGTCTGGTATTGTCAGTACCGTCACCGAGAAAGAGTACCTTAATGGAGCGAATGCCACACATGAATTTAGTGATCAGCACTTCTTGGCAACCCTGGAAAATGAACATCAATTTGGGTCTCAGGCGAAACTAAAAAGCATGTTGAGTTTTGATTCCGAAAACTATTACACCACCAATGCCAAGCAAACTTCCCTTGATCATAATGATGTACTGAACCGCAAAAAAAATTACTCAGAAAATGAATGGTTTTTACGGTCGATGTACAGCTACCAATGGTCACAAATACTGTCCGTTACCGCGGGGTTCGAGTATGCCCATGACTACCTAGCCAAGCCCTGGGGAGAGTCGTCGGATACTTTTCGCGCCGGTACCAGTAAACGTAATTTCATTACCGAAGACTCGGTATATCGAGGGGATGGCAGTAATGGCACCATTAAGGATGCCGACGTGGTGAAGTTTACCGATGGCTGGGCCGCAGATACCTATTCGCTCATGGCAGAGATGGAGTACGAGGTATTGCCTGGAACCACTGCATTTTTGTCTGCCCGCTTGGATAAAAATGATTATAGCGATAGTTTATTTTCCCCCCGTGTGGCGTTGGTATCTCATCTTGATAATGAAAATACAGTGAAGGCCAGTTGGCAAAAATCATTGCGCATGAATACCATGATTGAACTTTACATAGAGGAGTTGGAAGGGGACACCGCCGACCCGGAAGAGATTGAGTCCTTTGAGCTTACCTATAGCTTCACCCAGAGTAAAAACCTCTATGCCAGTGCCACCTTTTACCATAGCGAGTCACAAATTATTGCCTGGTCTGGCACCGAATCCGAACTGGTTGGAGAGCAAAAGATAAACGGCCTTGAATTGAAATTTAGCTACCAGCTGGAGGATTTTACCCTGGGCGCTAATCATTCTTTTTTACAGCTTGATGACTGGGATTTTACGGCCAAACAAAGTGACGGAACGGCATTGCAAAAAGTAAGCTTGTCTGACTTTTTCTATAACCGGAATCTTGAATTTTTAACCCTGCAAAGTACCGGCGATAGCCTCATTTTTTGGTCGGATAATACCACTAAGTTGTGGGCGGATAGGAGCCTGAGCGCCGATTTAATACTGCATATGGATGCCCGTATCCTGTGGGATATGCAGTATGGCGACGACCTGTTTGATATGTATGACAAGGCCCATGCCCAGGTAGATGTGAGTGCCTTAAGCGGGCAAGAATTAACCGACTACAACCAGGATTTGCAGGACTATAACAACTATAAACAGGCGGTAAATGATAAGGACCCGTTTGGTCGTACCATATTTTTTAATGCCGCGTTAATTTGGCAGTTGCCCTATTTGCAAGACGCCAGGCTCAGTGTGTATGGACAAAACCTGATTAATTTTAATGATAATACCCGGCAAAAATCCATTAACTATGGCAACGTGCCAGTGAGTAGCTGGATTGAAGAGCCTCGTACCTTATGGTTAACGCTGGACAGTCGGTTCTAACCGGGTGCATTTTTAAATTAGTTAAACCAGTAAAATTATCGTCCCCATTTAGGCGATACAACTGGGCCGGTATAGGATGATTTGACCCAGATTTCAGATTGTTATAATTGGTGTCTAGGGGGTAATAAACTATGCTTAAGAATGAAATTTGGTGCCGGCATATTTTCGGGGGTGGTGCCTGGCAGGCTAGGCTTTTCTTTAATTTTTCATGTGAGTATCTATGAGATGCGTATTCTGCAATAAGCCTGTTCATGGCGGCGATGGGATGAGCATTACGGGGTTGGGCGTGGCTCACCAGCAATGTTTTCAGGCGGATGAAGCCTTGCGTCGTACTTTTCAAAATTTGGATATTCGTGCCTTGAATGATCAAGAGTTGGTGGAGTTAAAAGATCTGATACTGGCCGAGCAAAATTCCAGAAAACCCCCTGATGATTTTGAAGATGTGGAGCTATTCTAGGGGCTCTTACATCCATAGGCCCTTCAAGAAATGCGGTCTGATTCCAACACCTGCCATACAGATTAACGTTATTTGTCATGTTGGCCATTTTGGAAATTGACTGTATGTGACAATTTGTTTTAATGATGGTCATGAATCAGTCTTTAACCTATTTACAACCTAAAATTGCGGTGCATGCAGTGCGCTCCTTGGTTAATTATGCCGAGCGTCGTGGGCTTGATCGTGAGGTTTTGCTTAACGAGGCCAATTTGTCCGAGTCGCAATTAAACGAAGGGCGATTATTGGTAGATGTGCGCCGTCACGAGGATATTTATAGCCTGGCCAGTGGCCTGCTGGACGACCCCATGCTGGGTTTCCTTCATGGCCAACAATACGAGCCAGAGCGCTGGGGTGTGTTGGGCCTAGTGGCGCTCACGTCAAACAGCATTGCGGCTGCCATGGCGGCTCAGTTTCGCTTTCAGTCTTTGTCGGGCAATATGGGGGCACCCCTGCAGCTCAATCACGGTCAAATGACCACCATGCAGTGGGTGCCAGCCTATAATTGCAGTCATCACATGAGCGAGACCATCATTACCGGCATGGTGGCATTTGCTCGCAATCTCACCAATCAGGCAGATTATTCCCCCAGTGCGGTTTACTTCACTCACCCAGCTTTGGCGCCTGTTGATCTATATGAGCGCTATTTTGAATGTCCCGTACATTTTAATGCCGAGCATAATGCCCTGGTGATTGAAAATGCCATGTTGCAATGGCCCCTGCGAAAAACAGATTTGGAATTGAATAAAGTATTAATGGAGCACGCACAATCCCTGTTAACCCAGCAGTCTTTTACCTCGCCCATGGAGGTGATTAAAGATTACGTCATTAAGAACTTGCCTACCCATGTTCCCGACCTGGATGAGGTGGCTGCCTATCTAAATCTAAGTGTGCGCAGTGCCCAGCGAAAACTAAATGAATACGGCACCAGTTACTCCCAAGTACTGGATGCAATTCGCAAGGAGTTGGCATTAACCTATTTACGTCAAACCTCAAACTCGGTCTTGTATGTGAGCGAACGCCTGGGGTTTTCCGAACAGAGTGCGTTTCAGCGGGCCTTTAAGCGCTGGACCAATACCACGCCCAGGCGCTATCGACTGGGGATTTTATCGGGAGATTTGTCGCAATAATGTGTTTTATGACTCTGTACGCCAGCAGACTGACTTCACCGGTCAGGATTGCTGTGGGCAGATGCATTAAAGTGGTGCCACTTCGCAAGCTTTGAAAATAAGAGGCCCCCTATGCCTGAAATACATTATGACGCCGCCCAGCAATGGGTGTTAAACCTAACGCTTGCCATGATGGTTTTGGGCCTGGCATTGGATATACGCCCTAAAGATTTTTTGGCGGTGTTTAAGTCACCAAAAGCACCTGCCATAGGTTTGCTGGCCCAATTTCTGTTATTACCTGCCTTTACCTGCTTGCTTACGTTACTGCTGGATTTACCCGCTGGCATAGAACTGGGCATGATATTAGTGGCCTCTTGTCCGGGTGGGGCGTTGTCAAATTTCATCACCCATTTGTCCGGCGGCAATACCGCGCTGTCTATTTCTATTACGGCTATTTCCAGCACCATTGCGGTGGTGATGTTGCCCATCAACTTTATGTTTTGGGCGGGTTTAAATCCGGTTGCCAACCAGTTGTTGCTCGACATTAATGTGGACGGTATCGCTATCCTCAAATCCCTGTTAGTGGTCTTGGCGGCCCCTTTAACACTTGGGTTTATAATTCAACGGTTATTACCGGCCGTGGCCTTAAAACTTCATCATGTACTTAAATACTTAAGTCTCGTGGCCTTAGTGGCGTTTATTTTTATCGCGGTTTACAACAACTTGGAGCATTTTTTAAATAATTTCTGGCTGTTGTTTGCTGTGGTACTGGCACACAACGCCCTGGCGTTAGGGCTTGGTTATCTTTCTTCTTCTTTGGGGCACTTGCCGGTGGCCGATAAAAAGGCCATTACCCTTGAGGTGGGCATGCAAAACTCCTCTCTGGCCATCGCCATAGTATTTACCCAGTTTGGTGCCGAATATGGCATGGCACTCATCAGTGCATTCTGGGGCACCTGGCACATAGTTTCGGGTTTATTGTTTGCGGGTATTTGCCGCTCAGGTGTGTTTAAAAAGAATGCGGAGCAAAATGTATGAAAATTTTAATTACCGGTGCGGCTGGGGATATAGGAACGCGCCTGGTTGCATTTTTTTCCAAGCAAAAAGATGTGGCGCTATTCACCACAGATTTATCCAGGCCACGAGTTACAGGTGGCTATGAACACAAAGATTTTGATGTTCGTGACGCTAAGTTTTTTGATTGGGTAAAGGCAATATCCCCGCAGGTAGTGGTACATTTGGCTTCCATTATTTCCTTGCCAGACAATATGTCTCGCAAGGATGCCCATGATATCGATGTGGTGGCCACTGAAAAACTCATGGCCACTTGTGTGGCGGTAGGCGTAGAAAAAGTAGTGGTAACCTCAAGCGGTGCTGCCTACGGATACTGGCAAGATAATGCCCAATGGTTAACCGAGGATATGCCGGTACGTGGTAATGATGATTATTTCTATTCTAGTCATAAGCGCCAGGTAGAAGAATTAATGGCGGTGTATCGAAGCGATTACCCTCAGTTAAAGCAGGTGATCTTACGCCCGGGTACTGTGTTGGGGCCCAATTTTCAGAACCCTATCACTAATATGTTTGCGCAAAAGAAAATTACCGGCATAAAAGGCACCGACTCTCCCTTTGTAATTATTTGGGTGGATGATTTGGTGGCTTATTTAATCGAGGCAGCGGTAGGCGATGTAGAGGGGATTTATAATGTGGCGGGTGATGGCACCCTGTCATTGCAGAAAATAGCCACACGACTCAATAAGCCTTACTTAGCACTGCCTGCCTGGTTTATGCGTGGCATGTTAACCATTTTAAAACCCCTGGGTTTGTCTCAGTATGGTCCTGAACAAGTGAAGTTTATTGAATTCAGACCTGTGCTGGACAATAAAAAAATTAAACATGGTTTTAAACATCAGCCCGCGAAAACCACCGAGCAGGCATTTGAATCCTTTTTACAGGAAACCCATAGGGACTACGTAAAATAAGTTGCCCGTGGGTTGTTTTGGATTATTTTCGAAGGGTGTTATGAAATTATTTCTTTTTTATCTGTCTTGTTTTTTTGGCTTTATTGCAGGTCACATGGTGAATTACAGCGCCATCATGTACAGCCTGCAGACCTTTGATTCTTCCTTGTTAGCTGGGGTGGCTTACAGTCTGTGTTTTGGCCCGCCGATTATTTTTGGCTGGTTAGCGGGTTCCTATATAGACAGGTACAGCGCTAAACGGGTTTTATTGGTATCCCAAAATTCATTTATATTGGGTGTGACTGGTATGTTGTTGGTCATGCTGTATGAGCCTGAAAATTCAGTGTTCTATTTTTTATTGTCCAGTTTTTTTGTGGGCATTGCCTGGTCGTTTGTGGCGCCATCGCGGTTGGCGGCGGTGGGGCAATACGTGAGCCGGGAAAAGATGCCACAAGCCATGATTGTATTAAACTTATTGATCATGCTGGGTTTTGGGTTGGCTCCTGTGTTATTAACTCAAATTCAAGAACAGTTAGGTTGGCCCGGTGTCGCCATGACGTGCATGACGTTATTTACAGTCTCCAGTCTATTGTTGCTAAACGCGCCCAATAATCATAAACGCTTAAGTCATCAAAATTTAAGGCAGGAGTGGCAAGAGTGTTTTTCTGAGCTTAAAAAGATCCCTGTGATTCCTCAATTATTATTTGCCGCCATCGTAGGGTATTTAATGATGGGGCCCATGCAGGTGGTGTTGCCGCAAATAGCCGATCAACAGCTGGGGTTAGGAAATGTCGAAAAGGGTCAGTATTTAGGTTTAATAGCCTTGTCGTTGATTATAGGTGGCATTGCCGCCATGAGGCTCCGCACTGTATTGCCCATTGGAAAATCCATGTTGGTGATGTTGTTGCTGTGCGGAGTGAGCCTTGCGTTATTGGGCAGCATTACATCCTTGTGGCTGAGTTGTTTAGCGTTGGTGGTAGGAACAACCCTAGCAGGCATTACCGTTAGTTTTATTGTGGCGGCTTTACAGACTTTTACCCCGGAGCATATTCGCGGGCGGGTGATGAGTATCTATACCATTATTAGCCAGGTAATTTCAGCGACGGCTGGCATGTTTGCCGGAGCGCTTGCTCAGGGGATAAGTGTACCCAGTGGTTTGTATGGCATCGCGTTATTGTTTGTAGTGTTAACTATTTTATTGGCCGTAAAAGCCACTCACCTTAAGGCGTTTGTGCGCTTTCCCGATTAATAGAGATTGACATTTGGCTTGTGTATTTGGCGGCACCAGATCTCACTATATAGTGAGCTAGCGCACCATTAACGGTTAATTACTTTCTTTAGAGTTCTCAAAAACACTGTCTTTGTGTTTAAGCATGTCGACCCGTAATCCCAGCTTGATACTGGTATAGGTGGCTCGATCTTTTGTGGCAAGTTGTTTGGCCAGTTCCAGGGATTTTTGCTGCAGCTCTTCCATGGGATAAATATCATCCACCAGATTAAACTCTTTGCATTGCTGACCGGTGTAGGCAGTGCCCACCAACGCCATGTGTTTAAGAGCATGCTGATTAGGCAGCATCTTAATGACCTCCATCATCATAGGGGTGAAAGGGATTTTTATATTGACCTCGGGAAAGCAGAAACGTCCACGATCGGATCGCATGATTCTAAAATCGCCGCAGCAAGCGAGTACCGCCGAGCCTGCATAAGTATTACCGTTCATGCAAATGACGGTGGGGGCGTTTAACAGCGCCAGGCGATAAAATACTTGTTCCAGTGTGTTAACAAATTTTTTCTGGGCATCGTAGTTTTGTTTGATTAACCACTGCAAATTAATGCCGGTGGAAAAGGTTTTTGGGTCTTCACAGTGATAAGAAGGGCGGTCTTGCCTTTGTATTGTTCAACCGTTTCCAGGGCCCGAAGGTATTCATTGGCCACGTCCTGAGTTAATTGATTTTCGTTTTCATTGTTGGTGAGGGTCAGAACATGGATGCCATCTTTATGCTCTAGTGTCATGGTGGACATAGTGATTCCCTTAATGGTCAGTCTATATTGTTGTATGGTCTTTCATTGACGGACCAAAAATATTTGAATGAGTATTGGAAATGAACCCAATGCTTTGAGGGTTTTTGTGTTGCAGGGATCTTGAATCAGTCAATTACGTTTCATTGTATTGTTTTGGACGTGGGTGTGCATTGACCTGTTTAATCAAGCTAACTTGCTATTTAAGTAAGTTAGCTTGACTGTGTGTTTAGTCAACAAACAAATCGGTATAGAGTTTTTTACACTCAGGGTCATTCTGGTAACCAATAAAGTCGGTTACGCCACGTTCACGTAAAAACCCTTCATCCAATAATAATTGCCCGGTGAGTTCTTTGCTGTCACTGCTGAGAATTTCATAAGCGGCATCGGCCATGATGGCGGGGGTACGTGACACGGGTAAAATTGCAGCGCCCGCTTCAAATTCCACGGCAGACGTGGCGATGGTGGTTTGTGGCCACAGGGAGTTTACGGCAATACCAAAGCGCCGAAATTCTTCCGCTAGTCCCAAGGTTAACATGGACATGCCATATTTACTGATAGTGTACGGAATGTAAGGCTTTAGCCACTTTGTATCCATGTTAAGTGGCGGAGACAGGTTAATAATGTGGCCGTTTTCTGATTTCTTCAGGTAGGGCAGTGCCAGCTGTGAACAAAGCAATACCGCGCGGGTGTTGATCTGGTGCATTAAATCAAAGCGTTTAATAGGCGTGTTGGCGGCAGGAGTGAGGCGAATGGCGCCGGCATTATTTATAACCCCGTCGATGCCGCCAAAGGTTTCCGCGGCTTGTTTTAGGGCTGCTTCTACGATGGCTTCATCTCGCACGTCCACTTTAATGGCCAGGGCCTGCCCGCCGGCGGCAATTACCTCTTCGGCAACTGAGTGAATGGTGCCCGGTAACTTTGGGTGGGGTTCATCGGATTTGGCGGCGATGATGATATTGGCCCCGTCTTTGGCGCATTTTAGTGCTATCTCACGACCGATACCGCGACTGGCGCCGGTGATGAAAATGGTTTTGCCTTTTAAATTGGCCATCGTGTTTACTCCTTGAATAATTTGTCTATTAATTTTCTCAAGCGCTAGCCTAGGGCGGATTATCACCAAGTGTGGAGGTTTGGTGAGGCGCATCTGGCGGTGTCGTTATTGATTCATGCTCTTGAAATTCTCAGTTGTCACTGCCTGGCAATCGAGTGTTTATTGTTGGTGGGTCAATTCTGCCTAAAGTTGGTAAGCCTAGCAAGCGCTTGGTTCAAAAATCAAATTTTATGAGCGATTTACATTGATATGGGTAGCAAGGGGAATCAAGTGAGGGGGCTGTTATCGGGATTACCACCCGATAACAGCTAGTACAGCCTAAGCAGCCTTGTTCAGTTGTAAAAAGTGCTGATTTAAACCGCTCAATATGGCACTCAAGCTAGCACCCAGGCTGTCCTGTTGCATGGCGCAGGCAATAAACTTTTTATCGTCAATCGTTAGCTGAACAAAGGCTCTGGCTTGAGCGTCTGTATGACGTCCCTGGGTAATTTGGTCGTATTGTATAATATCAATATCCACCCCAAAGTGATGAGTAAGGGCGTTGCAGAACGCGGTGATGGTACCACTGCCTTGTGCGCCTATAGTTAAGGGGCCATCGGCCGTATTCAAGCTTGCCTCTAAGGTCTCCCAAGAGCTCGCCATTGATTGGGTATCGGCCGTAATTTGGTAATTACCCAAAGAATAGGGGGCGGTACTGTGAATAAAGCGCGCTTCAAAAATGGCATGGATGTCCTGGGCAGACACTTCCCTTTGGTGGGTCTCACTGTATGCCTGTACCGCCTGGCTCATTTCTATTTGCCCCCATCTGGGCAAGCTCACGCCAAATTCATTTTCTAAAATATACGCCACACCACCTTTGCCACTTTGGCTGTTGATGCGAATCACCGACTGGTAATCGCGACCCAAATCCTGAGGGTTAATGGGCAAGTAGGCCACATCCCATTTTTCACCGGGTATTTGCACCGCCAAGCATTTTTTGATGGCGTCCTGGTGACTACCGCTAAAGGCCGTGTATACCAATTCACCTACCCAGGGATGGCGCGGATGGGTGGCAATTTGGGTGCATTCCTGCACGGTGTTGGTGATGCGTCGAGCGTCACTGATGTCCAACTCAGGGTCAATGCCCTGGCTATAAAGGTTCATGGCCATGGTCACTATGTCCATGTTACCGGTGCGTTCGCCGTTGCCCATCAAGGTGCCCTCGATGCGATCGGCGCCGGCCAATATTGCCAACTCGGCAGCTGCCACCGCACATCCTCGATCGTTGTGGGTGTGGATGCTAATGACTATATTTTTACGATTGTGAATACCCTGGCAGAAGCTCTCTACCTGGTCGGCAAATATATTGGGCATGGCACTTTCAACGGTAGCGGGCAAGTTGATGATGGCTTTTTGTGTTTCGCTGGGTTGCCAAACGTCCATGACGGCGTTGCAGACATCTATAGCAAAATCCACTTCGGTATTTGAAAAACTTTCTGGGCTGTATTCAAATGTCCATTGGGTGTCAGGGTATTGATGCGACTCCATTTGTACCTTTTTGGCGCCCGCTACGGCGATGTCTTTAATACCTTGTTTGTCTAAATTGAA
>Ga0105353_1001681_pt1 | contig 10767 bp, 4 predicted proteins | sample EN1Hudsemesocosm_2_FD_83657 | JGI IMG/M metagenome (GOLD analysis project Ga0105353, IMG submission 83657) | Methane-oxidizing microbial communities from mesocosms in the Hudson Canyon - EN10B Hudson Canyon | ecosystem: Environmental > Aquatic > Marine > Cold seeps | place: Hudson Canyon...
TGGTGACATTCGTTAGCGATCAATTAATTAACGGCGGCTTAGTTACGCAAGATGAATTACTGGTGCAACTCGATCAGCAGCCTTTCATTCTCGACATCGCACAAAAGCAATCCAACTTAGATCAAGCAAAATTACATTATTATGAAACGAAAGCCAAAGCCCGCGTCGCTAAAAAAGGGGCGGGAAGTAACGCATCAGATTATGCTCTGTATGTCCCACAATTACGCTACGCTGATAGCCAAGTAGAAGCTGCCATTGCCGCCTTAGATTATGCAAAAACTCAATTGGACAAGACTTCAATCAAGGCGCCGATTAGTGGCAAAGTCATAATGGCTAATATTCATACGGGTGAATATTTGCAAACTAGCCAAGCACTAGCAAAGATTTACGGCACGGATACTGTCGAAATACGACTGCCTCTTAATGATCAGCAAATTTCATTATTAGGTTTGCAGTACTCAGGGGAGGTAAACAAAGCATTGGCGTTATTTCCTAAAGTATTAATACAGAACTTTCAAGATTCCAGTATCACATGGCACGGTACGATTACACGAACCGAAGGCGAAAGAGATAAGAACCAGCTGCTCTATGTCATTGCCACAGTGAACAATAATGATAGTAATAATTCAGCTATAAAGTCCCTGCTACCCGGTTCATTTATCCAAGCTACCATTACGGGTGGCTTAGAAAAATATTTGCACATTCTACCGAGAGAAAGCTTACAGGCAGAAGACAAACTTTGGACTATTAGCACGGAAGATCGTTTATCACGCCGCTCTGTCGATGTGATCTACCGTGGGAAAGATAAAATATACATTACCTCAGGTATAAAACTAGGAGAGCGAATTGTCACAGGATCATTCAGTAATCTCGTTGATGGGTTATTAGTCGATCCCAAAGCCAGACACCTTTCAGAAAAAGAACATGAACTTAAGATGCCTGTCATGGTTGAGGCATTATAATGCGCTATTCCATTCAGTGGTTCATTAACAACCCCGTTGCTGCTAATTTATTCATGTTCTCGATCTTCATATTGGGACTCATCTCAATTCCTGATACTCGCATGGAATTGATTCCCAATGTTTCATTAGAAAGAATCGGCATTCAAACAGCCTTACCAGGGGCTACCGTTAAAACGGTTGAAGCAACCGTATGCAAACCTATAGAACAACGCATTTACGATATTCCAGGCACGCTAGACCTTACCTCAACGGCTTATGAAGGTTTATGTTCCATCACTCTCGATGTTGCCGATGGTTTCGTTACCAAGAATGTTCTAGATGAAGTTAAAAATCGTATTCAAAGTTCCAATACCTTACCTACGGATGCTAGCCTGCTTGAAATAAAAGAACTGAATGTCCGCAATCGTGTTGCCAAATTAATTTTAAGTGGTGACTCAAACTACGCCGATTTAGCTCAAATTATGAGAAAGGTACGTCAAGACCTGCTCGAGTTCGACAATATAAGCATCATTGACCTTGAAGATATAAAACAGTCAAAAATTGAAATCAGTGTCCCTTCTCACAATTTAGAAAAATACGATATTTCATTCTCTCAAATTAGTCGATTAATTCAGCAACAGTCAGGCCAGTTACCAGGAGGACAGCTTAAAACTCAAGAGGGAAATGTTCTAATCACCTCAGATGAAAAACGCGATAGCGGTGAAGGGTTTGAAAACATAGTCATTTTATCTAATAGTGACGGCGCCGAAATAAAATTAAAAGACATCGCGAGCATCAATGACAACCGCTATAGCCATGAGAATCAAGCCAGCTTTGATAATAAACCAGCGGTATCCATCGATATTTATCGTATTGGTGATCAGAATATTATAGACATCGCCAAGAGCCTGAATGCTTATATTAGCATTGCTCAAATACCCGACAATATGCAATTGCATATTTGGCAAGATGACTCTAAACATTTTAAGAGTCGCATAGACCTATTATTGGATAACGCTTTTACCGGTTTATTATTACTGTTTACAGTGCTGCTACTCTTTTTAAATGCTCGTCTGTCATTCTGGGTAAGCCTTGGTATTCCTGTCTCTTTTTTTGGCAGTTTATTTTTAATGCCATTTTTTGATGTCTCTATTAATGTCATCTCACTGTTTGCGTTTATCTTAGTGCTAGGAATAGTAGTCGATGATGCCGTTGTTGTTGGCGAGTCGGTTCATCAGCAAAACCAACTGGGTAATCATGGTCGCGCAGGAGCGCTTGAGGGTACCTATCAGGTTTATAAACCTATCTTCTTTGCAATCGCTACCAGTATCGTCGCATTTTTACCGTTATTATTTTTACCGGGCCCCGAGGGTAAATTAATGCAGGCTATTCCTATTGTCGTGATATTAACTCTTATATTTTCATTATTGGAATCCATTTATATTTTGCCTGCTCACCTATCGGGTAATAAGTCGTCCGTTAATAAAAAACCCAACGCATTAACAAAAATACAGAATACCTTTAGCCATAATCTCGATAAGTTTATTGACAAAATATATCAGCCATTATTGGTGAAGTCCCTACACAACAAAGGCTTAGTCATCATTAGCTTTAGTCTAATATTCATTATTTTTATGGTTGTCGTCTCTACTGGATGGATGCGAGTCGCGTTGTTTTCTGCAATTGAAGCAGATGTTGTAATTGCTAACGTTATTTTTCCAGAAGGATCTCCGCGAGATAAGACTAAAGCAGCTGTTCAGCAATTAATCGCAGCCGCAAATCAGCTGAAAGAAGAAACTATTCAGCTAGATGCCCCTACAGTTTTACATGTGTATTCGGTCATTGGTCCTAAGAATAAAATTTCAAATCAAGAGCTGGATAAAAACTTAGATCATAGCGCGCAAGTCACACTAGAGCTTGCTACCGACAATAAACGCCACTACACGGGCCAAGAGTTAGTCACGCGCTGGCGTGAACTTACCGGTCCGATAGCCGACATTGAAGATTTAAAATTTAGCGCCAGCTTAAATCCTGTAAAACCCGATATTAATATAGAATTTGCAGGTCATGATCTTGCTCAACTTACTAGCGCCGCTAAGCAGTTAAAAGAAGTACTTGCTGAATATGATGGCAGTTATGATATTCGTGATTCTATTAGCAGCGCCAAGCAACAAGCTAATATCGATTTGAAAGATAACGCCATCGCCCTCGACTTATCCTTAGAGCAGGTATTATCGCAAGTTCATCGTGCCTACCAAGGCAGTGACGTGCAAAATATCCAAACTCAAGATGATGAAATTAATGTTTGGTTAGGCTTGCCAGAAAATGAGCGCTCCTCTATGTGGTACTTAGAAAACTTACCCATCAAGTTAGCCAACAACCAATACGTTAGCCTATCCTCTATCGCTAACATTGAATATCAGCCAGCTCATAATCACATTAAGCGCTATGAACAACAGCGCATTGTTTCAGTCAGCGCCTATATCGATAGCCAAAAAAATTCTATTTCACACATTAAAAAGGAATTAGAAAACATTGAGCTAAATAAAATTGTTAATAACCATCAAGATATTCGTTGGAATACTGCAGGGCAACAGAAAAGCATTGCTTCATTTTTAAAAATATTAAGCAAAGGCTACCTAGTGGCTATTTTAGTAATGTATTTAATGATGGCGATTCTCTTTGCTTCTTATAGCCAGCCATTACTGGTTTTATTTGCTATTCCTTTTGGCTTGCTAGGCTCACTTGTCGGGCATATTTTTTTGAATTTAGAACTCACCCTATGGTCATTTGTCGGCATGGTCGCTGTAAGCGGTGTTGTTGTGAACGACAACCTTGTACTGATGAATTATATCAATCAGCAAAGAGCACAAGGCCAAGCCGTATTTATTGCGGTCTGTGACGCAGGAAAGAAACGCTTTCGCCCCATTCTCTTAACGTCTTTAACGACCTTTGTAGGGTTAATGCCCCTTATTTTAGAAACCAGCATCCAAGCTCAATTTTTAATTCCTATGGCGGTATCTCTAGCCTTTGGTGTGCTATTTGCGACCTTTATCAGTTTATTACTGGTGCCTGCCAGCTATCTATTACTCGACCAATGGCTAATTCGCTCTACCGACCTGCTCAATAAAATCCGCCGCAAGAAAAATACAACAGATTTAGTTGAACAAGCCTACCAACGGGGCTTTCAACAAGGCAGCAGTAATAAGCACGCAAAAATAAATCCCTACAATGATGAAGTTCTTGATTCAAGTTGGGAAGCAGGCTGGCAAGATGCAAAAAAATAACAATAAAAATGGAGCAACTCTTATGACATATACAAGACCTCTTTCTACTATTGAACGCTACTACGTAAGTTGTGATAGCTATAAGAACGGCCAATTGCATACCCCTTGTGTAAACCAGATGGTTGTCGAAGGTATTGGGACAATTGATGAGGAAGAACTCCGCAAGGCCGTTGTCAGAGCATCTTATGTCAATCCAGGAAGTCGAGTGAAATTAGTGGGACATTTAGGCTTTAGCCGATGGGTTGATAGCGATAATTCAACGCCTTTGCGTATCGTGCATAGCCATTGGGATGGCCGTAGTAATGATGATGCTGAATTTTTATTAAAGCCTCTACCGCCTCGCTCAGGGCCTACATCAGAAGTTGTATTGGTGCATGCTGATAATAAACACTTCATTATTATACGTTCTCACCATGGTGCAATGGATGGCCGCGGCACTTTGCATTTTGCTAATGACGTTTTTCGCTGTTTACGCGGAGAAGATCCTATTGGAGAAAATAGCTCTATCAATGACATGCAATTAGCGCTGTCACTGAATGACCATGCTAAAGCCGATAGCCTAGGAAGAGATGTCGCTGCCGCTACGGGATCAGCCAAACCTCAATCTACGCAGAATTTAGAACAACCCTCTCGCTGGATACGAAAAACTCTATTAGGTAAACACAAAAGCCTGCTTGCGAAAGTTGCTTTAGAAATAGCCCGTTATGCCCGCCTCAATGACGAAGACAATGTTCGCTTTCAAATTCCAGTAGATATGCGTCCACATGAAGAAAATCTAAACTCTACTGCCAACTTGACCGGGGGAATTGTCGTTAAAGTTAACCTCAATTCAACAGCAGAAAGCTGGAACTCAGATATTCAACAACAGTTGGCCGAAAAGAGAGAAACTGAGATCCCGCGGTTTTTCAAAATATTCCCTTTTCATTTATTAAACTGGGTACCAACTGCAACTATTCGAAACAGTAATAATAAACTAGTTAAAAAGCGCCAAACAAACAGCCTATTCAGAACAACAGGAGTTATCTCGAACTTGGGGTTATTGAAAGTTGAGCAGTTCAGCGGTGCTGGCTTTATCGCCAATAAAAGCTATTTCATTCCCCCTGAGTTTGAAACAACCGCTCTATTTGTAACCCTTGCAGGTCATAAAGAGGGGGTTGAAATAATAATGCGTGCACCTCAGCAGCTAGATGGCGGTCGAGTAGAAGATATGATGAATTTTGTAATTGAGAACATTGAACAATCAATCTCTCATAAAATTGAAATACCTCCATTACAGATTATTAAAAAAACGACAGAAGCCGAAGAAGAAAAAATAATGGCGTAATTCTGCGTTATTAAATATTGTAATCGACTCCATAGGTATTATTAAACTGACTGGAGTAAACTTTATAAGCAGACTGTGTTCAAACGATTCTTAAGCAAGGTTAATTAGAGCTGCTAGGCTTTAATCAATACGATAAAAGGGTTTGAACATGAAAGCATCTGATTTATTTGTAAAAGCATTAGAACAGGAAGGTGTAGAATACATCTTTGGTATACCCGGTGAAGAGAATCTGGATGTATTAGAATCTCTACGAACATCTTCAATCAAGCTCGTACTGACTCGACACGAACAAGGCGCAGGCTTTATGGCTGCCACCTATGGTCGCCTAACGGGTAAAGTAGGTGTTTGCTTGTCAACCCTTGGCCCTGGCGCCACAAATTTTGTAACCGCCGCAGCATACGCTCAGCTCGGTGGTATGCCTATGCTAATGATCACTGGGCAAAAACCAATTAAAGCCAGTAAGCAAGGCCGCTTCCAAGTATTAGACGTGGTCGACATGATGCGCCCGATTACCAAGTACACGGCGCAAATTGTCAGTGGTGAACGCATTGCATCTCAAGTCCGCGAAGCATTTCGAATTGCCAGTGCCGAACGTCCTGGGGCTGTGCATTTAGAATTACCAGAGGACATTGCTGATGAAGAAACAAGTCCGAATCTAATTCCTGAAAGTAATGTTCGTCGCCCTGTCGCTGAAGCAAAATCAATCAAGCATGCTGTTGATATGATTGAGCTAGCCAAAACACCCTTGCTATTAATAGGTGCTGCTGCGAATAGAAAGATGTCGAGCAAGATGCTGACGCGCCTTGTAGATGAATTAAATATTCCATTTGTAACAACACAAATGGGCAAAGGTGTAGTCGATGAAACCAAAGATCTTTTCTTAGGCAATACAACACTATCTGATGGTGATTTTGTTCATCGCGCAATTGCACATGCCGATTTAATTATTAACGTTGGCCATGATGTTGTCGAAAAACCGCCCTTCTTTATGCGTGATGATGATAAAAAAGTTATCCACATAAATTATATGGCCGCTGAAGTAGATCCAGTTTATTTCCCTCAAGTCGAAGTCATCGGCGATATTGCCAATAGTATTTGGTCAATATTAGAAAAATTACAAATACAAAAGCATTGGGATTTCACTTACTTTGATAAAGTAAAAGCAGCCGAAGAGAAAGAATTGCCACATGGCTGCAACGATGATCGCTTTCCAATGTATCCACAACGCATAGTTTCCGATGTTCGCAAGGCTATGCCAGCTGAGGGCATCATCTGCCTTGATAATGGTGTCTATAAAATCTGGTTTGCCCGTAACTATAAAGCGCAAAAGCCAAATACTGTATTACTCGATAATGCATTAGCAACCATGGGCGCAGGTCTTCCTTCCGCTATGGCAGCCAAACTGGTTCATCCTGATCGTCCTGTTATCGCTATTTGTGGTGACGGTGGCTTTATGATGAATAGCCAAGAATTAGAAACAGCAGTGCGTCTTAAGCAACACATTATTGTACTCATTCTACGTGATGATGCTTATGGTATGATCAAGTGGAAGCAAGCCAACATGAACTTTGATCCCTTTGGCTTGGATTACGGAAATCCTGATTTCGTTAAATATGTCGAAGCTTATGGCGGTAAAGGCCATCGAGTTGAGTCTGCTGACCAGTTATTACCAGTGATTGAAAAGTGCATGAAAGATCATGACGTTCACCTAATCGATATTCCAATCGATTACAGTGAAAACGACGAGATACTTAATAATCAATTACGCGCTTTAAGCTCTAAAGTTTAAGCAGTACAAAAATCTAGAGCAGAAGGAATTATACATGCTGAACAAAAGCTACCCTTATTATTTAGCGAACGAAGCGGTTTTCGCCAATGAAGACTTAGAAGTAACCGATAAATATACTGGTGAAGTCGCTACTCGTGTTGCTCTTGCAGATGAAGTTGCAATTGATAAAGCAATTGCGGCGGCTGAAGCAAGCCAAGAAGCCATGCGTAAAATGGCTCCTTACGAACGTCAAGACATCCTTAATCACTGCGTTAAACGCTTTACCGAGCGAGCTGAAGAAATGGCGCTCGCGCTGTGCATTGAAGCCGGAAAACCGATTAAAGATGCTCGTGGTGAAGTCGGCCGCTTAATTGATACCTTCCGCATTGCTGCAGAAGAGTCTGTGCGTATGGGCGGAGAGATTATGAATCTTGAAGTCACTCCTCGTGCCCGTGGCTATACAGGCATGTATAAGCACGTTCCTATCGGACCTTGTTCTTTTATATCGCCGTTTAACTTTCCGTTAAATTTGGCGGCACACAAAGTGGCACCAGCACTCGCTGTTGGCTGCCCATTTGTTTTAAAGCCTGCCAGCCGCACACCAATTGGTGCGTTAATTATTGGTGAAGTTTTAGCTGAAACGAATCTACCGAAAGGCGCATTTTCTATCTTGCCTTGCTCACGTACTGGTGCTGACTTGTTCACCGTCGATGATCGTTTCAAGCTATTAAGTTTCACCGGTTCACCGGATGTTGGCTGGGATTTAAAAGCACGAGCAGGTAAGAAACCTGTAATTTTAGAACTTGGCGGGAACGCGGCCTGCATTGTCGACGAAGATAGCGATAATCATGAAGGTGACCTTGATGACGCGGTTGAGCGCATTATCTTTGGTGCTTTTTACCAATCCGGGCAAAGCTGCATTGGAGTGCAGCGTGTGATGATTCACGAATCGCTATACGATAAATTCAAGAAGAAGTTTATTGCCCGTGCGAGTGAATTAAAAATGGGCGATCCAAAAGATGAAGAAACGTTTGTCGGTCCTATGATTTCATTATCAGAAGCTAATCGTTTAAAAGGTTGGATTGATGAAGCTGTTAAGCTTGGTGGTGACCTTCTTGTTGGCGGTAAGCAAGATGGCGCTATGCTGGATGCAACTGTTTTAGAAAACGTACCTGATCACGCTCAATTAAATACCGAAGAAGCCTTTGGCCCAGCTGTTATTCTAAGTCAGTTCTCTGATTTCGACGATGCACTTAAATCTGTTAATAACAGTAAGTTTGGCTTGCAGGCTGGTATCTTCACACGTGACCTGTATAAGATGAATAAAGCATGGGATGAGTTAGAAGTCGGTGGTGTCGTTATTGGCGATGTACCAAGTTGGCGTGTGGATAACATGCCCTATGGCGGTGTGAAAGACTCTGGTGTTGGCCGCGAAGGTATTCGCTTTGCTATGGAAGATATGACGGAAATTCGTTTATTAGTGATTCGAGATAAAAATCGTTAACACTCAACAAAACCCATATCTATTTTATAAAAAAGGCCTTATTTATAAGGCCTTTTTTATATCTATTAAACTCATCATTATTTGTTTACCACTCCATAACATTGATCTAAATCAATTGTTCACCCTCGGTTTTATCAAATTAAATTTCACAAAAAAAAGTTATCAAATTAGTTTGACGTATATCAACAAATCCAGATGATCACGTGTGACAAATTGTCGCACTAGGTAGATAGTACTTATCGTTATATTGAATAATCTTTAAGTAGGATCTCTTAGTGAACAAGTTAAGTCGTGCGTTTTTTAGCAAAAATATATTTTTGCTCTTACTTATGTTTCTCACTTCTAGCACTACACTTGCCGGTGGCTTAATCATTAGCCCAGCAAAACCTGCCGAGCCTTTAATTGAAGCCGCGTTTCCGCAAGCATCGTCGTTTGGCATAAAGTCCTCTGTTGAAAAAGAGGGTGATCTACAGGTCTGGACGATTAAAAAGGGCGACGATATTATCGGCTACTCATTTGAAACCGATGATATTGCTCTAATTCCAGCCTATTCTGGCGAACCCGTTAATAGCCTAGTTTCTATCGATACCGATGGAAAGATCATAGCCGTGAATGTATTAGAGCATCACGAACCCATCTTATTAGTCGGCATTCCAGAGCACAAACTACATACCTTTACCGATCAATACGCAGGATTGATGTCGACTGATCTAGTAAAGATTGGCGGTCAAGGAGAAGACGAAAGTATTCACATCGATGGTCTATCAGGCGCGACTGTAACCGTAATGGTAGTGAATCTAGGTATTATGAGAGCCGCAAAAATAGTGGCTAAAAATAAAGGCATTATCGAATTCGATGAGGTTGATCAGCAACCTATTGCAAGTATTAAGCAAGACGTCTTTCAAAAAGAAAATTGGCTTGAGCTTACCGGTGATGGCTCTATTCGCCGCATGGTATTAAACAATAAGCAGATCGAACATTCTTTTGTCGGTACTGAGGGTGAACTAGCAGAACCTCTTTCAGAAGAAGAGTCTAATGCAGCCTTCATTGACCTTTATTATACCCAGCTTAATATTCCGACCATTGGCCGCAACCTTATTGGTGATAGCGAATATAAGTGGCTACAAAATGAATTAAAAGAAGGCGAGCATGCACTCGCACTCATGGGCAATGGTTTTTCATTCAAAGGCTCTGGTTATGTGCGTGGTGGTATTTTTGATCGAATTCAGATTCATCAAGGCGATAATGTTTTTAGCTTTCGTGACCTAGACCAATATCGAATTAATGATCTTTATTCAGAAGGCTCTCCTCGCTTTAAAGAAATGTCTATTTTCGTTATTCGTGATCATCACAAATTCGATCCTGGTAGCGAATGGGAAATTGAATTATTAGTGCGTCGTCAAACTGGACCGCTGGATAGTATTTTCAGTAGTTTCAAAACCCACTATTTACCGATAGAAGATTATTTGTCACGCCCTATCGTAGAAGTTAAGCAAAACATTTCTGATCTTCCTATGTGGCAACAAGTTTGGTATGCCAAGCAAATACCTGTGACCATTCTTATTATCAGTATGATTTTAATCATCATTGTGATTTTTTTACAAGACTGGTTAGTGACGTTCCCACGCTTTCTACATACCTTCCGTCGCGCATTTTTAATTTACACAGTGCTCTTTGTCGGTTGGTATTCTTTAGGGCAGGTCTCCATCGTCAACGTGCTTACGTTTATGAATGCCTTGATGTCAGATTTTCATTGGGAAACATTTCTACTCGATCCGATTATTTTCTGTATTTGGATGTTCATTGCAGTGACTCTCTTATTATGGGGACGCGGTATCTTCTGCGGCTGGTTATGTCCTTTTGGTGCCTTGCAAGAATTAGTCGGGGAGCTAGCGGTTAAGTTAAAAATCTCTCAATACGTTGTGCCTTTCGCTATTCATGAA
>Ga0105353_1001683_pt1 | contig 10746 bp, 7 predicted proteins | sample EN1Hudsemesocosm_2_FD_83657 | JGI IMG/M metagenome (GOLD analysis project Ga0105353, IMG submission 83657) | Methane-oxidizing microbial communities from mesocosms in the Hudson Canyon - EN10B Hudson Canyon | ecosystem: Environmental > Aquatic > Marine > Cold seeps | place: Hudson Canyon...
CTTTCCCATTAATCGCAATATCCACTTTATAGCCCAGTTCGATCAACATACCTTCGGCAACAAGTTGATTAATTGTATTATCATCAACCACCAGAATACGCTGATGGGAAAGACTATTATTGATCACTTCCTGCTTGTTTTTTGCCTCATTCACTAGACTCTTTTTCAGTTGAGAGCTCGCTGGAGTTTGATTAGCGTCAATTGAGTAAACAGTATTTTGCTCCTTTTGGCTAAATACCGGATAAAGCTTATGCGCAGTTAAAGGCGCGGTAAGATAAATACAATGAGATAATTGACGTAAGACATCGGGCAACTTTTCAGTACCCATTGGCACCACCAGCACCAGTTTGGACAGACCAAACTTTTTATATAGTGATATGCTGTTGACCAATGTTTTACTCATTTTCTTGATCAAACGACTATCTAAAATAAGAGTGTCAAACTCGCAGACATCACTCTTAGTTAAGAACAAAGCCTCAATTGAGCGCTTAGCCTGTTTGGCATCTTGGCAAACAGCAGTCAGCCCCCATTGCTGAAGCTGTCTGCAAATCAGATGAGCTGTGTGCTGATGATTCATCGCCACAAAAACTGACCTTGTTGCCAATACAGTGGAATCTGGCTCTATTCCTTGGGGCATATTATCCAAAAAAACGCGACTGGTGAAAACACTGCCTCGTCCAACTATACTACTGACGGTTATATCACCCTCCATGAGTTCACAGAGTTTTTTTACAATCGCTAAGCCCAGCCCCGTTCCGCCATATTGTCGTGTTGTAGAAGCATCCACTTGAGAGAAAGGGTCGAACAGCATAGCAATGTCTTCTTCAGGAATACCCATCCCTGTATCACTCACCCTTATTTGCAGTTCAACCTTGCCTGAAGGTAATTCATGCGTAGTCGCTTTGAGAGTAACGCATCCTTTACTGGTGAATTTAATGGCATTACTTAGCAGGTTAGTGACTACTTGACGTATTCGACTAGGGTCGCCTACCAGCTTTAACTGATCAAGCTCGACGGTATCGACGATTATTTCCAAGCCCTTACCTTCGGCTTGCAATTCTTGAGCTTCTGCAGCAGAGGACATTAATTTTCTGAGATCAAATTGAGTGTTGTCTAACGCTAGTTTATGCGCATCAATTTTTGAAAAGTCCAAAATATCATTGATAATGTCAAGTAAAGAGCTGGCACTTCCTTGAGCTATAAGCACTCTTTCTAGTTGATCCTCATCAAGCCTATTTGAAATCAAAAGGCTGAGCATACCAATAACGCCATTCATAGGCGTTCGGATCTCATGGCTCATTCGCGCTAAGAATTCGATCTTGGCATTGGCTGAGTCTTCAGCGATTGTTTTCGCCTCTAAAAGCGCTGATGTTCGCTCGTCCACCCGCTGTTCAAGAGTTTTATTCAGCGCCATAATGTCAGATTTAGCATGCGCTAGCTCTTCAACCGTTTTCGTAAATGCTTGTTCAATAGTAGATAACTCATTTTGTGACTTCATGCCGAGGTCAATATTAAAAGAAGATAAGTTATCAAATTTAAGACTGGAAATTGAATCTGTTAGTTTGTGAAGTGGCCTAACTAATATCCTGCGGCTCATCCAAGAGAAGATTAGCCATAGTGCAATACCTTTAATCAGAGCGTTTACTACCAGTAGAATAAAGCCCAGCTTTACGCGTTTAAATACGATCTCCGAACTGGAATAAAGCGTGGCAGAACCTAAGCGCCGCTTCTGATCAAGAAAGTGATAGTCGATTGGGAATTGGTAAGAGAAGAGATGATTTTCAGCTAAAGAAGTCAGTATTCCTCCTTTCGCTGTGGACTCTTGGGTATTAAGCGCGGTTAAGCCATTTTTTTTTACAATCAGTTTTTTCCCATTCTGTTCACGCTCAATTTTTACGCCAACAATAACAGGCACTTTGGTCATGCCCTCAACTATGTCGACGATACGTTCATGATCTAGATCCCATAATGACTTGCTTAGAACAGCGCCAAAAATCAACTGATATGATTCTAGCTCGAGGGAGATAGCCTTTTGAGCATCGTTATATTCCTCATTCATCTGAACAGCAGTCACAATGATAGAAATAATGCAGTACAAACCAAATACCGCCTTAAACAATTGCTGAGAAATAGACTTATTTCGACCGACTGACATTGAGCGAGCGTCTAATTTAACCATCAACGACAGTCCTTTGGCACCCAGTCTTTTAATACCTGAGGGTTAGCTTTAATCCAAGCCTCTGCGGCTTCCTGGTAAGACATTTCATCGACATCAACCAGGGCCGCTGCTGTCGCTATTTGACGGTTGGTAAAGTTAATTAACCGCAAACTACGAAAGGCACAGCTATTAGAATCAGCAAACTGATTGGAAGCCGCTTTTTTCAACCAACCCCCTTTAGGGTTACCGCAATCATGGGTAAACGCTTCGTTGAGCCCCCAACTTGGATTCGTTTCACAGTCTGGCTCATAATCAGGAAATTCAACAAATTTCCCGGCATAAACTGACTCAACCCAGTTGGGTGTCCAGTTAAATAATATAACGGGTTTTTTGATCTTATCGGCGGCTTCAAGCACGCGCCATAACTCATCGCCATCTTTGAGTATCTTTACTTTAAAATCGAGAACAAGCGCCCTGATTCGCGCAGCATCGGGCTTTTCCCAAGGCCCGGAAAAATAAGTTCCGAATGGTGCTGAGAATTCTGTCTGAAATTGGCTTGAACATTCTTTGAGTGCACGCCAATCAGGAAGCCCTGGGCAAATCTCTTCAACATAATCGGGATACCACCACTCTTCTCTGGTCGTGGCTGAATGAGGGCCAGCATTAACAATTTGCCCTTCTTTGACCATACGATTAAACATGCCAGCCATCGTACCTTCCCAGACCTCAACCTGAACATCACCCAGCCCATGGGATAATGCCCCCCACTGGTCTGAGGTCGAGCTAGGTAGGTACTTCACCGGGTAGCCCATATGCTTAAATATCTCACCCGTAACTTGCGAAAGTACAATCTGACTCGTCCAGTTATTGGTAATAATGTTGATGGTCTTTTTTTCGTGGTTTTGATTCGCATTGACCAATGCGGGAAGTAGGAGCAAAAAAACCAGAGCAATAACGCGTTTGATAAATTCCATTACATTGAAACCTAATAAACAAAATTGAAATATTGAGTTGCTAATTACCAGCTATAACTATAGCTGTGTAACGCTAAAAAGCGAGATATGGAATTTGCTGAAAGAGGCTCTCATAGATAATTCTAGTTCATTTTGATCGAGACATTACTGACAAAATGAAAGCGTTTGTCTGCTCCTTAGATGTGAACCCTAGCACTACATTTAAGCACTATTTTTGAGCACTACATTTAAGCACTACATTTGCTTTACCTGCCAGATAGCGTTCACGAAAAACGTGAAAATAGCCTTCAAGCGCGATTGCTGCGTCAAGATCACCTTGTAGTTTCAAAACGGCCATGCCCACCTCTGCCGTGCACAACTGATGCAAATGCGCCGCCTCACGAAGCTGATAGCTCGAAGCTTTCTCAGGTTGAACACCTAAAACGGGTAAGTTTTGCAGGTAAGCGCTACGAAACATTTTTTTCGCCTCACGCCAAGTGCCGTCCAACACGATGTATAAAGGCTTTCTACCCTGTTTATTTGCTTCAAGTTCAGAGGGATGTTTAATGCACTTCTCAGCTTGGGCGTACTCATGCGGAAAGACCACTACAGGCAAGTATTCGGGGTTCTCAAGCAGGGCTTTAAGCGCGGGTTCTATATCTGTTCGTTGCCATTGAAAGGCATAATTTTCGACCACCACATCAGCGATCAAGCGGCCAGTATTGCTCGGTTTAAATACCTCCCCTCTATAGAAGATAAAACAGAATGCACATTGAGTTTCAACGACAGGGCGCAGTGAACAGATGCAATGATGCTCGACTAGCAGACAAGACTGACAGCGTTTCATTTTGCTGCCTCTCGCAACAAAGGGTTTACTCACATTAGGCAGCTCTCTATCACGCAAAGCCACAACAGAATTAATAAACATTATATTTTACCAACTGTTTCTTAGCCCGGCATTCTAAACTCAGTAAGGGAAAGCGCAAAGAAAAAGAGGGATAAAACTTGAAACAAAAAAGGGGGCAGCCAAACTTTCGGCTCCTCCCCTAATTCTCTTAACATGAAAATATTGAGTTAACGCTATTTTTTGATAGGCGCCTTGGTTTCAGTATGCCCTTCAAACTTAGCGGCAATATAGAACAAGGCAATACCGACTGCAAAAACAGCCCCCCATAAAATGGCACTTTCAACTAGCATCATCATAAAACTACCTCTCTCATATATGTTTACATATATTACTGCTTAAGATTTAAGTTTACGCAAGTCATTTCGCGTCAGTTTGGTGGTGACATTCCAGTCATATAAACGGTAAGCGTTCTTCTGAATTTGTCCTTTTAAATCCGGACGATATTCCAATATAAAGGCTTCTACCCCTCCCATCTCATCAAAATCTTCCTCAAACCATTTGAATATCTTTGACACATAGGTCTTCTTACCTTTTTGATACACGCCTTTTTGGTCATTAATAAATTGCTCTGTTTGCTCATCCAATTGCTCATAGATAATGCCTTCACGATAAGCCTCGACGCGTAAATTCGGGCAACTAATTGAGGCACAATTTATTGCAAAATGAACTCTGGGTTCGCCCATTTTTCTTAAAATCGCATGTTCTAATTCGCGAAGGGTTATATCATTGCCACCGATCACACCGGCATGATGCGTCCACACAGGCGAAAAAATATTACCTAAATCAGTCAAACGTTTGAGCGGCCAGTGCCTTGAGACCATATCCATCGCCAGGATATTGTAGGCATTAATATAAAATGCCAACTTTTGCTCTATTGTCTTCAGGCTATCAAGCGGAAAGTCAGCAATACTCGTTAGTAAAGTTTGAAAACGCTGATCACTTTTTAGCTTTTTAAAATCAACTAGCGTGACGTTATGACCTTTTAGCACTCCGGCTTGGGCATAATCTTTCAATATAGCGTCATATAAATCCCAATCGATCGCCAAACTTTGCTTAATCTGATCATTCAAACTTGTCTTTTTTTCTGCTGCTCTAATGATACTTTCGACATCTATTGCAGTTTCGGCCTTGGCAAGATACAAAGCTGTTTGCCCTGAACTTTTACTTTCGGAAAATGGACTCTGAGCATGAGTAAAATGAAATGGAGAAAGAGCGATAGCCGCGATAACAGCAGTCATTCGTAGTAGTGATTGCTTCCGTAAACTACGACTTAACTGACCTTGGGTAATATAATGCTGGTCAACCAGAATCTGACCAAGAGGGCGCCGATCCTGCTGATGAACAACGTCATCAAGCTGACCTTGTGTGATTAGGCCTTTTTTGACAAGCAGACATCCTATGCGTGTATTTTCTTTAGGGTACTGGAAGGAAAACATAAATTCTCCTCAACTTATTGTGGATATATTCTTTAAGAATAGTCCAAAAAACGTTCAAGTTCCTCGAATTTATTGTATTTAAACGTAAGAGAATGTGTGCCCGTAAAAAATAGACGGTGTGCTTGAAAATAAAAGGGGATGTTTTATCTCCCCTATTTTGAGCTATTTCAAATAATTAAGCCGGCTCTTTACTTTTCTTATTCTTAACTAAGGATTCGACAGCCATTTCATTTATGGCATATTTCTCTAGCCCGGCAAGATGCGTTTTGCCAAAATAGTTTCTCCAGTTAATTAACTTTGCATCTACTGCAAACTCACCATCAAGCTCCTCACCTAACTCTGCCGCTAAGGCTAATAATTTGCCATTGTGAAAACGATACTTAGGGAAACCATAAAAGGAAAATGTAGTCGACAGGTTTAATGCTGTGTCGATATTTTTATGCATCTTGTTTTTATTCTCGCGTTTTCCTAATAGAGACTTCACATCATGCAACAGACCTAGTGGCATTTGCGCGGCTTTCATCGCTGTTTCAAAAACCGATTTTGAAACAAAGGTAAATTCCTTTGCGGGCTTCTTCATTTTGAACAATTTTGGGTAAGCTTTGTAATTAGTTTGCGCCTCGTCCACCATCGCGCGTTTAAGCTCACCAATGGTAACGGGGTTTGAGCCACTGCTGCAGCACTGGTAAATATTTGTTTCGCCTGGCGATAGCAATACTTTAGCCATTGATAAGATAATACTGTTCGCAACTAAGTCGACAGGAATAATATCCATCACACCATGCGCGTTAGCCGGAAAATAAGCAATTTTCCTTCGGGCATAAGCAAAGACAATCGCATCAGCGACTTTTATCCCTTCTATCCAACCCGGTACGGGTCCCAACAAGGTACTTTCAATAATTGCAGGGCGTACTATTGCGAGCGATTTTTCATCCATTTTTTCAATTAAGAGCTGCTCCCCCATCCATTTGGTAAACGTATAGGTATCATTCCAGCCATAGGAGTTTGACTGTGCTATCCCCAAGTCAACCAAGGCGTTTTCTTGATCAGCTTTACTATCAGATGGTACACGGCTATAAGAAATTTTATCTTTTAGCCTGTGTATCAGGCCTTCAATCTGAAAGGCCCCTTTCTCGTTGCGTCTAATTTTTCGATGAAATGGCGCTTTCGTTTCTTCGTAAATATCACCTTTGTTGAAACCATTCACATAACACGTTGAAACCTGTACAACAGGAATATCATTGCCGCGTTTAGACAGTTCAATAATATTATAAAGGCTCAGGGTATTTATTTTTAACGCTCTATCCAGCGCTTCACGAAAGTTCACACTCGCTGCAGAGTTGACGATCAGGTCTATTTTTTGTGCCAAAGCAGTGAACGCGTCGGTCTCTAGTCCAAATTCTGTCTGGGTCAATTCACCCGTTATGACATGCAACTTTGTATCACAAAATTGTTTAAAAGCAGATTCATCCGAGCTTTTCAATTGATCAAAAATAGAGGAGCGTAATATTTCTTTTTCAAAACGCTCTTGACCCGTTTGGTACTTTGAATTTCCTCTTATCAAAACATTAATACTGGCAACGTCCGGCATAGATCTTATTATTTTTTCTAGTAAGACCTTCCCCAAAAATCCAGTACACCCTGTAATAAGAATATTTTTGCCTTTTAGTGTTTCTTTCACCAATGATTGTTGTGTTTTCATCGCTTACCTGCTGATTATTTTTATCTGTTAAATATAAAACTAGGCGGCACATATCTTATAAAAGCCAAATAAGTGCGCTATACCCAAACAAAAGTAATGGTGTGATTTTTAGCATGTGATACAAGCTGATATCCATTTAAGAATACTGAAACAATACGTGAAGAACTAAAAGAATTTTATGGCAAATTTCACCAGCATGTGACTTGATTCGCATTAATTATTCTTATTAGAGTATAAGCACTAATAATTACCCCTCTTAAGAGCGCCAATCTAAACAGAATAATTAGATGTATATTCCGTCACTTGAACGCTCAATCGAGTCAGGCCTCATTAGCTATGAGCTTCCACTCCCGAATAGCACCTGTGAATTATTATCACAACTTTTTCTATATTTATTCACTTTATTATCAAATCATTAAACAGCATAGTCTTTAAATAGTTAAGTTTTGATCCGCCTACAGCGAAGTAGACAAGACAAAACTTTGAGTTTATAAAAAAATAAGTGAGTGAGCAGTAACGTGAATACCGCCAAAGCAGTTGATTTTCCGTCTTCACCGACACCAGTACAAAAAGAAGAAGAAGTCCGCGCATGGATCGCCAGAAAAGAAAGCGTTTGCCCATATGCCCCTGGGCTTGCACGATTTGTCCATCTGCCCGAAATCAAGTCCATCAAAATGGAACACGTACACTATTTAGCTCATGAGCTAAAAGCCTTCTACGACGCCAAAGTAAATGGCAAACGGGTTGGCCGCTGGATGCTCATGCCCCATAGTGAGTGGGAAAGCCATGAACAAGCACACACCTATTCTGAGCGTATGTTTTGGCTACTCAATGCGGCATACTTTCACTTAGTGAGAGATAAAAAGTCAGTCAAGACAGCTTTAAAGAAAACGCTTCCTGGTTACAATAGAGGGTATAAAGGAGAAATTTTAAACCCTGTTATTGGCAAATTACCCAACCCAAATGCGAATATTGTTCCTGCCAAAAGTTTGTTTTATACAGCACTATCTCCACTGTACAAGAGTAAGAAGTTTTACCGTTATAGCCCACATGCAATAATGCCTCTAGTCTACGCATCCGAATTCCAAGAGCTTGCAGACAAGCATAAGAAGGTTTCTGAGAGCGTCGCTTTTGAAATGGCTTACGGCGGTTTGTTTGAGATTTTTGGAGATGAACTGGATTTAGACCTGGCTGCCTTTAGACAGGAATTACCTACTTGGGGAGCGATAGTTGATCGAACGGCTGAAGTTTTACGCGCTTCGTCCAAAGGTATTCCGCATTATTCAAAGGCCGCCAAGGGTTGTGCCGCGAGCAACTTAAGCTATTTCAGGTTGAGCAAACCAGAATTGGTGAATAGGTATTATTCAAAGCACATTGATAAACTTAACATTTTAACAAACCTTGTGCGTCGAACAGGAGTCGGGCCAAAGCAGATAATCGGTGCATGCTTCGCAGGTAGTGGCCTATATACGATTCCAGATTACCTCGACCTAGCAATTTAGCATCAATTTAAAATTTCTAATTGTTTTATCAATTAGAAATTTTATCCCTACCAAATAAACGCCTTAATTCATCGTCAGCCAAGCTATATAAGCTTACTTTTTATTGCCTAAGAAAATAGTGCTTGTGATAGTTTATAAGCAAAGCAATTACTTCCTAGCATTTTTTTCAACAGTTGATTCTACCACCGCCACTACTCGTCGGTTTTTAGCACGGCCATCAGCCTCAGCATTATCAGCAATAGGTCTTTCTTCGCCATAGCCAATTGCACTGACTCGACCAGCTGATAGACCGAACTCATTGATTAAGACATCCTGAACTGACTCAGCACGACGCTGCGACAAGGTTTTATTATATTTTGCACGACCCGAATCATCACTATGGCCTTCAATAACCACAGAAAGTTTATCGAATTGCTTCATGAAGTCTGCCAGTTTGCGTACTTCTGAGTAATATTCCACTGATAAGTCAGCACGACTTGATTGAAACTTCACATCCATCTGCATAGAAACTGTTTCGGTTAACATAACCGGACAACCAGTTTCATCAACTTTGAAAGCAATGTCTGTACCTGGGCACTGATCACTACCATCCACAACGCCATCATTATCTGAATCAAGTGGTTCTGGTTCAGGAATTGGCTCGGGCTCTGGTTCTGGTTCTGGTTCTGGTTCTGGTTCTGGTTCGGGTTCTGGTTCCGGTTCTGGTTCTGGTTCAACAACCTTAGAAACGAATGGCCTTCTTACGTACCTTTGACCAAATAAATAACCAAGTGATAAACGAGCACCCAAGTCTGTGAGCTCGTCATCAAGGCTATGCATCGCGAGTATTTCACCACGCAATATGAAATTGGATTTCAAATAATGCTTTAAACCCGCACCGACATGAAAAAGTGTTTCAGTGATTTTTTCCCCGCCACCGTTCATTTTTTGATGGCCAAAACCGGATGAAATATACCAACGGGTATTACCTTCATTTAAATGATACAGCATACCGAAATATAACCGCTTTGAATCCAGTTTGGCAGAATCATCACTTAATTCAGTTTTATATTTCGAGAACCAAAATTCCCAAGAAAAAGCGTCATTTGAAGGCAACTCAAACCCGGCCTCAAAACTAAGTGCGTTATCAAGTTCTCTTTCATCATCATAAATATAATTTGCCACACCCACATAAATTTCTCCATCACGGACAAATTCAGCAAAAGAAGGCATTGAAATACTACAGATGATCAGTAGCAAGATAAGTTGATGTTTCATGGTACGGCTATCCTTAATGCAAGCCTTCCAGAACAGAACTTAATAAATAGACAGTGGTTATTACATTAAGGGCTAATCATTCAGAAGGCAGTGCCAGTAAACATTTTTGTGATGATTTTCAGCAGTTTTGGCGCGTCAAGTTATCAAGGATAAAGACCAATTGCCATTCTCTTTTGCATATTTGGAAGGCAGTTGGCGTTTATCCCGGAACTTGATCTAAGTGTTAGACTTTATTGTTAGATCACCGACATTCGAAAACATAACTTATCACTTACTGTCCTGACTGACATTATTCTGACTGACATTATTCTGACTGACATTGTTTTGACTGACATTGTTTTGACTAATTTTGCGCTTACTAAATTTACGCACTAAGGTATAAAAAACCGGCGTGAGCAATAAGCCAAAAAACGTCACGCCGATCATGCCAGAAAACACCGCAACACCCATGGCATGACGCATTTCAGCACCCGCACCACTAGAAAGAACCAGTGGCACGACACCCATAATAAAGGCAAGAGAGGTCATTAAAATCGGACGTAAACGCTGACGACAAGCTTCTAGTACAGCCTCGCCAAGAGAGAGCCCATGATCCTCTTTTTCTTTAGCAAACTCTACGATCAATATGGCATTCTTCGCGGCCAAACCGACCAAGACAATGAAGGCTATTTGCGTAAATATGTTGTTATCCCCTCCTGCAAGAATGACACCGACCATCGCAGACAATAAGGTCATAGGCACAATAAGGATGATTGCTAAAGGCAAGCCCCAACTTTCATACTGAGCAGCCAAAACAAGAAACACCAACAACACCACCAAGGGGAAAATATA
>Ga0105353_1001685_pt1 | contig 10744 bp, 11 predicted proteins | sample EN1Hudsemesocosm_2_FD_83657 | JGI IMG/M metagenome (GOLD analysis project Ga0105353, IMG submission 83657) | Methane-oxidizing microbial communities from mesocosms in the Hudson Canyon - EN10B Hudson Canyon | ecosystem: Environmental > Aquatic > Marine > Cold seeps | place: Hudson Canyon...
AGTGATTATCGTTGGTGGTGGTGTCATGGGAATGATGCAGGCCCGCGAACTAGCACAGCAGGGGCTAGAAGTTGTTTTAGTAGACAAGGGTTTGTGCGGCACAGAAGCTAGCTGGGCTGGCGGCGGAATCGTATCACCCTTGTACCCTTGGCGTTATTCAGCCCCGATTACAGCGCTAGCTAAATGGTCACAATCATATTATCCAAACCTTATTCAGTGTCTCGAAGCAGAGAGCGATATCGATCCAGAATTAACGCGGCATGGAATGCTAATGCTAGAGGTTGCCTCAGAAGCAAAGGCTTTGCAGTGGGCGGACTCTGAAAGCCCGAGTTGGATGGAGAAAATAGATGCAAATGCGTTATATCAACTTGAACCAAATTTGCGAGCTGGCAGCGCAGAAGCACTATGGATGCCTCAAATAGCGAGCGTGCGTAATCCCAAGCTTTTGCAGGCGTTGCGTGTCGTTCTGGAGCGAGAGCCCAATATCACTGTGCTAGAAGAAAATGGACTTGCGTCGTTGATAAAAGATGGCGATAAAGTACAGGGTATTTTAACCGCAAGGGGCGAGCGGCTGATGGCAGATGCCGTTGTTTTATGCACAGGAGCATGGACGCAAGGTTTGCTCGAAAAAGGCGAGACAGGCATTGAGCCTGTTAAAGGGCAAATGGTGTTGTTCGAAGCAAAGCCGGGGGTGGTCAATCGCGTCGTTCTAAGTGGCGGCCGCTATGTGATTCCGCGCAGGGATGGACGGGTGTTAGCAGGCAGTACCTTGGAGTATCAGGGCTTTGATAAAACAACCACGCGAAGTGCGCATGATGAATTGTCTGACATAGCTATCGATATGTTTCCTGCACTTGCGAAGGCCACGATTAGTCATCATTGGGCGGGCTTAAGACCGGGGTCTCCCGATGGTTTGCCATACATTGGACCGTTGCCTGGTAGTGAAAACTTGTATGTAAACGCGGGTCATTTTCGCAACGGATTGGTTTTGGCCCCTGCGTCTGTTCGCTTGATGACCAGTATCTTGACCAAGACTGATGCGCCCCTCGATTCCTCTCCTTATGATCCCGGCTTGAGACTATCGGACTAACTAGAAACGATTATTTTCATCTCGTTGACATAAAGTAGTCATATCTACTGATGATACTGATGTCTTGCAAAGCAAACTATTTGTAAGACACATATTGTTAGTAGGAGAAGCGGGATGGATTACATCGGCAAGTTGGTGCGTTTGAAAGACGACTTTATCGCGAGTGCTCAGCTGGTTGACCAGAATCATTCTTTGAAATTCGGAACGGTGGTAGACCAACAAATGGTGGGAAACAATCGCTATTTACTTGTGGTTGATGACGAAGTGTTTGGCACTTGGCGTGCGGTCAACAGCAATATCGACGTTTTACCGACGGCGTCTGTTTAACTAGAAACGACTGTTCAAGACGCGTTGTTGAGAGAGATGTTGGGTTCAAAGGCTGCGAGGCGCTGTTTAATACGGCGGCTTATGCCTACTGAATTTAGGTCGCAACTAGCAAGCATATTGGCGGGCTTGCCATGTGGGATAAACTGGTCTGGTAGTCCTAGGTGTAATATCGGAACAGTGGCGTTTTGCGCTTGTAAATACTCTGCGACACCACTGCCCGCTCCGCCAGAAATTACATTTTCCTCAATCGTTACAAGTAACTCATGGCGCTCTATTAGCTTACATATCTGAGAGGTGTCCAAGGGCTTAACGAAACGCATATCAATCAGTGTTGCGTTGAGTTCTTCCGCGGCTTGCGCTGCCTCTGCCAGTAATGTGCCGAAACAAAGAATTGCGACGTTCTGTCCTTCGCGAATGGTCCGTGATCGCCCAATTTCGATACTCTCGAGCGCGGGAGAAATTTCAACGCCAGGACCGCTTCCTCTTGGGTAACGAACAGCGGCAGGGCCAACATATTCATGCCCAGTTGTAAGCATAAGCCGTAGCTCGTTTTCATCTGATGGCGCCATAACGATCATATTTGGTATGCAGCGCAGATAGGAGAGGTCGAAACTTCCTGCGTGAGTTGGTCCGTCTTCTCCAACAAGTCCTGCTCTGTCAATGGCAAATAGAACGTCCAGATTCTGTACAGCAACGTCATGAATTAGTTGGTCGTAAGCTCGCTGCAGAAAAGTTGAGTAAATAGCGACAACCGGCTTCATGCCCTCGCATGCCATGCCTGCAGCTAGCGTAACGGCGTGCTGCTCCGCGATCGCAACGTCAAAGTAGCGCCCTGGAAAGCGTTCAGAAAAGCGAATTAAATCTGAGCCTTCGCGCATAGCCGGCGTAATACCTTGCACGCGGGAGTCTTGCTCGGCCATATCACATAGCCACTGCCCAAAAACGTTGGCAAATTTTGGCTGTGCTTTTTTTGCTTCTTGAATCGGTGGTTTTGCTTCAATTTTATTGATCGCATGGTAACCAATAGGGTCGGACTCTGCGGGAGCAAAGCCCTTGCCTTTTTTTGTAACAACGTGAAGAAACTGCGGGCCGCTGAGCGACTTCATGTTCTCTAGTGTGCGTAACAGCGTAGGAAGGTCATGACCATCGATAGGGCCGATATAATTAAAGCCCAGCTCTTCGAATAAGGTGCCTGGCGCGACCAGCCCTTTCATGTGCTCTTCGGTTTTTTTCGCGAATTCCATGAGCCCAGGGGTATTGCTCAACAAGGTTTTTCCGCTATCTCTTACTTGATTGTAGGTGCGGCCAGATAGAATTCTTGCAAGATGGTTTTTTAAACCACCAACGTTGTCGGAGATCGCCATGTCATTGTCATTGAGCACTACAAGCATATCTGGTGCGATGTCGCCCGCGTGACTGAGCGCTTCAAAAGCCATACCTGCAGTAAGTGCTCCGTCGCCAATCACGGCAATAGCACGTCGTTTCTCATTTTTCTGTTTAGCAGCTAATGCCATCCCAAGAGCTGCACTGATGGAGGTGCTGGAGTGGCCAACACCAAAGGCGTCATAAGGGCTTTCGTTGCGACAAGGAAATGCAGCAGGTCCGTCATGTTGCCTTATTTTAAGCAGCTCTTCCCGACGGCCGGTCAGAATTTTATGGGGGTAAGCTTGATGCCCAACGTCCCATACAACTCGGTCTTCGGGCGTGTTAAAGACAAAGTGAAGTGCGATAGTTAACTCGATAACGCCTAAGCCCGCACCAAAATGTCCGCCAGACTGGCCCACGCTATATAGTAAGTAGGCGCGCAATTCATAACTTAGCTGCTCAAGCTGTTCTTCATCCAGAAGTCGCAACTGATTAGGCGATGAAATTTGATCTAGCAGCGGCGTATTTGGGCGCTGTAGAGGAATTTCTTGAAAAGCGGGTTGGTTTGGCATCACTACTTACATGTCTTAGAGCTGTGGCTGCGAAGTATAGCAGAAAGTGTTGGGAAATCGTCTGGTTTTTGGTCTACTCGAGGCTGACTTCGCTGACTCAGAATACTCGACTCACGATGTAGTCTGCTATAGCTTTAAGCTCAGATGTGTCTCGTTTTTCGATCAGAGCTAAGGCACTCAACGCTTCTTGATGAAGATCTCGTAGTTTGTGTTGAGCGCCCTCTAAACCGAGTAATGCTGGGTAGGTTGGTTTGTTGAGCTGTTGGTCAGCACCTTGCTGTTTTCCTAATGTGCAGGTGTCACTAGTGACATCCAATATATCGTCTTGTACTTGGAAACCAAGACCGATGGCATGCGAGTACCTATCCAACGCGTCTAGCTCGTGTTGACTAACATCTTCTGAGCAGAGAGCGCCCATTCGTGTCGCTGCGCAAATCAAGGCGCCAGTCTTGAGCGAGTGCATAGTCTCTAATTCATCAAGTGAAAGCGCCTTGCCAACGGATTCAAGGTCGATTGCTTGGCCCGCTACCATGCCTTTAGCGCCGCCGGCTTTGGCTAAGGTAAGGGTAATGTTCAGCGCACATTGTGCTGGTAATCGATCGCTGGCTTGCGTGGTGAGTTCGAAGGCTAAGGTTTGCAATGCATCGCCTGCAAGAATAGCGGTCGCCTCATCGAAGGCAATATGGCAAGTGGCTTGGCCTCGTCGAAGATCGTCATCATCCATGGCAGGGAGGTCGTCATGGATTAAAGAATATGCATGTAGGAACTCGACCGCACAGGCGGCTGGTAGGGCATGCGCGGGGGGAACGGCGAAGGCTCTGCTAGTGGCTAACAGCAGAAGAGGGCGAATACGCTTTCCACCCAATAAAGTGCTATAGCGCATGGCATCGCCAAGCCGAGAATGCTCTCGTGTATGGCTCGTAATGGCATCAGCCAACGCTTGATCAATGGTTGTTCTGTCGGCATCAAAAAAAGCAGGGAGCAAAAGTAGGCCTTCGAAATTTTATCTTAAGGGGTGTTGGGGTTGTTCAGAGGCTTTTCAGTCAGCCGCTCGCCTTCTTGGATTAGTTGCGAGACTCGTTGTTCTGCCGACTTTAAAGAGTTTTGGCAAGACCGCGTCAGCTTAACGCCTTCTTCGAATGCACTAAGAGATTGTTCGAGTGAAAGCTGGCCTTGCTCCATTTTGCTGACAATTTCTTCAAGTTGCTCCAACGATTTTTCGAAATCGCCGAGTGATGATTCGCTAGCTGATGGCATAGTGCGCTCTTAATTTTTTATCAATAAAGTGAAAATTTAACGGCCAAGATTGTATACGTTTTCTATACTAAAAAGCATGAAGTTTCATTAATTGAAGCTAAACTGATTCTATAAAACAGACAAGGCGTGTGGTTATTTGCCTAAGCTGTTCTAAAATATTCTGTGGTGATTGTTTTGAGGATGGCTATTGAGGGCCGTCTTCAAGACAAAGGTTTCACCATACTTTGGTCTCTTTTCATTTGTTCAGGAGTAATTAGTGGATTTAGCAACGCTTATAGGAATGCTGGGTGCGTTCGGTATCATTGTTTTTGCGATGGTACTTGGTGGCTCTTTAAGCATGTTCGCTGATGTTCCGTCGGTGTTGATTGTATTAGTAGGCTCGGTGTTGGTCTGTCTGATGAAGTTCCCGATTGGAACGTTTCTTACCGCGGGTAAAACCGCCGCTAAAACATTCACATTCAAGCTAGATTCGCCAGAAGAGTTAATTGCAAGTGTCGTTGAACTTGCGGATGCGGCTCGAAAAGGCGGTTTACTATCGCTAGAAGGAAAAGAAATTAGCAATGACTTTCTGAAGATGGGTATCGGAATGTTGATTGATGGGCACGACGCGGATGTTGTGCGTACGGTCATGACAAAAGATAAGAATATGGCGGTAGATCGCCATAAGACCGGTGCTAGTGTGTGGGGATCGTTAGGCGATATCGGTCCTGCGATGGGGATGATTGGAACGCTCATTGGTCTCGTTGCGATGCTCTCAAACATGGACGATCCCAAGTCCATTGGCCCAGCAATGGCTGTGGCGCTGTTAACAACGCTTTATGGCGCTATGTTAGCGAACATGGTGGCGATTCCTTTTGCAGACAAGCTAAAGGTTCGTGCTGGCGAAGAAGAAATGATTAAGTCTATGGCGATGGATGCAGTGCTAGCAATACAGGCGGGACAAAATCCTCGCGTTATTGAAGGTGTGTTGCGCACTTATTTGCCGGAAGGGAAACGTAGTACCGAAGAAGAATAAGTGATCGGACAACGTAAACCTAACGCATGATTTTTACCAATAAACCATAGCCGGAAGCCAGATGAGCGACGAAGAAGAATCCCAATGCGAAGAATGTATCCCCGGGTTGCCCGCCTGGATGGGGACGTTTGCAGATTTGATGTCGCTGCTGATGTGCTTTTTCGTGTTATTACTATCGTTCTCCGAAATGGACGTTTTGAAGTTCAAACGTTTGGCTGGTTCGATGCGCGAAGCATTTGGCGTGCAGAATCAAGTAGACGTCAATTCGATACCTAAGGGCACCAGTATTGTCGCCCAAGAGTTCTCTCCCGGAAAACCTGACCCGTCTCCTCTTCAAACTGTCATGCAAAAAACGACGGATTCAGACTCCCAAATGCTGGAAGTGCTGTGTGAAGCCGAAGTTGAAAAGGCGGTCGCTGAAATGTGCGAGAAAGCTGATGATCAATCCGAAGGTGAGCCGGTACAGGTTATCGTGGCGCAGATGGTTCAGGAAATGAAAGATGAGGCTGAATCCAAAGCGATAGATATTGCCGATAAGCTGCAAGAGGAAGTCGCTGAAGACATTGTCGAAATTGAAACGCGAGGCCGTAAGATTATTATTCGTGTGCAAGAGAAAGGGTCTTTCTCTTCGGGTTCTGCGCGCCTTGAATCTGAGTTTATTCCGATACTTGAAAAGTTGATCGATATCTTGAACGAAGTGGGTGGGCAAATTTCGGTGGAAGGGCATACCGACGATATTCCGATTAAGACCGCACAGTTTCCTTCGAACTGGCACCTTGCGACGTCTCGTGCTTTAGAGGTCGCAACGGGATTATTTCTAACGGGCGAAATTGATGAAGGGCGATTTTCTATTGCCGGATTTGCTGACTCTCAACCGTTGGTGCCAAACGATACACCAGAGAATCGAGCAAAAAACCGCCGAGTAGAAATAGTGCTTCAGGAAAAAACGGATGATCAAGTGAAACAAGAGGTCATTGATGCTCGTGACGTGTTAGAGAGCGGCTCTCCTGAAGAGAAACGGCGGATATTAGAGCTAGATCCGGCGGAAATTTTTTAAGCGCGGTAATATCGGTAACGAGAGACCCAACACAGAGGACCTTAGCATTGAATCAGGAATCGGAAAGACGGCGCTACTTTAGAGTGAGTGACTTGGTCGGTCTTAATTATCGCTTTATATCGACAGGAGAGCGAGATTTAGCCCTTGCGTCACAGCCGGCGTCGCTGAATAGTTTATTGTCGACGATGGAGTCTGAGATTACGGTTATTCTGCAATCGCTAAAGCAGAACAACCCGGAGCTTCAGCGCTTGCTTGAACTTTACAACGAAAAAATAAATTTGGCTTTTGGGCATGGTATCGCGAATAAAGAGCATGAAAATGCAAACTCGGTGAGAGCTTGTCAGGTCAGCATTAGTGCGTGCGGTATTGCTTTTCCATCGTTAGATCAAGCAGAGCTTGGCCAAACGGTGGCGTTAGATTTGACCTTGTATCCGAGTAATATGCGTTTGCAACTGATGGCAACGGTAATCTCTTGTATTGACTCCAGGCCTGCTGAAACCTCAGACCCCTATATCGTGAGAGCTGACTTTGATGCCTTGTCAGATAGTGACCAAGAGCTATTAGTTCAACATGTGATTAAACGGCAGGCGCATCAGTTGAAGGCGAAGCGTTCGTGAGTTTTATTGTTGAACAGGAGCGCGAAGCGTTCACTTGTTCTGGTGTATGGTTGCGCTCTTCTACGGTAAATCCTTTTTCTTTGCATAGTTCCACCCATGTTGTTGTGCGGGTCCCGTAGGCGGGACTGCGAATAAACACGGCCGACAGCATCATTTCTACCTCTTCCGAAATGCCTGTCTTTGGCAGTTCTGCTTTGTTTGCCCTAGTTTGGTCGAACATGACCTCAAAAAGTGAATCATTGCTGTCCCGTCGAGATGAAAGGTCGACGGCGGCTTTAAATGCGTTCTTAGCTCTCGTGAGTTTTGGCCACGGTGTATCGAGTAAGTGGTTACTGATGCCATAGGTACCCGGCGCCAGAGAGACAGGGTCGTTAGGAGAGCGATTGCTGCTATAACTCAATTGATTTCCGTCGAACAGTAAGGCGTTGAACCCGGGAAACTCTTCGTATTTTTCGCGCAATGAATAAGCGAAGTCTTGTGCGGACAAACGACTACTCAAAAACTGTCGAGGTATTTCTCCACGGGAGCGCGGTTTTGGAGTGTTATCGTTTTCGCGGTAATTGGTAACACATGCCATACGCCCAGTTGACGATACTGCCAGCCAAGTTCCTTTTTTTTCCAAGTCGCGGCCACCATAGATATGTGGCTCATCTGCCCATATATGTGCCGATTGGCTTGGTCGAGCGTGAAACTCATCTCGGTTTGAAAGTAACTTGAGAGGCTTGTCGTTGTCGGCAGCCCAGTCAAAAATAATTAAGCACATGGCGGGATCGGTTAGTCACGTAGCGTGTATTTCTTGTATGATAGCACGCGTTTATTGTCGGCACCGTTGCGCTAGCGATCACCTCAACTCAGGCACCGTATTTTGAAACCCGGAAACGTTAAATGTTCTTAGCAGTCTACTTGTTGGCCGGAGCATGCGCGGGTCTCGTTGCCGGATTATTCGGCGTCGGCGGCGGTATAGTCGTGGTGCCGGTATTAGTCGTGGTGTTTGAGTCACAAGGGTTCAATTCAGACATTTTGACGCATATGGCGATCGGCACATCCTTGGCAACGATTGTATTTACCTCTTTTAGCTCGGTGCTTAATCATCACCGTTTGGGCTCTGTTGATTGGCAGATTTTTAAACCGATGAGTGCGGGTATCGTTCTTGGCGCTGTGATTGGTGTGGTGACCGTATTGCAGCTAGACGGTGAGTTAGTAAAGAAACTAATTGGCGGCTTTGCAATTTTTGTGGCGTTTAAAATGTTCTTGCAGTCAGCTCGCGTGCCGACTAAAGACGTGCCACGAGGCTATGCAGTGATGGCTCCTGTTGGTGTGTTTGTTGGCTGGGTGTCTTCGATATTTGGGATAGGGGGCGGTACTTTAACGGTGCCATTCTTGTCTCGTTATAACCTCGAAATGAAGAAGGTCGTTGGCACAGCGGCAGCATGCGGCTTGCCGATTGCTATCGCTGGCGCATTGACCAATGTTGCACTGGGTATCGGTTTGCCGAATCGACCTGAATGGAGCTTAGGGTACGTCTATATTCCTGCATTACTTGGAATAGCGCTTGCTTCAACCTACTTTGCTAAAGTTGGCGCAAAGCTTGCGCATCGGCTTCCTGCCGACATATTAAAGAAGCTATTCTCGGTCACTTTGTTTGCCGTCGGCTTAAAGTTTTTGTTTTTTTAGGAGTTTATGGTTATGGCAGTGTCCTACCCGACAATCGATCCTGTCGCGCTTGATTTGGGAATTATCCAGATCCATTGGTACGGTTTAATGTACCTGTTTGGTTTTATGGCGGCGTATTTCCTTGGCCAGTATCGAGCCAAACGCGAGGGCTCGCCTCTTACGCCAGAGCAGGTAGGAGATATGATCTACTACGGCGCTCTCGGCGTCGTGATAGGAGGGCGTTTGGGTTATGTCTTCTTCTATAACTTCGGGAAATTCCTGGAAGATCCTGTTTGGTTGTTGCGAGTGTGGGAAGGTGGGATGTCTTTTCACGGCGGGCTTATTGGTGTTTTATTTGCTCTATTCTTGTACGCAAGAAAACTTAATGTGCAGTACATTCGACTCGTGGACTTTCTCGCGCCATTGGTTCCTATTGGTTTAGGACTCGGTCGGATCGGTAACTTTATTGGCGCAGAATTATGGGGCCGTGCGACTGATGCGCCATGGGGAATGGTGTTCCCGAACGATCCCGAACAGTTGGTGCGTCACCCTTCACAGTTGTACCAATTTGCGCTTGAGGGCGTGTTATTCTTCATTATTCTATGGTGGTTCTCGTCTAAACCTCGCCCGATGTACGCAACGGCAGGCCTGTTTATGGCCTGCTATGGTGTGTTTAGATTCCTAGTCGAATTTGTTCGAGAACCAGATGCCCATTTGGGGTTCTTGGCTTGGGACTGGCTAACGATGGGGCAGGTCTTGTCGACACCAATGATCGCAATCGGCATTGCCGGTATGGTGTATGGGTACAAAAAATTTCCGCTAAAAAAAGCAGTGTAAGGTAAACCAATGAAAGCGTATTTAGAGTTGATGCAAGATGTCGTAGATAACGGGGTCGACAAGGGTGATAGAACAGGCGTAGGTACTCGTTCAGTATTTGGGCGGCAAATGCGCTTTGATTTGTCACAAGGTTTTCCGTTGGTAACGACTAAAAAGGTGCATTTGAAAAGCATCATTTATGAGCTGCTTTGGTTTTTGAAAGGCTCCACCGATAACACTTGGCTTGCAGATCGCGGCGTCAAAATATGGAATGAATGGGCGACTGAGGATGGTGACTTAGGGCCGATTTATGGCAAGCAATGGCGCAGTTGGGCCGGCCCAGATGGTCTGGTTGTCGATCAGATTTCTGATCTTATCCAACAAATAAAAACAAAGCCCGATTCTCGACGTTTAATTGTTTCGGCGTGGAATCCAACTGAGCTACCGGACGAGTCGATTTCGCCGCAGGCAAATGTTGAACAAGGTCGAATGGCGCTTGCCCCATGCCATTGTTTGTTTCAGTTTTATGTACTTAACGGACGTTTGTCATGCCAGCTTTATCAGCGCAGCGCCGATTTGTTTTTGGGTGTACCTTTCAATATTGCTAGCTACACCTTATTGACCCACATGATCGCGCAGCAGTGCGACCTAGAGGTTGGTGAGTTTGTTCATACCTTTGGCGACTGCCATTTATATAGCAACCACCTAACTGATGATATCGTGCTTGAGCAGCTCTCTAGGGCACCAAAGCCGCTGCCCACGCTAAATATTAAGCGCAAGCCAGACTCCATTTTTGACTACGAGTATGAAGATTTCGAAGTGCTTGATTACGACTCGGACCCCGCTATCCGCGCCCCGATAGCGATATAGGAGTAATAATGAAGATTTCTATGATAGTCGCGATGGCCGAGAATTTAGTAATCGGACGAGAGAACAAACTACCTTGGTATTTGCCCAACGACCTGAAGTATTTTA
>Ga0105353_1001694_pt1 | contig 10695 bp, 8 predicted proteins | sample EN1Hudsemesocosm_2_FD_83657 | JGI IMG/M metagenome (GOLD analysis project Ga0105353, IMG submission 83657) | Methane-oxidizing microbial communities from mesocosms in the Hudson Canyon - EN10B Hudson Canyon | ecosystem: Environmental > Aquatic > Marine > Cold seeps | place: Hudson Canyon...
ATGTTCAATGCACTTGTCTCGCCCTGCTTTAATGAAAGCAATTAGTCTGGGTGGACAAACTTTGGAAAAGCGTTTGCAGGTTATAGAGCAAGGTGGCCAAGGGCCAGATCATCCGATTGTGCCCATTATTCCAGAAACAGATTATCTAAAGGCGGTCTTTGTTAGGGTTTTGCCTGCTTAATTGATGACCAATTCAGATCTGATAGAGGCAAAAGTTTAAACATGCCCGGTGGTAAGCATGAACTTTTAAAGCAGCTCTATCAGAGTCTCGAGTTGTTGCTTTCTTAATTCGAGCGAATTCGCACTGGTGTGCTGAATTCTCTCACTGCCTTTAGTCAGGTTCTTCTCTAGTTTTATCAATTTTTTTTGCTCGTCTTTAGTCGAGTCTTTCAAAAGTTTTTCAATGCTGCGTTTATGTTTACTCGTTAAGATGACTTGGTAAAAACTATCCTCACCCAGCCATGCCTCGCTTAGCTTGTCGGTATCTTCAGCAATTAAATATGCCAATAGTTGAATATATTGACTTCGTCGCTTGGCAGGTGCGCTTCTATCCAGGGACTCGCTTTCATCGAGAATTTTCAGAGAATCGGGTGTTTCAAAATCTGATATTGAACGGGGTAATGATGCTTGTTCACCATTTAGCATAAAGTCTAGGGCATGAAAGCCCATCGCGACATAAGCCGTGTCGGTGAGCTGGTGTTCGGTATTCAAAAAAGATTCAGAAATGCTTTGTTCGGAATAAATTAAACCGCTGGCAGGGTATCCTGTGACAGCATCCAAATAGCCTTCAATCATGGGTTGTTGATCTAAACGTATATGATTGGGGTGAATGACGTCTGAATTATCTTGTTGTGAACCCATTGCGGAATTATCTAAAATCGGATGATGTACCCCGGCTTGTGCTACGGCGCTTCTGAATATGGTTGTGAGCAAATAGTAGTCATGGCACTGTTTCAAGGTTTGACGTGCTAGCTCAATAGTTTTCTCTGAGGGCGTTTTAATGAAATTGAGTGTTTCTGATTTTAATACTTGTGATGATTGTCGTAGTTGCCTAAAAGTCTGTTCTGCTTGAAAAATGAAGGCCGATAGTTGCTCGTTTTTAAGGGCTTGATGGCTCTCTGCTCTTGTTGATGTTTCTGATGTGGTTTGAGGGTTAGTGCTTGTTTTGTTAAGGTTATTTTCTGAGTCGCAAGCGCTTAGGCTTATTACTGCTAAGCCAATGGCTAGCCGTGTTTTGACACTTTTATTTGGGGCAAAGGGCAGCCGTAAATAAAATAAGGCAGATTTGGCGTTAATCATCGTTATATTCTTAAAGATCGAATTGGCCAGTGATGAGTTTCGCAATATTTTCGTAGGGTGTCATCGGGATCAATAGCAATTGGGTACTCAACTAGTTTGAGCAGAGGGAGGTCGTTATGGGAATCACTGTAAAAATAGGCGCCTTCCATGTCGTACTCTTGTTCTGACAGCCATTCATTCAGGCGAACTATTTTTCCTTCTTTATAGCTTGGTGTACCACTGACTCTACCGGTATAGCCTTGTTCATTCTGTTCGGGTTCGGTTGCTATTAAGTGGTCTACCTCCAATGCTTGCGCTATCAGCTCTGTGACAAAGCGGTTGGTGGCCGTAATAATCAGAAGAAAATCGCCTTGAGTTCGGTGATGGGCAATTAATTCAAGCGCTTTAGGGAGTATTAGAGGTTGAATCTTTCGCTCAAAGAAATCCTGGCGCCAGTTATGTAAATCTTTAATTGGGTGCTTGGCTAGTGGTTGTAGAGCAAAGGCCAAATATTCTTCAATATTGAGGTTGCCATTTTGATAGTCCTTTAAAAACTTGTCATTACTGTCTTTGTAGATTTTTTCGTCGACAATACCTTGTTCAACTAAGTACTCCCCCCAAGCATGATCACTGTCACCGGCTATTAATGTGTTATCGAGATCAAAAATTGCTAATGCCACAGAGGTTCTCCAAAGGGGTATTGGTCTAATAAGTTTGTAGAAGAGCAGTACGTATACTAAATGCTGAATTGTATAATAAATTTATACCGATTGTCGTTTTCTGGATCTTAAAAGCGACAGTATAAAGCTTTGAGCAGGATATAAAAACTTAGAGAGCAAAAAACGAATAATAGTCTAAAATTTAGATAGATATGAATAAATTACGCGTCTCTCAGATTGCTGAAAGTAGGAAATTCTGAAAGAATGAAGAGAATATATATGTTTATAGGAAAATAAGAGTGATAGATTCTGACGGTTTTAGGCTGAATGTCGGAATTATTCTCGCGAACCAGTTTAACGAAGTGTTATGGGCAAGACGAATAGGGCAGAACTCTTGGCAATTTCCTCAAGGCGGCATAAAAGTGAGTGAAACGCCTGATGAAGCTTTATTTCGTGAATTGCATGAAGAAATCGGATTAAAAGAGTCAGACGTTGAGATTGTAGCGAAAACCAAAGGTTGGTTGCGTTATCGTTTGCCTAAAAAAATGATCCGTTATAATTCATTACCTTTGTGTGTTGGACAAAAACAAAAATGGTATTTATTACGCATGTTGAGTGCGGATTCCATGGTGTCTATGGATATGAGTACGAGCCCCGAATTTGATCGTTGGCAGTGGGTGAGTTATTGGTATCCCTTAGGGCAAGTTGTTTCATTTAAGCGAGAGGTTTACCGACGAGCAATGAAAGAATTATCTTCTGAGTTGTTCAAGCTGGAATATAAATTATCTGACAAACGGGATTTGTAAGAACTTGAGGATCAAGAGGAATTTCATGAATGCTTAGCATGCTTCGCAGTATTGTACAGGAGGTTAACAGCGCATCTAATTTAGAGGATGCGCTGGAGATCATTGTAAGTCGTGTTCAGCAGGCGATGACGACTGAAGTGTGTTCTATTTATTTGTTGGATTCGGAACAAAATCGCTATGTTCTAGAGGCCTCAAAGGGCTTGAATGAGGACTCTATCGGACGTGTCAGTCTAGGTTATTCTGAAGGTTTGGTGGGGTTGGTTGGCGTTCGTGAAGAGCCGATTAACCTTGAGCATGCACAAGAGCATGAACGCTATCGTTATTTTCCTGAAACTGGCGAGGAGCGTTTTGAAAGCTTTTTAGGTGTGCCAATTATTCATCATAAAAAAGTGCTGGGCGTCTTGGTTGTTCAGCAAGCAAGTAATAGTCGCCGTTTTGATGAAGGTGAAGAAGCGTTTCTTGTGACGGTTTCGGCTCAGTTAGCGGGTGTTATTGCGCATAGTGAAGCGACTCGGGTCATGGATACTGTGACGCCGACTGGACAGGCGCGTCAGGATATTTCCTTTAAAGGTGTTGCCGGAGCGCCAGGTGTAGCGATTGGGCGAAGCGTTGTTATTTTTCCTGTTGCAGATCTAAATGCCGTGCCAGATAGGCAAACTGAAAATATTCAAGAAGATATTCAGGCATTTGCGGCGGCAATAGCGTCAGTTAGGCAGGATATTCAAGCCGTTGGCGAGCGACTCTCCACTCAGTTGCGACCAGAAGAGCAGGCCTTATTCGACGTCTATCTCGGTATGTTGGATGACAATGCCTTAGCGGGTGAAGTGAATTCACAAATAAATCAGGGTAAATGTGCTCAATCGGCTTTGAAGGCTGTTATTGGTGATTATGCGCGTCACTTTGAAATGATGAATGACGCCTATCTCAGTGAGCGTGCTGTTGATATTAAGGATTTAGGTAGCCGAATACTGTCGTACCTGCAAACAGATGAGCAGAAACAGCATGACTACCCTGATAATACCATTCTGGTAAGTGACGAGTTGACCCCTACAATGTTAGGGGAGGTGCCGACGGAAAAACTGCTCGGTTTAGTCTCTATCAAGGGCTCCGGTAATTCTCATGTGGCTATTCTGGCTCGTGCAATGGGTATTCCTACCGTGATGGGGATGGTGGATGTGCCGCTTAACCAGCTTGATGATAAAGAGTTAATTATTGATGGTTACAATGGAGAGCTATTTGCTTGTCCTTCTGATGAGTTGAGAGGGTATTATCAGCAGATTGTTGAAGAAGAAAAGCTCTTAGATGCAGGCTTGGAGAAATTAAAGACCTTGCCTTGCGAAACGAAGGACGGTCATCGAATCTGTGCATGGGTGAATACCGGTTTAATGACAGATGTTGTACGCTCTTTAAATCAAGGTGCCGAAGGTGTCGGTTTATATCGTACCGAAGTGCCATTCATGATTAATGAGCGGTTTCCAAGTGAGCAGGAACAAATAGCCTGCTATCGAGAGCAGTTAGAAGCATTTGCACCCAGTTATGTGACCATGCGTACACTGGATATTGGTGGCGATAAATCGCTATCTTACTTCCCTATTACCGAAGAAAATCCTTTCTTAGGCTGGCGTGGAATCAGGGTGACCCTGGATCATCCTGAAATTTTTCTGGTGCAAATGCGTGCTATGTTAAAGGCAAGTGTCGGTTTGGATAATTTACGCATTATGTTACCGATGATATCTAATGTGAATGAGGTCGAAGAGGCCTTGCACTTGATTTATCGAGAATATCATGAGATTTGCGCGGAAGGTTATGATGTTGCCATGCCGCAGATTGGCGTCATGATTGAAGTGCCAGGTGCTGTTTATCAGGTTAGAGAGCTAGCCGAACGCGTCGACTTTCTATCTGTAGGTTCTAATGATCTAACTCAATATTTATTGGCAGTAGATCGGAATAACCCTCGCGTCGCTTCTTTATATCACTCTTTTCATCCCGCTGTATTGCAAGCTTTACATAAAATTGCCAAAGATACAGAGGACATGCCGGTACAGTTAAGTATTTGTGGTGAGCTGGCCGGTGACCCCGCGGGAGCCGTGCTATTGCTAGCGATGGGTTATGATGCTTTATCAATGAATGCTTCGAACTTGCTAAAAGTTAAATCTGTCATTCGCGAAATTGATATGGACTGGGCAAAAAAACTGTTAGAGAGCGTACTGGCGCTAGATTCGCCTTATATTATACAAAGTACATTAAACCTAGCATTGAAAGACGCGGGTTTCAGTCGCTATTTGCGACCAAGTAAAATAGCAGAAGATAGCTGAATATCAGAAGCCGCTTTTGCGTCGTCGTGGTTGGGTTCTAATTACCTGGAAGGTTTAGGGTGATAGCTCTAAATAAACTCGTTAGTGTGAGTCGCTACATGGATCGTGTGATTGTCTAATAACAGACTGTAGAGCTTATAAATATGTTTATTAAGAGGTCGGCGAATGTCTAAAGTGACACAAGCAAAAAACAACAAGCCATCTATTGGCATTGCGCTAGGCGGTGGAGGTCCACTCGGTGGCATTTATGAAATTGGCGCATTGCGAGCCTTAGATGAAGCCTTGGAAGGCTTAGATTTCAATGATCTTGATGTGTATGTTGGCGTTAATTCAGGGTCTTTTGTTGCTGCTAACTTAGCGAATCAAATGACGCCCGCTCAGATGTGCCGAATTTTTGTCAGAAACGAGGCTGATGTTCACCCTTTTCACCCCGGGGTTTTCTATAAACCAGCTCTATCTGAATATATGCAGCGCGCTAAAGCGGTACCGAAAATACTCTTTAAAGCCTGGGCAAATTTCTTAAGTCAGCCAAACGACCAATCTGTGTGGGAGTCACTCACTGACTTAGCGCAGGCTATTCCTTCAGGTGTCTTTGATAATGAAGGTTTTCATCAATATGTATCCCGCTCATATAGTGCAATTGGTCGAACCAATGACTTTAATATGCTGCGAAAGCATTTAGTGGTCATTGCTGCTGATCTTGAATCTGGTGAGACGGTACGGTTTGGTACTGAGGGGAAAAAAGATTTACCTATTTCTAAGGCGATTCAGTCTAGTATGGCGGCGCCAGGTATTTATAAACCTGTTGAGGTTGATGGCCATTACTATGTTGATGGAACCTTGAATAAAGGTATGCATACTTCGGTAGCGTTTGAGGATGGGGCCGATATCGTTTTTGCAATTAACCCTGTGGTACCTATCGATGTGAGTCATGCTGTGAAATCCGGGACAATGGAGCGGGACGAGCTAACTAAGTCGGGTATGCCAAACGTGCTTTCTCAAGCTTACCGAACGATGGTGCATTCTCGTTTGACATCAGGCTTGAAAAGCATACAGCGTGATTTTCCTGGAAAAGAGGTATTACTGTTTGAGCCTTCTAGAAATAATGCCAATTTGTTCTTTTCGAGTGTTTTTAGCTTTAAAGCTAGAAAAATGATGTGTGAGCAGGCATACCAATTGACGCGCGCTACTCTGCGTGAAAGATCAGAAGAATTAGCTAAAATTTTAACCCCGGCTGGGGTGCGTATTCGTCATGATATTTTAAATGATGAGCAAAGAACCTTGAGCACAGGCTTATATGGTGAGGCTTTGCCAATGTATCAAGGAAAAATAAAAGCCTTCACATCAAAGTCAGAAGATGACGTTCAAGTTGAAAGCTACCTTGAGAGAATGTCCCAGAAGGTCGCATCTATTTTTTAGATGTAGTCATTGATGAGCCAGTATCTCTCCTAAGTCCTTTTAGGAGAGACTTTCTATATACTTGTTTTTAGTGCTGATTATTATCTTTTTGTATATTTGTTGTGCCCCAAAAGAAGTGCCGCATATTAGAGTATGTACTGGCTAAGATCCTCATCTTCAGATAGCTCATCTAGCTGCTCTGTTACATAATTCTCAGTCACTTCAAATACATCTACCTGGGTGTCGCCAGCATCAAATGATACTTGCTCAAGTAAGCGCTCTAGTACAGTGTGAAGTCTTCTTGCACCGATATTCTCGGTCTTCTCGTTCACCTTCCACGCTATATGAGCAATCTTTTCCAAGGCTTTGTCAGTAAAGCTTAATGTCAGCCCTTCTGTGCCCATTAAGGCGATGTATTGATCGATTAATGAGGCGTTAGGTTCGGTAAGAATTTTTTGGAAGTCTTGAGGCGTCAGTGCCTTAAGCTCAACTCTAATAGGGAGTCGACCTTGTAATTCTGGGATTAAATCAGACGGTTTTGATAGGTGAAACGCACCTGAGGCAATGAATAAAATATGGTCTGTTTTGATTGCGCCTAATTTAGTATTTACAGTGCTGCCTTCAATGAGAGGTAGTAGGTCTCTTTGAACGCCTTCTCTTGAAACATCTGCTGACGCACCTTCAGAGCGCTTAGCGACCTTGTCTATTTCATCTAAAAAGACGATGCCATTTTGCTCAACAGCTTGAATTGCTTTTGATTTAATATCATCTTCATTAATTAGCTTACCCGCTTCTTCTTCTGTTAAGCGCTTAAGGGCATCTTTAACGGTGAGTTTCTTGGTTTTCTTTTTGTCGCCGGACATGCTGGAGAAAATGTTCTGCAGTTGACTGCTCATTTCTTCCATACCCGGAGGTGCCATAATTTCGACACCCACCGACGTAGCGCTAATTTCAATGTCTATTTCTTTGTCGTCGAGCTGTCCTTCACGTAATTTCTTTCGGAAGATCTGCCGCGTTGATGATTCTTCCTGAGGAGCCTCTTCATCAGAGCCGCTTGGTCGAGCGGGTCGTAGCAGGGCGTCTAAAATGCGATCCTCAGCGGCATCGGCTGCCCGTACTGATACTTGATCCATTTCTTTTTTACGCAGCATGTTAAGCGCGCTATCCGCAATGTCTCTGACAATTGACTCAACGTCTCGGCCGACATAGCCGACTTCAGTGAATTTTGTCGCCTCAACTTTTAGAAAGGGAGCGTCAGCTAATTTTGCTAAGCGACGCGCGATTTCTGTTTTACCGACACCTGTTGGGCCGATCATTAAAATATTTTTGGGTGATATCTCTTCGCGCAAGGCTGGATCAAGTTGCATGCGTCTCCAGCGGTTCCGAAGCGCTATTGCAACCGCGCGTTTTGCTTCGTCCTGACCAATAATATGCTGGTTTAGCTCTTGTACAATTTCTCTGGGAGTCATGTTCGCCATAATGATTTTGTTACCGTGTCGTCTTAATTACCGAATAATCGTATTTATCGTTTTGTTGTAGCGGCAAAACGGGATTATTTACTAATGTCTTCGTCAGCGTTTTGTGTCTGCTCACTATTACTGCTTTGGAGGTGCTCAATAGTGAAATTACTATTGGTAAATACGCAGATATTTGCTGCGATTGTGAGGCCCTTGTCTACGATTTCTTGAGCAGACAAATCTGTATTCTCTAATAATGCACGCGCACTTGCTTGTGCGAACGGGCCGCCTGAGCCAATCGCAATTAAGCTATCTTCAGGCTCTATGACATCGCCATTACCAGTAATGATTAGAGAGTTATTTTCATCTGCAACGGCGAGTAATGCTTCGAGTTTTCTGAGTGCGCGATCTGATCGCCAGTCTTTTGCCAGCTCTACAGCGGCTTTGACCAAGTGGCCTTGATGCTTTTCTAATTGTGCTTCAAAACGCTCAAATAATGTGAAAGCGTCAGCGGTGCCGCCAGCAAAACCGGCGATTACTTTACCGTGGTGTAAGCGACGTACTTTTTTTGCATTGCCTTTCATGATGGTATTTCCGAGCGATACTTGGCCATCGCCACCCAGTGCAACTTCGCCTTCCCGGCGTACAGAAAGTATGGTTGTCATTCATTTCTCCACAGTATATCGAAAGCGCAAAGCTATGTTTAAAGTTAAAGATAAGAGCATTGCTTGGCGCCGTACTTAATTCTATAAGGGGTCTTGAGAAGAGCCCTTATTATTTTTAGACTAAATATATGGAGTCGCTCTAGATAAATTCAAGCGTAGGAGAGAAAGCCTTTAAGGATCTTTTTTGGTTTTTTTAACTAAAGGCTGGATATTGATCGCTACCAACTTATCAAGTGCACTATTCATGGTGCTACGGTTATTGTATGGTCCTGTCATCACGCGATACCATTTTTTACCATTGTCACTGGTAATAATTTTAATCTTTGCTTTTAGTCCTTGAAAAGCAATGGTCGCTTTTTGTCTCTCGGCGTCATCGGCATGGCGGAAAGAGCCCGTTTGTATTACATAATAAAAATTATTCTGACTGTTTTTTTTCTTAAACTTATAGGCATCCACTTTAGGAGGGATAACCTTGCTTTCAGGCAAAATATCATAAAAGCTAAAGCGATTTTCAGGGGGCGTTTTTTCTTGGTGCTGTTTTTTGTCGGTTTGCAAAACCTGCTTTTGTTGTGTGTTTATTTCATCTTCACTTTGTGTGGGAGGAATGGTCTGCAAAAAATATAAACCGTAACTGAAAGCGCCTATTAACATAATAAGCGAGAGGATAAATCTGGCCCGTTTGGGTTTTATTGGTTCGATCTCAGGTACTTTCGTTGATGTGGCACCTTTGCTAACTTTAGCTCCTTTGGATTTAACTGCTTTTGCCGTTTTGGCTTTTCTTGCTGGTGCGCGCTTATCGCCCGGCTGGGCGTTTTTAGCTTTATTGGCGCCGGGCTTTCGCGTCGTCGTCGGTTTTGCAAAGTCCTGAGTCATGAGTAGGCTTTACATTTCTTCAGGCGCGTTAACGCCCAGTAATTGTAGGCCGTTTTGTAGAATTTGTTTCACGGCTAGATTTAATGTGATGCGGGCATTGCGAATATCTGCCTCATCAACCAGTACTTTGTTTGAATTGTAATAGGTGTGGAACTCGCTCGCGAGGTCTCTTAAATAGTGAGTTAATACGTGCGGCTCAAGATTTGTTGCTGCACTTTCAAGCTGCTGTGGATAAACGGCAAGATACTTGGCTAAGTTGACTTCACCTTCTGATGCATTGCTTGAAAGGTAACTTAGGCCTTGTTCTGTTTCTATAGGCAGGTCCATTTCTTTTAATTTTCTGAGCATGCTGCATATGCGGGCATGAGCGTATTGAATATAGTAAACAGGGTTATCTTTGCTTTCTGATTTTGCCAGATCTAGGTCAAAGTCCATATGCTGTTCAGCTTTACGCGTCACATAAAAGAATCGCGCGGCATCGTTACCGACTTCTTTTCTTAATTCTCGCAATGTGACGAAAGAGCCGCTTCTGGTCGACATCTGCACGCGCTCCTTACCTCGATAAAGAATAGCAAATTGAACCAGACGAACATCGAGTTTTTCAGGGTCTATTTCAAGTGCTTGTAAGGCTGCTTTAACGCGAGGAATGTAGCCGTGATGATCTGCGCCCCAAATGTTAATGACTTTGTCAAAACCGCGTTCAAATTTATTTAGGTGATAAGCAATGTCAGATGCAAAGTAGGTCGTTTCGCCATTGTCTCGTTTAACCACGCGGTCCTTATCATCTCCAAATGCAGTGGAGCGGAACCAAATTGCACCATTTTCTTCAAATAAGTGGCCGCCTTGGTCGAGTTTTTCCAGTGCTTTGTCAATATCTTCTTTGAGTGAGGCTTCAGAAAACCAGCGCTGATAATTTACGCCGAAACCAGAAAGATCATCGCGTATATCGTCTACGATGGCATTCAGGCCTTCATCAAAAGTCAAGGTGTAGTCATCGCCTAGTAGGGTTTTAGCGCGGCTGATAATCGCGTCGATATACAGCTCTTTATCGCCGCCTTCAGGCTCATCATTTGGCAGGTCTGAAAACACGCTATCGAAGTCATGCTTTAGGCGCTCGCCATATTTTTCTTTTAAAGACGCAGCAATATCGTGAACGTAATCACCTTTGTAGCCATTAACCGGGAAAGTTAGTTTATAGAACGATTCCAGATACCGAAGCCAGACGCTTGCAGCCAGAATATTCA
>Ga0105353_1001699_pt1 | contig 10680 bp, 7 predicted proteins | sample EN1Hudsemesocosm_2_FD_83657 | JGI IMG/M metagenome (GOLD analysis project Ga0105353, IMG submission 83657) | Methane-oxidizing microbial communities from mesocosms in the Hudson Canyon - EN10B Hudson Canyon | ecosystem: Environmental > Aquatic > Marine > Cold seeps | place: Hudson Canyon...
TAGCACCAGAAAAAATAATAGTCTCCATAGAGTTGTACCATGTAATATTGCATTCAACATTATCGCCAGTGTCATCAATACACTTAAAGGCATACACACTTTCAGAATTCACATCATACTGAATATTTGAGATGGCAGGTTCACTGGTTAGGTCAATCGAATCAAGTGTACCTCTACCAGAAATATAGTACCGACCATTGTATTCACGTAAACGGGCAGCATCAAAGATAGAAGCTACTTCAATAGCTAGCTCTTGCGCATCTCTAGAATACGTAAAACTTGCTTTTGGCGGATTTCCCGAAAAGTCGCCAGTATAGATAGGAAAAACTGAATCTTCACCATCAGTAATTAACGCATTGCATGGGAAGAACTCAATATCAGTACTGTCTAACGTGGCTGAACATTGCAGTGATCCAAATTTAATATCAAATATAACTTCAATATCCAGTGTGCCATTTGTACCGGCCGTATCAATCATTATCGTCTGGCTTAGCCCACTCTCTAATGTTACAGCTATATTTAATACATCCCCTCTAACATAGGGAAAGCCCGCTCTGTAATTATTGGACCCTGTTGTATCAACATCATGAGGCGCGATAGAACCTGCAGAAATAACGGTATTACATGGAACAATACTGGTCACTGCACTATTAATAATTCGACACTGAATATAGCCCATTTCAGCAATTCTAGACTCCATATTTACAGAAACAACATTGTCTCCAGGCACCGTGGTCATAGTTACCGACCCAGACCACAAAGCATTTCCGGTAGTTATTGCTGCGACAACAGAAAAAGTTACATTAGGTGGAGTATTAATCGCAGTAACACCTTCGCTACTCGCAATAAATTGACGGCTAATGGACGTGCTTGAAGCGGTAATTTGGCAGCTTTCGTTAGACGCTAAAGACTGACCATTTTTAAGACAGTTGAAAGTAATGCTTGAACGATCATCTTGCTTATAATAATCCCAGTTCCAAGTAGTGAAGTGTTCAACTGTTGCTACAAGCTTCAAACCTGTTTCGCTAGTAGAAGATAACTGAACTGTTCCCATACCATCTTCAATCCAAAAACCGGTTGCAGGATCGAACCACCACATTTCAATCGTATCACCTTCAGCAAAAACTCGACCGTCATCACCCGTAGTTACCGCAAGGTCCATTTCAATGATCGCAGTGACACCTTCTGCTAAAGAAACTGCAGAACCGTTTTGAGAAAACTGGTAATCAACCATACCTGTAGAAATCAAAGCAACTGCTTCACCAGAATCCGTTAGCGCTTGGCCACCGCCTAAGAAGGCATTATCCACAGCACGAATATCAATCGGTGTAATCGTAATTTCTACCTCACCCGTTACCGCATTGCCATTGCCATCAACAAAGCTATTAGCCGCTAAAATCAATTTTGAATGCAGCTCAGTCTCAGTAATATCAATAGCTTCTGTACTATCTACAACATGGCTTTCTGGATTGACATTTTGCAGCGTTAAATTTGCGACTGCGCTTTCTTGCGCAGCATCAAAACGGTATTGATAAGTTTGAGTCAAATAGCCTTCTGCAGCCGCGCTAACTAACATAAGCGACGTTTGCGAAATACCATCAAACTGGGCAAGACCATACTGATCAGTATTAACCGTTGTACCGTTAATCGTTACCGGAACTTCTGACAAAGCGAATCCCGATTTGTCTGACACATTAATACCGAAAGAAAAATTAACATTAAGAGAAGCTTGTGCAATAACCGAAATTTTTTGGCTCTGCGTATCTTCATTACCAGCTTCATCTGTTGCAATCACCGTTAGGGTGTAATCGCCTAACGTCGGCAACATTGTATGATGAATATCATCTTCAGAAATAACCGCATCATTCAAAGTCCATTGATAACTAACAATGCCTTCAGCTTCCAATGGCGTAGCCGTCATCGTAAATATTGAGTTTTGCTCTACAGAAGCAGGAGCATCCAGCTCGACACTGAAACAACCTGTCAGTGCCATCATGATCATAGCAATAACGCTAGATTTCATGAGTCTTAGTGACATATAAACCTTCCTTGGGTAAATGAATTTTATGACTTAACAAAGCCATTTATAATGGCGATCTAAGTCAGCGCGCGGAGTCTAAAAACTCTTTTATGGAAAGTCAAAAAAACGGATATTTACCTTGATTGAAATACTAAAGATAAAGTAGTAGAAGAAACCAGAAGGGGTTCATGGGCAAGTATTAATTATTCATGAAATACATATAGAATGTACGGTATACATACAATATTGTTAATAAATAATTAATATAATATTTTATAGAGAAATCATAAAATACTATTAGGTAAATACATCAAGAGTACCTAATAGCACTAGCACTAGAAATGCCCCCTGACAAAACGGCTAAAAACACCCATATTAATAACTCGTTAAAACTTTCCGTTATCATTCTTCCAAGCACTTAGCGGCGGTATAGTTTCACTGGTATCCCAATGCTCTGCAATTTCACCCTCTGTAAGGCGAAACAGATCATAAAATGAAGTATGTCGGCCTTCTAGAAAACCCTCACATATCGACATTACGAAATTCCCTTCAGCGAGTAAGCGATGCAACGTCTTATATTGAATCGTCCTACCATCATTCCCCTGCATAATGAAAGCAGCTTGCAGTGATGACAAACCATCGGTTAAGCGTGGATTATGCTCAATATAAGAACTAGCCGAAATATACTGATGTATCCGCTGAATATCACCTCCAATTAAAACCTCATTCACAAATGACCGGACATTTGCACGATTGACTTCGGTCTTATCGAGATCCTCAACAACCGTCTCTCCATTTACCATTGAATGCCCTGAATCATTCGGACCTTTTCGAAGTTGAATATTGTCCCAGTGCTCTACCGTTTGATCGCCTTCAAATCTAAAGACCTCAAATCCTACCCTAGAAGTACTAAAATCATATTCAGTGTGCCCAAAAACATAATCACCATCAGAAAAAATACGCACAATGTTCACACTAGGTGAGCTTTTAGACAAACGCTTAAAAAGTGCTGCCAAACCCTCTCCCCCTTCATGGGTTTCAGGATTATGCTGAATGTATTTATTCGGGTTAACGACAACAATCGAAGTTTCATCTCCCGTTTCAATACTTTTTAACAACGCGCAGATTTCTTCTTTTCGTTTAATCGTCATGACGTACTTCAAACCTGATATTTGATGATTTTTTTCAATTCGTGTTCATTGAGCTTTTGCCATAATACGCTCAAAGGTACCGTTCTGTTTTAATACCAGCAAAGCTGCACTAATTTTATCAGCAAGTACCTTGCCTCGAATATTTTTTTGAAAAGCATAAAAAACATCCTGCTCGCTTAACGGCTGACTAGGGTTGTAAAATATTTCATCCTGACTGCCATTATCAACAAACGCCTTCAAGCCTGACCTCTCCTCTACAACAAAGGCATCTATCCGACCTGAAGTTAATTTTTTTACGTTCTGATTATCACTATTCGCAACATCGAGATTAATACTTTCATTAGACGTTAGTTTTTTCACATATGGATAACCCGAGGTGACACCTACATGCTTTCCCGACAATTCTTCAATCGTTTCTAAAGGTGGATTTCCCTTGATAGTAAAAACATAATCACGTTTTACATAGATCAATTCTGATCGCTCATAACTGCCAACCATCAAGACCTTCAAACCAGGAAAAACACCATCAACTTTTTGGGCGGCTAATTCTTGCAATGCACGCTGAGGGGGTAACACAATGATCGTTAGTTCAAGACCCGCTTCCTTTGCGAGTGCTTCGGTTAACTCAATGAAAACCCCTTCATCCTTTGATTCGACCATTAGTGGAATATGAAACGTCGCAATAGTAAGGGTTTCAGAACTAAACGCAAAAGCAGATAACAGTAAAAATAGAGTAATTAGAATCGTTTTCATCGTTATTCAACTAAATGCTCCGCTTAAATGGGGTCATATCAGTCTAGCCTGATACATCCCATTGATCAAAGAATGTTCTTAATGAAACCTTTCATTAATTTGGCATAAGTGACAGCTTTAGCTTCGGAGAGATGGCGCTTCCAATATAAATACAGGAAGGTCTCATGATTTTCATCATGAGGCCTTTGTAATGACAGGATTAAAATTGATCCTCAGTAAAGTTCATCAACGTCTCTTTGCCAGCTTGAATATCCGCTTGGAATAATTCAGCTTGCGACTTAGACGTTCTAAAGAAATGATCAGCAGCCTTCAGTTTACCCTGATAGAAATCTTCAGAGTACTTACCTGAGGTTAAATCAGCAGTCGCGACATTCGCCATCGTTGCCCACATTACGCCCATCGTCGTTAAAGAAAATTGCTTCAATAAAGGCGTTGCCGCTGCGCCCACAATTTCGGCATCTTGCAATGCATTACCAGCCAACCACATCAAACTATTCTGCAATGAAGTTAATAACGTTTTGCAATGCTCTTTATGCTGCTCATTTTCTATTTTAGATACCATTTCATGCATAGCCTTGAAATAGGTTTTAGGTAAACGCCCCCCTTTAATCATTAACTTACGGCCAACCAAGTCAAGCGATTGGATACCATTAGTACCTTCATAAATCCGTGCAATACGTCCATCTCGTAATAGCTGCTCGACTTCCCAATCTTGGGTAAATCCAGCACCACCCATGCTTTGCAATGCCTGATCGGTTGAGAAATAACCTTCGTCAGTTAAATACGCTTTTACGATCGGCGTCATGATCTGAACAATATCATCCGCTTCTTCACGCACCGCTTCATCAGGATGCTTTTCGGATAAATCAAGATTCATTCCTGTCCAATAAGCCATGCAGCGAGCGCCTTCTAAAAACACTTTTTGCTGAGTTAACATACGACGAACATCAGGATGAACAATAATGGGATCAGCTTTTTCTTCAGGATGCTTAGCACCCGTAAGCGAGCGAGACTGCAGTCGTTCTTTAGCGAAACCTAAGCTAATTTGATACGCTTTCTCAGCTAGCCCCAAACCTTGAACACCGACCATAATGCGCGCAGAGTTCATCATAGTGAACATGCACTTAAGTCCCTCGTTTTCTTTACCGATCAACCAACCCTTGGCACCTTCAAAATTCATTACACACGTTGCCGATGCCTTAATACCCATCTTGTGTTCAAGACCGCCACAGAATGCAGGGTTACGGGTGCCATCTTCTAAAAACTTAGGCACTAGGAACAACGAAATACCTTTACTGGTATCTGGTGCACCGGGAAGCTTCGCCAAAACAAGATGAACAATGTTCTCTACCAAGTCTTGCTCACCACCGGTAATCCAAATTTTAGTGCCGGAAATACTATAACTACCGTCATCTTGTGGCTCAGCCTTGGTGCGAACCAAGCCCAAATCAGTACCACACTGAGGTTCAGTCAAGCACATAGTGCCTGTCCACTCACCCGCAATAAGGTTGGGTAAGTACTTATCTTTTAATTCATCACTCGCATGCAAGGTTAACGCATCAATAGCCCCATGACTTAGCCCTGGATACATACCCATCGACAAGTTACTTGAGCAAGCCATTTCATCAACCACGATTTTAACCAGGCTTGGTAAACCCTGACCGCCGTATTCTGGGGATGCAGAAAGACCAGACCAGCCACCGTCTGCAAAGGCTCTATAAGCTTCTTTAAAGCCCTTAGGCGTTGTTACTAATTTGGTTTCAGGATCGTAATGGCAGCCTTCAATATCACCGGATTGATTGATAGGGTCCAATATATTCTCAGATAATTTAGCCGCCTCATCTAGAATCGCACGCATCATCTCTTCATTGGCATCTTCAAAGCCAGGACACAAGCTTAGGCTCTGAGCTTTAAGGACATCAAATAGCACAAAGCTCATATCATTTAGTGGTGCAGTATACTGGGGCATGAAGCCTTCCTCTTTCGATAAAATTGAAATACGTTTCTAGCTAAAAAATGAGATTCATATCGCTAGCTTCAAACATTTACGCTCAATAGTTAAAAAAGGATCACTTAAATACGAAATATTAATAAAAGTAATTAAAATGAATCTAAAACAGGCATCACTGCGTATAGAGATATGTGACAGATAAGTTGATACGAAAGAAAGGTTAGCAACATGTTTTCGATATTAAAAAAAGACCCTATCAAAAAGCTGAGAAAGTCCTATATGGCAAAGCTTGAACAAGCAATGAAGGCCCAGCGCAATGGTGATATCAGAGCGTATTCACTCATTACCAGCGAAGCCGATATAATGCATAAAGAGATCTTAAAGCTTGAAGCAAGCACACGATAACGAGCCGTGAGCCCCTATTAAGAGATTATTGAAAGGGTAAGAACATGAAAACAATTATTCTATTTGGTGCAAACAGCACCATTGCTCGAGCATACATCCGATACATTAACACTGAAGTAACAGATTTTAAGATCGTCTGCATCAGCTCAAGTGAGCTCTCTAGTAGTAATACTGAACAACACTTTTTCACAGACTATTCATCAGACAGCCTAGCGAAAATTATCACCATATTAAAAACTAAAAAAATTGAATTGCATCAAGTGGTTATTTTTAACGGGCAATTACACAACCAACAAAACATGCCAGAGAAAAAGCTCGAAGAGATCAACCAAGAATATTTCAGCCAGCTCATGCAGAGCAATACCTTAACACCGATACTCTGCCTACAAAGTCTGCTACCGCTTTTAAATCATAAAACTCAATGCACCATTACAGCACTCAGTGCCCGAGTAGGAAGTATAAACGACAACAAATTAGGAGGCTGGTACAGCTACAGAGCATCAAAAGCAGCATTGAATATGCTCTTCAAACAGCAGCGATAGAACTCGCTAGACGGGCTAAAAATACAAAATTAATCTTATTTCATCCAGGAACAACCGATACCGATTTATCAAAACCTTTTCAGCGTAACGTGCCAGAAGGTAAGTTATTCACAGCGGATTTTGTTGCTAAGCAGCTTTACGGGTTAATCAACAACCCAAGCATAGAATTTAATGGTGAAGCTGATTACATTGACTGGAAAGGAGATTCTATTCCTTGGTAAGCGACAATAAGCTTACCAAGACAGTTAACTACTTCCAGCCGTGAATCCAATTCGCATCTTCTTTTAGATCTTGCCAATTGATTTCCTGTGATCGTTTTGTCATCACCGCTTCTATAGAACACAAAGTAACGTTGTCATCTTCGTCGAACTCCATACCTGTCACGATAAAGTGTTTTTCTTTATTTGTAGGAGTAACGGCTGTCCATTTACTACTGAGTAATTTTTTAGGATTAATAGTATTCATAAAAGATCCTTAAAGGTAGTGAGATACATTATTTAATCAACCTTCAGCTTAAAAAGCTACGATACTTATACAGGGTTGTCGCAACAAAAAATATAAACACCAATACCAAAGCGATGTTCGTAGCAGAATTGTTCTTAAACTCTGAGCCGACTTGTCGATTATTTAGCCACAATAACGTCAATGCCAATATCGGCATAAAAAACGCACCCACAACGGAATAAAGTTTTTGAATTTCTTTAAAAGGAATTTCCAGCGATAACATAGGTACAATCGCGAGCAAGCCCAACCACAGTTTATAAGAAGAAGTACTCGGCAACTGTTTAAGCGGAATCTTAATACCTTTAAAACTGTGTACAGCATCCGCATAGATAAGCGGCACAGCTTGCCATACACCTAATAAACTTGAAAAGATAGCAGCCCAAGATCCCACTAAAAAAAGCACACCCATGAGTGGATGCACCTGCAGCGTAAAATATTGGCTAATACTCAATAGCAGACTGAGGCCTTTCCCTTGCTGCACGGCCACCGAACCAATAATCACCATGGCAATACCAAATAAACAGGTCAAACCATAACTAATAGCAATATCCCACCGACTGGTTTTTAACCCCTGCAGTCCTTCGCGCTGACTGTCTGCCAGCCAATAGCCATAACAAATAATGGTCAGCGTTCCCCCCACGCCTCCCATCAATGCCAGAGTCCAACTAAGTGCATCTGGCTGGTTGGGTAATTGCGGAATAAACAAACCCGATAAAACATCCATCGGATGAATAGGCACAAATAATACGCAGCTAATAACCGTGGCAAATAGAATGACCGCCAATACACTCATCACTCGATTGAATAAAACCTGACGTCCTAGTGCTAACAACACTAACGCCAACAGACTATGAGCAATACCCGCTTGAGCCTTGGTTACTTCAAAGCCCATCAGCAACAATAATTCTTTACCCGCAACCCCTGCTGCATTGATTAATGCTCCACCCACAAACCAACACCAAGGAACAAAATACAACACCATGAAAATAATGAAAGGTTTACGCAGGTGCTGAATCGCACCATGAATTATTGAAGTATTAGAAGCAAGCTGCCAGCGAGCAATACCTTCGGTTAGAATAAACTTAAAAATACCACCCAATAAAATGGCCCACAAAACAGTAGTACCTAGCTGTGCGCCAGTGAAGCCAGCCGTAGCCAAGTCACCCACGCCAACACCTGTCATGGCCATTAATAGGCCGGGAAGAATGAATAAATAAGCGCGCTTAAAGCCTTTATCAAACATAGGTAATCATCTTTATTTTAATTATCTAGGAGGTAGATTAGCTGATTGCATCAAGTTATGTCCAGATTGCCAATATAGCGCCAAAACCTAAAACCAAAGCGCCGCCAAATAGAAAAATACAGACCCTACACAGTAAAATTATTGATCCTGGAGCATAGGTCTAACTTTAACATTTTCGCTTTTTACTGCATAACTTATCTCACTATTCAAATGAATAACCGCCCTTGTATGTATCAATACAAGCACCGTAAGTTTAAGTCTATAAACACAATTTGGTTAAATATACGTTACATCGCTAATCAATTGATAAATGTGCTTATCTCAAACTTTTGCCCTATAGCCAAAATTGCTCAGTTGTATTTATCTCGTAACTCATCAGATATCGTTATCTGGTATTAAAACGACATGCGATATAAACATTGAATTACTTTCCAATTGAGGGATCAATTATGAGCTCAGAAACAACAGCCGTTGCAGGATGGATAGGCGGATTCGAAGAATCAATCTCACAGTTCCCATACCCTACCCCAAACCTATTATCACTGCCCTTACTGGACAACATGTCGAACATCGACAAACTTCAGCGCCAGCAAGCTGTAAAATGGCCTGAATTCAGCTGGGAGACTCAAAAAGGAGAAGCAGACCCTAAACGATGCTTCCAAATGTTTGCCCCCGATATTTCTAGGCTTGGCTATAACGACCAAGGCAGAGTATTTTCGATCATTTGCCCACAACAAGGGACGTACTCCCCTGCATTTGGAACCTTAAATGTAGAAGTCACAGTGACAGGGCAGAGAGGCTGGGTAAACGAATCCACAAAAGAAATGGCTGGCGACATGTCGGTTGTGGGTAAAATATGGTTTAGCCCAAGCGCGCATCAAAAAGAAAAGGTTAAGCTCATCTGGGATTTATTTAAAGACAGTAAGCTGCCCTTCCCTTTCGACAAATCCAGTGCGATTCGAGTCTCTACTCACAAGCCAGGAAATCCTCAAGAACCCATATTCCCACTGCGCAAAGGTGAAACAACTAGCTTCGACATCCCAGCTTTTGCAAAACATACAGATGAAGCATGGGACGTTGCCAACCTTGGCGTTGAGATTGGCCCAATTATTAAAGTGAATAATCCAATTGTTGATGAATTCAACCAACTCATCATGGATGTATTTAATCTGGGCTCAGGCAATATGCTGCAAAAAGGTAACGTATTAACCTGGGATGTTTGGTTCACCGCACCTGAGCTTGTCAATAAAGAAGAATGGCGCACACATGCCGAGCGCTGGAGAGACTCAATCGATGTTGAACATAAAAGCCCTGATGGCGAAGGCACAACCGCTAAATACTTTGATGGCACCCCCTTCAATCCCATTGAAAATATCGAAGAAATAGAACTAGAAAAAATAGAGCACTTCCTTAAAAAGCATCTGCTTTAACTCTATTGTAAAAGATAAAGCTATAGCGTGATTGGTACCTAGATCTCGCTATAGCTTATTACTAGTGTAAAAAATAATACAATTTTTCTTTAGTGACACTACCGTAAACAAAATGAAATGTGCCTATGTGATGCTTTATCGAACCTGCTGGAAATGGGTCTACGGCATTTTTAATCACATCATGGAGAGATTATGAAACTATCAACATTTGGAATTCCCCTCACAGCAGCCGTGCTATTAATATCTACGTTATATGGCTGTAGCCACTCACAAACAGAACCCCAAGTTAAAGCAACTCCGTATTCACCATCCTCTGGCTCTTGCATGCCCGACCCAGACTGGCTTACAACACCGTCATTGCCGATTGAAATAGCAGAAGGGGAGACTTTCTGTGACTTCTATAAGTTTTCTCTACAGTCTTTCGTCTACTTCATGAGTAAAAATGAAGACCCTACAAGATGGAATTTTGAAGATACAAAAAAATTCCCTGTTTACAACTATGCCAGCCCAGGGTCATCTTGTAAGAAAGACCTTTCGACGCTGTCGACAAGTATCAATCAGGCTTTTGGAAATGATGTGATTTATGACAGTGAAAAAAATGTAGTTTATTACTCCGTTCATTTCACTCAAGAATTATGCGATGCGCCACAGAAAGGGGATTTACCGACGGGAACCATTGAA
>Ga0105353_1001718_pt1 | contig 10589 bp, 11 predicted proteins | sample EN1Hudsemesocosm_2_FD_83657 | JGI IMG/M metagenome (GOLD analysis project Ga0105353, IMG submission 83657) | Methane-oxidizing microbial communities from mesocosms in the Hudson Canyon - EN10B Hudson Canyon | ecosystem: Environmental > Aquatic > Marine > Cold seeps | place: Hudson Canyon...
AGTCACATTCAAATGGCAGTGAATTAGTTTTTCCATCTACTACCGGAAGCTTGCGCAACACCACGCCAAAATCTCTTAAAAATGCATATAAGCTTGCAGGCCTAGAAGAATCTTTCACCACACATTGCCTAAGACATACTGGATGCACAAGGTTATTAAATTCAGGTATGTCTTTAGCATCCGTATCAATGTTGATGGGCCATAGCAGTATCACAATCAGTCAACGTTATTCACATATATCTGAGGCGGCAGTAGCACTTGAAGCAGCGATACTATTAAACGCAGCCAAGTAATCACCCAACAAACTATAACGATATCAGTAACACTAAAAAGTTTCGCCAAGCTTCATTCAACCTGTTGTCTTGCCCTTTGATACAGGTGATGGTTTACCACCTTCAGCAAATAAGCGAGGGTATTAGAAATAGGTAATCCAATGAGTGTATTCAAGAGAGGTGGTAAGGGTAATTACTACATCCAGTTTAACTATAACGGTAAGACATACGTTAAGAGTTCAAAGAGCACAAACAAGCGCATAGCCGATCGAATGGAGCGAGAATGGCATGATAAGTTGATACGTCAGGAAGAGCTGGGTGAGTTGCCCAAAATTCGGTTAGTCGAGGCACTAGACTCATACGCCAAAGAAAAACCCGGCCAGTATGTTGAAAGTAATAATAATGTTTTGAATAGACTGTTCCCTACTGACTTATACATTGATGAAATAAAGAGTTTGCACTTAACCAAGTTTAAAGCTGAGCGTGAAAAAGCCAAGATTGGCGCACAAACTATCAAACATAATTTTCAAGTCATTCGCAGTGCTATCACTTGGGCCAAAAATAACGGTTATGAAACAGCAGACCTTGAATACCCTAAAATAACGCTTCCGAAGCATCGCTTACGCTACTTAAGCATTGAAGAAGAAAAGCGACTTTTGGATGAGTTAGACCCTCTGAAGAAAAGATCTTTTCGACCATCCCATGACAGCCAACCAAACGAAGAAAAACGAATATACCAAGATAATTTCGATCTTGTTATCCTGCTGTTAAATACCGGTGCAAGGTACTCAGAAATAGCCAACATTCAGTGGTCATCCATAGATTTAAATAACAAAATAATTCATTTATGGCGTAATAAAGTTCAAAATGAGTCAACCATATTCATGACCAATAAGGTCTATAACATTTTAGAGCGTCGATTCAAAAATAAAACATCTGACAATGTATTCAACAACAAGAAAGGTGGCCCTAGAGGCTATCAGGCTAAAGGGATCAGAGCAGCAATTAAGCGTGCAGACATCCAGAATTTCACGATACACGACCTTAGACATACCTGTGCAAGTAGGCTAGTACAAAACGGCTTAAGCCTGTATGAAGTTGCAAGCATTCTTGGCCATTCTGACGTCTCAACCACTCAAATTTACGCCCATTTAGAGCAGCAAGATGTGGGAATCAAAGCACGAGAAATCTTGGAGAATTTTGGGGCTTCAGCATCCTTGTGATGCCCATTTTGTCCATTCCAAATTGTTAAAGAGCGTGGCCATAAACCAGTTTTCGTTGTTTAAGCCACGCACATAGCTTCCGATATATTTATCAACAGATCAGTAGTTAACGAGGGACAAAAAACATCATTTTGGTCCCCCAGTAACTCTTGAACTTTTTTCTTAGCAATAGATTCGAACAAAGGTAATTCAATGCATTTAAACTGGAAGACCCACTTATTACCGATTGAAGCCTCTCTTAGAACTTCTCGGATATTGGCAAAAATATTTTTCTCACAGTGATACGTAGCATCGTACTCATCATTCACAATATCTGCAGCAGAAGCTGCAGCAACTAATTCTGACTCACTCAGGCAAGCTTTCTTAAAATAGGAGTACAGTACAAACACTATGATCATTTCTACCAATGATGAAACACACCACTCATACGACTTCATATCCAATCTGATTAACTGCGCTTTCCCCTTAATTGATTTAGATAATCCTTTCAATTCAATATCGCGCGAAGTTGTGTTATGCCCGCAGGGATGGTCTTTGTAGCCAACCGCATTCCCTTTTTCATCATATTCTTCGACCAGATAACCAACAGTTGCAACCAACTTACCATCTTCGATATGTATGGATTCAGGTACAATTGATAATTCAGCCACTATCTTTTTTAATTCTTTGTCAGATGTAGACATTTGTTACTCCGATATTCAAAATTGATGTAGAAAGGTGCTGAAAACCCACGTAATAAAATGACTTCCAACACAACGCTTTACTCATTGCTAATGATGTAAGAGCTGGCAGGTGCTCTGCACTGCCGAATTACCACCATAGAGTTTACGCAAACGGACCTTCTCCCAATGTAAGAACGTGATCAGTTTTCACTGAAGGACAGTACACATCACTCGTATCACCAAGAAGTTCAGTAACGGCCTGCTTAGAAGCAGCCTCAAACCAAGGCAAATCAATTGAATTAAACTGAAAAATAAATTCATTACCCGCCACAGCTTTTTTTAAAAAATCCGAAGCGTCGGTAATAGCTGATTCCTCATACAGATACCCCACCCGATACTCATCAAGTGTTGTATCATCTGGATCACCATACCTTTGATACCTATTCGGGTATGCCTGCATTAGATAAGACTCTAAGGCAAACAATATGACCAATTTAATAAGCAAAGAAATATGCTGCTCGTATTCTTTAGGGTTCGTTCTTTCAAGTTTCCAAAGCGTATTATTAGACCCCAAAAACCTTTGATTACTAAATTTCACTTCAAGGCATTTATGCCCACAGGGCTCATCAAAAGTATCAATTATCCTGCCATCAGCATCACATTCGGTTGTAAAAAAACCTACCAGCGCAGTAATCCCTTGCTCATTGATGCTCACGCTGTCGTGACAAATGTCGATGCCGAACTTTATCTTTTTAAGTTGTTTATCTGGCCTATACATATTTTTATACCCTAGCGACAAAAGAAGTTGTTCTTTTTCAGATGGACATCAGTGGTGTGGTAATAAGTTTGGTGAACACCTAAATAGCACTCTTCATCAAACTCAACGTGATCACAATTGAAATGGCCTGAGGCACATCCCAACGAAATATCATGAGTTGCTGAAGAACAGCTGTTTAACTTAGTGATTGCCAATGCGATTCTGTATGGCGATGTGTAGTCAAAATCTGATACGTCAACTTTATGCTTTGAATCATTTTCATTTAGACGTTTAATCGCACCAGCAGTTGGAAAAGGAAAAACACTCAGACCTTGGACAGGTAGGCTCAATAAATGAAGCAAATGAGGGGCTAGCTCATAGAATGCTTTTGCCAACTCAGTAGAGTTCGTCTGGCGAACTATCACCACACTCATATGTTCAAATAGTTGACCGCTTGGAAGTTGGTGGAACGCTTCTCGTTGCCTAAAATTCGCCTTTACGCTGCCTATCCACAATGGATCATACTCGTACAATAGCTGGTTACCAGCATCACCAATAACATCCCTTTCTACCTCTTCAGGAGTTAATACGGGAGTCTCAATCGAATCTCTACGAATGACATCGCCAAAGTCACACCTTGCAAATTTAGAACTGATTTTGGTAACAAGGCCTTCCTCTGAAACGCTATCAGAAACAAACACTAAAGCCGTTGGTTTTAACTCATCAACATAATGATCGTTGTTTTTCATCTTTAGAATCTCCAAAAAAATAATTGATAGCTTCTGTTAATTACGTGTATCGGATAGCGAAAGCAGCTCATCCGATACACGTTCTAGCTGTTATCTGTTTGACGCTAGTTAACTCGCGTCAAAAATCTCAGCATATCTGATGAAATGGTAGAGGAAGTTCGAACAGTTATTGGTTGGCAGGCTAATCTTTCGAAAAAATCTATTGGAATAAATTCACTGGTAAGCTTGTAGAAAAACTCATTATGATCATGTGCATCAACAAAAAAGAACCTCTGATAAAAGTCACCATCTTCGTTTTTAGCTATTTCATAAACAACATTTATGTTACTCAATTCATAAAATCGTCCATTTTCAAAATCTAAATCATAAGTGAGGTCTGAATACAGCTCTTCCATTAAAAGTGGATCGGGTTCTAATATTTCGGAGCCATCAAATAATTTCACTAAAGAAGGTATTGAATCCATTAGCAGATAAGCCATGATTGTTTCAGGCGCTTTAAATACTAGCCTTATATCATGATTTTCTAATACCGGACCCAGAACATCATCAGTCTTGTTTTGCTCAAGACTTAAACCTAAACAAGTTCTTATTTGGCCAAATGAATCCAGAAGACATTGCGTGGCGATGTTCGAAACAATGTGACTAACTGTATTATTGCTAGTACCGACTCTCAAGCAATGAACACTATTAAAATTAGCATCGTCAGCAATATCACCACATAAGCCTGCAGGATGCATAGAATTGGTATCGACTACTTTTTTAGGCAATAAGTTCGACCGTTCTATTGAACCACCTTTCTTGTATCGGTAAACATCGCATGACTCTACATACATTGAAGAAATAGGTTCTTCATAATTACTTTTGAGGCTATCGTTAAAAAACTCCATATTTAGTTGCACGAGTGATCTTTTTTTACTATCAGACATATTTTCCCTCTACGCTTCAATAAGATTTTAGCCTTTATTGGCAGATGATTTACATAGCTGAACCACCCAAGCAGTTCATAGTTAGTTGCAAATCTGAAATCGTATATTAAGGAAAAAAATTAACGGGGCACGTCACAGGACCGTGCTATTTGACAACATAATAAATACATGTATAAATTGAAAGACTACTGATTATTAGTAGTTAGTTTGGATTGATTTACCTATTAATCGATTCATCAATCCATCTACGCAATAATCCAGGACTTACAGAGGTAGACTCTTCGCCTTTGTCAATTAACGCCCCTTTCGCCTCAAGATCAATTAACTTATCCTCCAATTCTAGGGCTGTTATTTTAAATAATTCAATTGGGCCTTTTGCATTATTTCTATTCTGTTCTCGTACGACAATCTCTTCTACTATTGCTTTTTTTTGTGCATTAGATGGTTTTGAATCAAAATTCCTATTCTTTTTCCCCTCATGATCAAGCGGTCTTTGAGATTCACATGCCCACAGAAGGGAAACATCTCCTATAAGCTGCATATGCTCTGAACACTGAATCAAAGTAGCTGCTCTAGCTACGGATTCAACACAAGGGTTGTCTTCATTGTAAATTGGGATAAGCTCTTTTAGGGCAAGTATTAATGCTGCTGTTGGGAAACTCACACTAGCGTCATACATCGGCTTATTTTTATATGAAAAAAGATCTTCCCCTCTAGAGTAAGGTACGCAAATGCTATTCGACATTTTTATTGAGGCGCTATTTACATTCTCAACGAAATCATCAGCATCCAAATCTAACTCACCTTCCTCCTGTGCTAGCGCCTTTAAGTGTTCCCAGCTCTCAATATCGAGGTATTCATTTTTAAGCCCATATGACTGGTCAGTGGCATAAACTTCAATCGGGCCATAGAGTATATGTAATATCTCAAGGCACTCATGAATCATTCTTTCTACAGTAGTGTTAGCTATCTGATCAAACAAATCATTCGCTATAAATTCTGAAATTTTCATATTTATTTATGACTCAAACTCTTTTGTTAATGCCTGTGCTAGACTTATATCCAATCAAGTATCGTCCCCGTATAACGTCATATACAGTTGGGGTACAACATGTTTTCATTCTTAGATAACCATAGCAGACAAAAACTAGTATCAAATCTTGAAGCTAATAAAATAAGAGTCGAACGAGACTTGCACTTCAAAACTAATCATCCGTTGAGTTGGTATCTCAAAAAATATTACTAGTTTTCACTAACACCATGAATCTAAAACGATTATTCGTTATGCGCTATATATATTTTAGATAAACCACTTGTTTTCCCTTAATATCAGCAAGTTATACTAAAACAATATAATTCCTTTTAAGAATACATCCTTAAAGACAGTAGCGGCGAAATGTGAATCAAGATTTAAGTTCACTTCCAAATGATCTTACTAGTGACACGCCATGGGACAAATTACAAAGTGGGGATGACTTATCAAAGCCACGAAAGATTGCGTTTACCATCGTATTTTCAAACGAAGTGGAAACTGATCTCTAAACAATAATTTTACGTAATACCAGCTGGACATATCAAATGAGCGAAACGGACATTGAAGAAGAACTAGCATATAGCAACAAATTTAAGCTAAGTCAGATTGAAGGAGATCAGCCTCAAATATCTTTCCAATTGGTAGTTTCAGGAGCAAAAGAGGCGTATTCACATGTAATGAATATCGTTAACAAAATAGCTCCAGAAACAAGCATTAAGAACCCCAAACTTACGTACGAAGACTCACAGTTTTATCAGGCCGTATGCCAATTAGAACTCTACGTTCTTCGTCATAAGGTTTGCGTAAATCACCCCAATTCCGATGAGGAAACTATATATCGGAACCTGAATGAACTCATCAACATCGTATATGCCACATGGAAGTGGTCGCTAGACGTAAAAGCTGAAGTGGAAGTGTCTGGCGGAACATACAGCGATGCCTACCGATACTTCTCTCTATTTGTGCAAGCTGCAAGTACTAGAATTTCTCTGGATTGGGTGGCATTTAACCCGCAGTTTCCACCCTATTTATACCGACTTGAAGATAGTAGTGCTACTGAGGATGATCTGATAATCATCAAGGTAGCAGACCTACACTTGTTGTTGAGTGTACCGCTCAAATTAAGAGATGGCGGTACATCATTCGAATTAGAAAGTGAGCATAATTTAGTTGCCCATATACCCGATACATTTAACTTCCCAGATGAGCATTTTCTAAGGTTATATGCTCCTGTCTTTCCTGAAGTTGGATATAGGTATATAGGCCTAAAGCCAACCGCTAGAGTTCAATTTATGACTCGATCTAATGCCATTGACTGGCTTGCAAAAGAACCTCGTTACATTAAAACTGAAATAGTTTTATAACTACCAGTAACGCATCCTTCCAAAATTTACCCTTATTTTTAAACAGTGGCACCACGCTTCGGTGGATGCCGCTAATATCTCAATTTTTTAAATTTATCTAAAGGGTTAACGTTCCCCCCTTTATCTATTTCTACCTTTCTTCAAATACCTACTCCCGTTAAAGAATCGATAGATTTGGAAAAACCTGCAAATCGGGGAACGTTACCCCATGTCATGAAAGTATAACGGCCATAAAATCTTCCCATTATTAATTAGGCACCATTAAATGCCTTAGACGCTAACGAGGAAAGTAACCATGACAACTGAAACCCCAAGAGTAATAGACCTTTCAATACAGGACATCACTGTTCATCAAGATGAGACCGTAGTCATTACATTTGCAGTCATAGACTCAGACCTGACAGGTCAAACACAGCTTGGACATGACGGTAAAATAGAGGAGCGCCATGTAAAGTTCATAAGGGAAAAGGTACCTCTACATGTCGGCCCTATAACCCGCAAAGAAGGCGAAATCCCTTCCTATGACCCGATATTTTCCTTAAATCAACTTACTGAGATTGCTCTTTACTCAATAGTCGGTAATCAATTAAGCAACTTTTTCAAAGTGAGGAGCGAAGACTTATTGATTGTAGAGCAACTAAGCTTATCTATTTACGGGCCTGACTACAAACCTTACCCTAAAGCCATCCAAATGTTTGAAAAATTAAGAAAATCATTCGGCTACCGCGATATTGTATTTCGCATTAGCGCCAATAGCCCATGGCTCCAAAAACTGATTGGTGGACTAAAACTCTCTCCGACGGAACTATTCCAACATCTCTATTTCGCAGGAGTAAGCTTCTCGCACAGTGAAAAGCCGCTATTAATTGAACGTGCAAGCACAAAACACCAATAACAAGAGGAACCACCCATGACAACCATGACCGTGTTATTACACAAATACAAGATTGACCTTGATGGAACTGTAACCACTGAAGTACTGTTCGGTACTACTGATGGAGTGCTCACTCAAGATAATCTTCCTAGTGATCAAAAAAACATTGAGCAAACCATGGCCCTGCCGAAGCCAGCGTTTAAGAAGAAGTCGAGTAAAGTAAATAGCTTTTGCCTTACTAAGGATCTGGCCCCTCTTATCTTAAGCTCCTTTTTATCAAGTACAGCATACGCTCTAGCTACGGAGTTCAATCTGTCAATTGAACGGGTAAAAAAGTTTATTGATCTAAGCCATGAGCAACACGAACACAGATTGCCCGAAGATCAGACTACGTTTTATGAGCTCTGTGAGGCGATCAAAAATCGTCCGTTGGATATAAGTTTTAGCTCATGTGATCACATCACTCTGCAAATGATCCGTGATTATTTTGACCCTATATGTGACACATTTTCCTGCCTAAGTCCGGCGGGGTTAACTCTATCAATTTTAGATGATGTGCTAACTGTTTATTCTACTAACTAACACTTTATTTCAGGGTTTCTTTTGTTTCTCCGTTGAGTGTATGCATTGGCCTACATTCTTTCACCAAAGCTAGTGATGTTTTTGTTGTGGAGTACTATTTGCTCACCGCCACTACAAAAACAAACAAGAGAAGCGTAATTAAAAAAACACTTAATTATTTGAAACCACGTTTATAGGCCCTCAGTTGAGGGCCTATATTAACTAGGTAAAAATCATGAATCATGAATCAAGAAAAAAAGGCCTTACCACGAGGCCTTGTAGATGGCCGTTTCACTTCATAATTTATACTAAGCGTATTATTCCAAACCTTCAATATCTACGATGTCTTGGTATATAAAAGACAAACTTTCAACCAACTGACTAACTTCACAATGTAATTTTTCTACGATTGGTTCAAGTAAATTTAATGTATCTTGAATCACCAAAGACCTAAGATCATCTATAGACATAATGTTTTCAATTTCCTGTAACAATTCAGGCTCTTCAATATTAAACATCATATTTAAAGAATTGAGATTTTTGTTGCTATAGCCAGCTTGATGAGCAATTTGATTTCGTGACTTTCTAAGTGGTTTCACAACCGAATTAATATTTTCAATGGCTTGGACTGCACCGACTGAATACAGTTTTAACTCCCTTAATACATATCTATTACCATCATTACTTTCAATTGCTTTTCTCTTTAATAAAATTGAAGTTCCTGCAACTTTATAGCACCGGTCAACTACGCTTGTTAATCGCAATAAAAAATTTTCGAAGTGGAAAGAATGGTGCGTAGAAAAACTATATTCTGAATTAGTAAAATTAGTTTTTCTCAAATATTCAACACTTAAGGATAGACTTTCAAATGCATTATCAATTTCATGAATCCTTGCACATATATCATGAGCATATTTTTCTTTGATCGTTCCATCAAATTGACGGGATTCTGAAGAATATGCTGCAAGCCCTTTTTTTAAGTAGCTCAAATAAAATGACTTAAGCGGTTTTAACCCTTTATTGTCGAAATGAAGCATATATTCCTTACACTTAAAGTTTAGCGCAACACTAAATCATGGAGCACAGTGGTGCTACATAGGCTTACTAGCCTACGCCTTTATTTGTGACCGCATCACTACCAAACTCAGGTATTAATATGGTCATTGCTATTACAATTGAGGCTGCCAATAGAAAAGAGACTAAGCACATTACCCAATACCACTTTCTAATGACGGAGCCTCTATCTGTCAGGTACTTCGCAAAAAACATATGAAGACCAAAGAACCTAATTAGAGACGGCGTGTTTGGTTCAATTTCTCTATTTAATTTAAAAAATAGGACAAACGATATTACAGCGAACACTGCGAAAGGAATACCAAGGCCTAGCAATATATAGTTTTCCATATTTATTTACGTATAAGTCCATTCAAAACTGTTAAAGATAGCATTTCTCTGCATCAAGACATCGTTTGAGTATCAAGCGGCTTGTAGTGTGAGGCTGAGAGTGATTGGTACATGAGTTTTTGTGGTTTCATTCAATTATCTGCATATACATATCGCTAACGTATTGAAAACTAAAGCTAAGATATATTTGCGCTAGGTGTATTTAGATAGAATCATAGTTTCCCACACCAAATCATAGCGTTAGCTCTATACTATGTGAATTTGTTTTGTATGAAACACCGACCTATTAAAATTCTACAATCGATCTTTTTATCATTCGTGTGATGACAATGAAAACATTATGTATATGAGAGATTAAACCATAGGTTTAAAGCGTTTCTGATGCGCTCTACCGTCTGTAATGAATTAATCCGACGCATTATATAATATGAGTTAAACAACCCCATTAGATCCGTTAAATGATCTTGTTATAACCACACTCTGTAAATTGTATTGTTCTCAGCAAGTCATACTCTTCTGGAACTGCATTTTTCGCTCCTTTACCTTGCTCTCTTATAAGTGATTTAATTTCTGCAACTATTCCATCTATAGACTTAATTTTACCGCCAGCAATACTCGCTCTAGATCCACTTGGAAAAATGGCTATTTGATCAACTGGATGATCATCTTTTAGCCATGGAAAGACATCTTTTGTTATATATTTTTTTCCCGCACTAAACTTTTTAGTAAACCGCCGCTCTCGCTCTTCCCATGAATGAGCATCA
>Ga0105353_1001729_pt1 | contig 10563 bp, 8 predicted proteins | sample EN1Hudsemesocosm_2_FD_83657 | JGI IMG/M metagenome (GOLD analysis project Ga0105353, IMG submission 83657) | Methane-oxidizing microbial communities from mesocosms in the Hudson Canyon - EN10B Hudson Canyon | ecosystem: Environmental > Aquatic > Marine > Cold seeps | place: Hudson Canyon...
ATAATATTGTCGATCGTTGAATTTTTGTTGCCGTCGTGCTCTGTGAGCTGGGTTGATACGTTTAACGTATGATAGAAATTCTCAATTTCAGTGATCGTTTTTTCGGCCAGGTCGTCGCCAGCTTCCAAACCGAATACATTGATACCCATCTGTTCTAATTTAGTTTTTTTAAACGCTAACTGATTTCTGAGCAGGGCAGGTTGAATGATAGCTAAGGAGCGAGCATGATCGACCCCGTGCAAGGCGGTTAGTTCGTGTCCAATCATATGCGTTGCCCAATCCTGAGGAACACCTAAACCTATTAAACCGTTTAGTGCTTGATTAGCAGTCCACATCAAATTCGCACGCCAACTATCATTGTCTCGCTCATCGTACTGGTTAGCTAGAGCGAGTAGGCTCTTGAGTAAGGTTTCAGCATATCCATCCTGAACCATAGCACCGACTGGTCGGGTAATATATTGCTCACAAACATGAACCCAAGCATCTACGATGCCGTTAATTAATTGGCGCTCAGGCAGACTCTTCATGACGTCTGGGTCCATCACTGCAAATCGAGGTTGTACGGCAGGTGAGAAGAAGGGCAGTTTATCTTGTGTTGCTGCCTTGGTGATTACTGCGCCAGAGTTAGATTCAGAACCGGTTGCAGGAAGCGTTAATACTGCGCCTAGTGGTAGCGCATCTTTTACAGAATGTTTGCCTAATAAAATGTCCCAGCCTTGTCCTTCATAAAGCGCTGCTGCGGCAACGTATTTAGAGCCATCAATTACCGACCCGCCTCCGACTGCGAGAATATATTGAACGTTTTCTTCTTTTGCCATGGCAACGGCTCTATCTAATGTTTCCATGGTGGGGTTGGGCTCAACACCAGAGAACTCTAACCAGCTGTGGTTTACCAAAGCATCGACGACCTGCTGATATACCCCGTTATGTTTGATAGAGCCGCCGCCATAAATAACGAGTACTTTTTTGTCAGTTGGAATACTGGTTGTAATGCTTGCGATCTTGTTTTTACCAAAATGTAATTGCGTAGAATTAAGGTATGAAAATTCCATTGAGTAAGGCCTCTAAATAAATAATATCGGTTAATCACGTGAGCTGGGCTGCCATTTAGTTGAGCCACCGTTTGCATGATAGTGTTAGCTTGATATAAAAAATACCGTTATAAGTGGATAAATCTTGCCTATATATGCATTTGAGTATAATTTATGTAATAAATAAAATGACCTATTTAAAGGCTGAGAGGCTTATGCTCGCGAAACTAATGCAATCCTATGCGGATTGTAAATCACTGAATACCTTAGAAGGCTCGTGTAAAACGCGCATTCCAGGCGTTAGCTTTTATCGGGTGAGTCGAGGGAACGGGCGCCAAGCCTTACTATATCAATCAGGCATTATTGTTATGGGACAGGGGCATAAAGAGATCCATTTGGGGGACAAAACTGTGCGATATGGCCCAGGGGATTACCTTGTTCTAGGGGTGCCTTTGCCACTTGAGTGTGAGGCTTTTTCCGAGAACGACTTACCGATTCTGGGCTTATCTATTAATGTTAATCCAACACTACTACACAAACTTGTTAATCAGCTGGCAGATGAAAACTACCGTGGCGATACATATTCAAACTCAGGTTCAGGTTTAGATATTGGTATCAAATCTGAGAGTATCAATACTGTGCTGGATGATACTATTAAGCGCTTGCTGATGACCTTGCATGACGATGCCGAAGCCAAGATATTGGGGCCCGGGGTCATTGAAGAGATTGTCTTCAGAGTGTTAACAGGTGAAAACGGCCATATCTTATTCGACCTGGCACGCCATGATGGGCACTATGCGCGAATCGCTAAAATCTTAAATAGGATGCACCAAGATTATGCAGAAGCTATCACAGTTGAAGGTTTGGCCGAACAAGCGCATATGAGTATATCGGGCTTCCATCGGGCCTTTCGACAAGTCACGACGGAAACGCCATTACAGTATTTGAAGAAAGTTCGTCTAAGCAAAGCGAAAGAATTGATTGTCACGGAAGGGCTTAAAGCCAATGATGCCGCTATGCAAGTGGGCTACATCAGTCCCTCGCAATTCAGTCGAGAATTTAAACGACATTTTAACGCTACGCCGCGCTCTTTGCTTGCTTGAGCGTTTTTGGTGTTAAAGGATCTCATTAAAAGAGGCAGCCCCTCCATATTTTTATAAAATCTGCCCTCCTAGGCTTCGCTCTAATACCCCAACTTCGAAGATTTTTTTGAAATGAGGAAATAATAAGACTTTCATAGAACAGGTGATGTTCTTCCTTTGCTTATTTGTAGAGTTGACTTATATTTTAATGAGTAAACTAAAAGTTGATGAACTTGCCTATTCAATGAGTGAATAATTATGAATCGAAGAAAATTTATCGTCTCAGCTAGTTCTGCGAGTGCCTTAGCTGCATTAGGAATGTTGCCTTTAACCGGTTGTGGTGGTTCTAGTGGTTCATCGGCCAGCGAAACGGAGGTAGAGACTGGAGTTGAAAGTTTAACTACTTTATTTATTCCGCCCATTATTGAAGATACTGGTGCGGGTATATTATTGAGCGCCCAAAGCGGAACAACTGAATTTTTTGATGCTGTGAGTAGTGTTACCTGGGGCTTCAATGGCGCGTACCTTGGTCCGACGATTAGAGTGCGTCAAGGGGATTCAGTTAATATAAACGTTCAGAATACGCTGGATGAGAGTATTACAGCGCATTGGCATGGTTTACATATTCCTGGGGACGTGGATGGTGGGCCTTATCAAATGGTGGCTAGTGGTGAAACCTGGACGCCGACCTTAGATATTGTTCAGCAGGCATCTTTGAATTGGTACCATAGTCATATTCACGGCAGTACAGGGCGGCATGTATACAATGGGCTGGCAGGCTTGTTTATTATTGATGATGATAGTAGTGATGCTCTGAACCTACCAAATGAATATGGCGTCGATGATATTCCTTTAATTATTCAAGATAAGCTATTTGATAATGCGGGTAACCTTGATTACAGCGTCGATAATATTCCTGGTGGTCGTTTTGCAGGCAATACGATGCTAGTGAATGGCGTGGTTGATGCCGTGTTAGAGGTAGAGGCCAAACGAGTCAGGTTTCGTTTACTCAATGCATCGAATGCCCGTTTTTATGACTTCTCTCTTAGTGATGGCAGTGTATTCTATAAAGTGGCTACAGAAGGGGGGCTACTAAACGAACCTGTTGCAATTACGTCTTTATCAATGGCACCGGGCGAGCGCAATGAAATTATCATTGATTTTTCATCTTATGATGAAGGGGAAACATTAAGTATTCAAAGTAGTAATGAAGAGGGGGGCGACACAAATTTAGCTGCCGTATTTGACGTACTGACACTTTCCGTTATCGCGTCAACCTCAGCTAGTCTAGAGCTGCCAACGAGCATGAATACAGTACCCGATGTGGCTACCTTGCTGGCGTCATTATCCACGGCTCCTGTTGATCGCCTTTTTGACTTGGCCGCAGGGCAGATAAATAACCAGTCTTTTGACATGGCCACTATTAATCATGTGACCACACAAGGAGAATATGAAATATGGGATATTCGTGGTGGCGGTCATCCATTTCACATGCATGGCTGTTCATTTCTCATATTAGAGGATGATGGTTTGTCACCTGCCGAAGAGGATCGGGGTTGGAAGGATACGGTAGTGACTCGAGGCGGAACAACGGGTGTAAAAGTGCTAGTGCAGTTTAATTACCTCGCTTCGTCGACTGCTGCTTATATGTATCATTGCCATATATTAGGTCATGAAGATACGGGGATGATGGGGCAGTTTACTGTTGTAGCTGTTTAGTAGCTGTTTAGTAGCTGTTTAGTAGCTGTAGCTTGCTTAGAGCCCTTGCAATTAAATATAACATACTGAATTATTTAGATTTTTGCCCTTAAGTAAGTGCCATTCGGATCAGGACTCTTTGATCCTTTGATCCGAATCATCATGACAACTCCGCTTTGCTTGTTTTGGCAAATACGAGCATTTCAGAAAAGGGGCTGCTGCTCAGCCTCTTAGCTTGAAAGCAATCGACTAGCCACCCATGCGGATCGTGACATCTACCGCATGAGTAGGGAAGTGCAAGTGCAACGCACCGGTGGCTTCGCTTTCTCGTCGAATGATCCAGCGTTGATCATCCGCACCGACCAAAATGCCCCTTACCGGTATCTGCCTGTAGTCGTTGGGAGTGATCACTACCTGACTACCAATACGGTGGTCGTTCAGATACTTTTTGACTAGTTTTTTGGGTTTAGTATTTTTAGCAGTGCTTAAGGCTTCTTCTATGCCGATTTTTTTGCTTGGTGGCGATTTAAACTTCAGCATTCGCGTGAACCAAGCATGGGCTATTGTATATTTCTTCAAGTCATTTTTCTCGCCTACGATTTGTAAAAACCAAAAGCAATGATAGGCAGAAAAATCGAGAATATTGGGCTCAGTCCCTCCTATATACTCATTCTCCCCTAAGCTTTTTTCAATGTCAGCGATGCCTTGCTTGATGTAGCGAGGGGCAGACTTTGGGCTACCTGTGGAGACTGATGCCTTGGCACCCATCGCGATGCGGTCTTTCAAGAACTTGAGTAAATTGATTACACCCTTATCTTTGGCAATACGGCGCAGCAATGCGAATGAAAATGAACGGTTGATACAAGCGAAAAACAGTTTGCTTTCTAGCCATTGGCGCCGGCTTAAGTTGTCTTTCTTCAGTTTTAAATTGGCGAGGGCTGGTTTTTTCGTCAGTCTGGAAATTTCATCGGCGATTAAGTTGCTGTCACAATAAATATCGCTTCCCCATTGGGCGATAGGGATCCTGCCATATCCTCCCGACAGCAAGTCGAGTTTCCCTCGTGGGGGGGCTTCTGAGGTTAGACATGATGACCATTCCATCTCAGCGTAGGCAGACATAGCCCTGATTTTTTCGGAGTAAGGGGATAAAGGGTAGTGATGGAGAATCATGCTCATGAAAGTTGGAACCGTTCGCTTAGATTAATAATAGAGTTTCTACTCTAACGAATTATCGGGCGAACGTATATTGTTGTTTATGACTCAATTTTCTCCGATTGAGACCTTATTACCGGAGCGGCCTTAACTCCGCAGGCGACTCTGTTCGAAAATGTTCAGCGAGAAATTACCTTGAGAGTATTATTTTCATTGTTAAAGTCACATAAATTTATTTTTATTCTATACTTAATAATTAATTTTTATTTACGAAAAGGGTGGGCCAAATGATTAACGGAATAACTGACGGAGTGATTGACGGAGTGGATCAAGAAGCCTTTTACAAAGAAAAGCGAGAATTTGAACGCTTTAACCTAAAAGCTAGTGGTGGGGTGTATTTTGATGCCGGCAAAGAGTTCAAAGGTTTATTTAGTGACATATCAGTTGCAGGCACTTTTTTTGAATCAGCCGGGATTGATGAAGATTCAGTTAATGAAATTGTGACCATAAATATGGGCGTGAGAATTAAAGGAGAGTATTGTGCCATGGTAGCCAAGTGTAAAATTGTGCGGGTGACTAACACGGGAGCCGGTATGCTCTTCGGCAAGATGGACGACCATAGTAAAAGCATATTTCATGCACTTATGCAGGAGTTACGGGATAATTTGTTATAGGGCGAATAATTAAGAGGTCAGAGCCATTTTTTCGATCGAAAATAATTATTAAAGGGCCTTGTCCCAAAAGGTACAAAAGGTAATCAATGGGCTCAGACTCGATTGGTTCGGTCTATATGAACGAAATAATCAAGCACTACTTATAGTGGAGTCTGACCCTATTGATATTACTATTGATATTAAAATAGCTTACTTATTACGACGACGTACCATCCCTAAACCAGCGAGACCTAAACCGAGCAAACCAAGAGAGGAGGGTTCAGGTACATCGACAGTTTCAACTGTGGCTTGTAGCGAATAGGTACGCTGACCATTACCTGCGTCGCCACCGTGATTAAGGTCAAATATCTCGCCAATTAAAGGGGCTTCGGATACTTGATAATTTCCACCCTGTGACCAATTAACTGCATCTGAAGTATAATCAAATGATACTTTTGCATCAGTCATCCAGATAGCCAAAATATCTCCTGCCAGTACATCGATATTAGCATCAAAAGAGCCTTGCAGGCCCGTGCCCGAAACATTTTCCTCGTCAACCCCTACAACAGACCAAGAACTACCACCAGTATTGCGTAACGCAAGTAAGGCTATAGTCGTATCATTTCCACCCTCAAAACGCTCTATGTATGTACTCCAACTTGTAATTTTACCTGTAGGTAAAACTTCTTCAGTTAGGCCAATCGCAAAGTCATTCCAACCATCACTAGTTGAGCGATCTAATAATTCGTTACCTACCGTAATAACACCCGCACTAGCTTGTGTCGCAGCAAGACTGATGATGCCAGCAGCTATTATTTGATTTATTTTTTTCACTTTTTATTCCCTTTTCTTTTTTTTTCATTAAATAGTTACGCAAGCATATTTATAATTGCTATAAACGAAACAACACTAAGACGATCAGATTATAAGCAAAAATAACGCCAAGCCATAAGTTGTTGTAATATAATAAAAAATATTTGTAACAATTTTAGTGGTGTAAAATTTACTGACACGATTCAAATTTAAATTACTAATGTTACGCATATGACTTAATGGAATTAAGCGAATTAAGGGCTCTGCTTTGGCTCAATATGCAGTATTGCAGTAAGCGTTTAATTCTATACGACGGGCAACTGTTTATAAATATCAAAGCCCTGCGTCAGTGTTCCAGCCAAACTCTCTGGAGAAACAAATGCACTTTCCTTGCTTTATTGATTTTTTGTTTAAAGTGGCTAGGTCCTTTATCTTCTCGTTGAGCCATCATAGAGTGATGCCGGCGTTTTATCAGTCCCAAAAAATAATCAGCGAGGGCTTCAAATAAAGCGAGGGCAAGTTGTTCGCTAAGAAGATAGCTACCCCCTCATACCAGCGTGATTCCAATAATGTAGGAATTTCTTCCATTGCTATGCCAATGTAGATGCCGTGACGAATACGGTTTAACTTACCTCGATGAACTAAGGCAGAGAGGCGTTTAGCATCATTGGTGTCTTTGGGAAATATAAGCTTGGCATATTAGGTGTGCTTTATAGATGCGAATATAAAGGGGTTAATTTTGTGTATGTGCGAATATTGGCGGGCTAATTCTGATTGTCATGGGGTTTACGGCTTATTTTGTCGTTATGATGAATTTAAGGGGATTACAGCTTTGTATCTTGGTTCATGCTTTGGTCGGCTACCTGCGCAGCGTAAATGGCTAGAACGTTTAGCGAAGCAATTTGGCCTTCTGCTGTAAGTTAGTTGGGCTTGGTTTGTTGGCTTCGCTGTTTAAACCTTACTGCAGATAGCACATGTATAAGGAAAACGGATTTTATACATAACGATATTATTGTGTCGATATAATTGATAAAAATCGACATATTAAGTTTACGTGTCGATGCAATCGACATATACTCGGCTTATGTCGAAATAAATGGAAATAATAAACATGACATGGCAGCCAAACCAGCCTTTCATTGATATCTCCTTGCTTCCTCCGCCAAAGGATGCCACTGAATCCATCGCCGTTTTAAAAGCGTGTATTTCAGCACGAGCAGCACTCGCGGAACTTAAGCAGGCAGGCGAGTTATTACCTAATCAAGCCTTGTTGATTAACTTGCTGCCCTTACTCGAAGCGAAAGATAGTACCGAAATTGAAAATATCGTCACTACTTCAGACAAGTTGTTCCAATACGCTCAAGAAGAAAGTGCAGCAGACTCCGCCACCAAAGAGGCTTTACAGTACAGAACAGCTCTATATGAGGGTTTTGTTCACTTAGCTGAAAGACCTTTGTGTACAAATACGGCTGTACAAGTGTGTAGCACCATCAAAGCCACGAATATGGATATTCGAAAGGTACCGGGCACCACTTTAGCCAACCAAAGCACGGGTAAAATCATTTACACTCCGCCAGAAGGCGAGTCTCGCTTGCGTGACCTGCTAACAAACTGGGAGCAGTTCATACATGCAGAAGAAGATGACCCTTTAACGAAAACTGACCCTCTTATTAAAATGGCCGTTAGTCACTATCAGTTTGAAGCAATACACCCCTTTACCGATGGTAATGGCAGAACCGGGCGTATTCTCAATATGCTCTTTTTAATCGAGCAAAAATTGCTAACCTTACCGATTCTGTACCTAAGTCGCTATATCCTACAAAACCGGGCCGAATACTATCGTTTGCTAACTCAAGTGACGAGTGATGGCGCCTGGGAAGAGTGGATTTTATACATGCTCAAAGGCGTGGAGCAAACAGCAAATTGGACCACGAAAAAAATCGCTACTGTCCGTCAATTGATGGAGCACACCGGTGACTATATCAGACAGGCGTTACCTAAAATTTACAGCCACGAACTGGTCCAAGTGATTTTTGAGCAACCCTATTGCCGAATCGCAAACCTGGTAGAGAGAGACCTTGCCAAACGCCAAACCGCTTCGGTTTATCTAAAACAATTGGCAGAGATTGGGGTACTAAACGAAATATCTGTCGGCAAAGAAAAACTATTTGTACACCCCAAACTTATTCAATTAATGACGCTTGATAGCAACGAAATTATTCACTATGAACAATAACGACATCGTACAAAAACTCTGGAACCTCTACGATGTGCTTCGTAAGTTAAAAGGTCAGAGCCTAATGGCACTTACTTAAGCTAGTTCCTCCACCTCACAGTCATCCCGGTAGTGTTTTGAGCCGGGATCCATGAGATCTAGCTGAAAGCTGGATTCCCGCTCAAGTGACCGCGGGAATGACGAAGGTTAAGAGTCCGCGGGAATGACGAAGCTTAGGCGTTTGCGGGAATGACAGATAATGCTGTATTTAATCTTAAATAAGTGCCATTCGGCTTTGACCCCCCCCTTTGGCTAAAAAGAAAAAACGAGTAGATAAAGATAGTAATGTTAGAGAGTATTGGGCCGCAGATACTTTGCAAGAGGCAGTGGGTATATGGGGTAAGGAGGCTGGAATAGAAGGCTTTTCAATACACTCAGGAGGTCGTACTTTTTTGTACGAAATTAACAATTAAGCCAGGTGTATCAGAAGAAATTCTTTGCGTCCTACTTTGGCACGAGACTGACGATATGCCTTATGAATATTTTGATTTTGACGATGAATAAGCACGTTCCGTAATGGACAGATTGTACTCAGAGGGATAATTAATGAAAAAAATAGATAAGAAAGAATTCGCCAAAAAAACCTTACTAGGTGGATTGGTCATATTGTTACCGGTTGCTCTTTTGGTGATGGGTTTTAGATGGCTGTTCAAACTCGTAACGGACATTATTCAGCCTTTTACGAACTTGATCACAAAGGTCATTGGCATGCCTGAATTCTTTGCTGATATCTTAGTCTTAGCTGGTATGGCGGGATTATGCTTTGTTACAGGCTGGTTGGTAACAACTGCCGGTGGATCTTGGTTTCATTCTAAGTTTGATGCACGTCTTGCGAGATTCGCACCCGGTTACTCGATGATGAAAGATATCGTTGGGCAGTTCTTCGGAGATGCTAGCAAAAGCCCGTTCGCAAATGGCGAGGTAGCGCTTGTAAGGTTGTTCGGCAATGAAACGGAAGTGACAGCTATTGTCACCAGTAAGCACGAAAATGGCCGGTACACGGTATTCATGCCCACAGGCCCGAACCCAACCAGCGGGAATATCTATCATGTGACTGCCGAGCAAGTGACTCTCTGTCCAGATATAGCCGTTTCTGATGCTATGCGAACGATCATTGCTTGTGGTGCGGGTACTGGTGACCTGTTGTCGCAAGAAGGTACTAAAGCCTCTTCTGAGGACTCTAGTCGTGCCTAAGAAAACTAAAAAACTTTCATTCGAACCTGTATACCACCGTCGGGTGAGCCAGGGAAAATATATGCTGGCAATGAAGGCGACCAAGAGCTCTAATCTAGAGTTATTAAAGGACGCTGTCGCCGAGAGAGATGAAATCCTTGCCCAAGGCTTCACCATTGTCGAGATTGACATTGAGCGGCCTTATACAGATTTAAAAGACGTTGATAAAGGTGATGTGGCGGCAGTTATCGCAAATACGAATCCGCTTTTTAAGTCGAATTTAGGTTAAGGGAAAAGACTGCACATGGAAGAAAATGGTTTACAGATACGCCCTAAATTGATCGATGTCGGCGCGAACCTCACAAACAAGCGTTTCGCGCATGACTTAAATGAGGTGTTAGACCGAGCAGAAGCAGCCGGGGTGCAGCATATCGTATTAACAGGCACCTCGGAGCATTCAAGCGAACAGGCAGTAGGCTTAGCAGAAACCAACCGATCCTTGCTAAGCTGCACTGCGGGCGTTCACCCACACGACGCAAAAAGCTGGAATGAATCGAGCCGCAAGCATATTCGCAAATTAGCTGAACACTCTGCCGTAGTAGCCATTGGAGAATGCGGCCTCGACTTTAACCGCGATTTTTCGCCGAGGCCTCAACAACAAGCGTGTTTCGAGTCGCAACTTGGGC
>Ga0105353_1001732_pt1 | contig 10549 bp, 9 predicted proteins | sample EN1Hudsemesocosm_2_FD_83657 | JGI IMG/M metagenome (GOLD analysis project Ga0105353, IMG submission 83657) | Methane-oxidizing microbial communities from mesocosms in the Hudson Canyon - EN10B Hudson Canyon | ecosystem: Environmental > Aquatic > Marine > Cold seeps | place: Hudson Canyon...
GAGGCCTTGTCGGCGGATTCCAGGGCGCTATCGTAAGCGATGGCCGCTTCCATCACGCCAGGGCCGGTTTCTTCGTGCAGTCCTTCTATGGGCAAGTCCATGGCCTCACACATGCTTAACAAACTTTTATAGGTGGCTTCCTCCACCGTGTTGCGAATCACCGAATAACCAAAATCCGAGGGGGCCATGGGATCTAGATTTTCATAACTTTTTTCACGGATGGATTGCGGGGTTTCGTTAAATACAAAAAATTCATATTCAAAGCCGGTGAATACCTGCAACCCCATATCCTGGGCTTGTTTTAAAACCCGGCGCAACAAACCGCGCGGACAAATGCTTTCAGCATCACCACTGAATTCCCCTAAAAAAAACAAATCGTTATTTTCCATGGGCATAGGGCGACAGGTATTAGGCAACAGGCGCACTTTGGCGTCCGGGTAACCGGAATGCCAACCCGTATACTGGCTATTGTCGTAAAGCTGATCACGCATGTCCCAGCCCAGCACTACATCACAAAAGCCAAACCCGCTGTCTAAAGACTCCAAAAATTTGGCCTTAGACATGTATTTGCCACGCAAAATACCGTCTATATCAAACACCCCCACTTTTATGTGGGTACAGCTTAAACTTTGCACCAACGCACGGGCCTGCTCGCTGGTGTGAATATCTCTTGGGTTCATGGCCATCCCTCCTAGTGCACGGTGTTGCATCCCTTATTACAGGCTAGGTGGGAAGGCTGCTGCGGGCAACTTTTTGGCGCTATATTGCCAGTGGCATAAGGATGGCATTGGGTTACTTAACGGCACAGTGTTTTGCGCCATAACTCTGGCTTTACCCTGCCCGCCTGTTTACACTTTGTGCCTTGTCATTAAAATAATAAGACTGAATCCCTATGAAAAAAACTCTGCTAACGCTGGCAGCCAGCTCTTTGGTATTGGTGGCCGGCTTACTGCTCACCATCAAACTCATTTATGGCGGTGGTGAAGCCTTTCCCGATCGCAGTTCAGAGCCCACTTTTGGCGCCCAACAATTAGAAGTGGTCACCGAGCTGCCCATGCCCCCAGGTAACATCGCAGTAACCGCACAAGGCCGACTCTTCTTTACTTTTCACCCGGAAGCCAAACCCGAGATCAATGTGGTGGAGTTAGTGGGCAATGTGCCACGCCCCTTCCCGTCGCTTGAATGGCAACCGGGCGGCAGTGAGCCATTGGCCTTCCAGGAAATTTTATCCATGCGCATGGATCGACAAAACCGTTTGTGGTTATTGGATAATGCGGTGCATGGTTTAGGGCAGCCTAGATTATTGGCGTTTGATATAGACACTAAAAAGCTGGTACATCATTTTGATTTCCCCAGCGATATTTTTGGACTGGGCTCTCATGCCAATGATTTTCAGGTGGACCCCACTGGCCGCTACATCTACATGGCCGATGCCAGCATCATCGCCCGCACCCCGGCCATTGTGATTTACGACACTCAAACCAAACAGGTACGCAGGGTTCTGGAATCTCATGTATCCGTGATGCCCGAATTTTTTATTCCGGTGGTGAATGAACGCCCTATGGAGATTTTTGGTATTTTCACCGTGAGCCCAGGGGTGGATTCTATTGCCTTAAGCCGTGACGGCACTCAGCTGTTTTACGCAGCGGTGACCGCTCAAAAACTATATAAAATAGATACCCAATCGTTAAACGATGACTCTCTCAGCGGGGAAGAATTGGCCAGCAAGGTTACTAGTCTAGGCGAAAAAACCATGAGCGATGGCATTAGCAGCGACAACGCCGGCAATGTCTATTTGAGTGATCTGGAACACAACGCCATCTTACGCATGGACTCCCAGGGCAAGTTGGAAACGTTAATAAAAGATAAGAGAATTCATTGGCCAGATGGCATGAGTTTTGGCCCTGACAACTGGTTATACTTCACCGATAGTGCCCTCAATAATGTAATAGGAAAGACACCCCAATATATATTGGACCATGCTCCCTATCACATCTTTCGATTTAAACCCGGTATGAGCGCTTACGCTGGCCAATAAGGCCAAGCGTTTAGGTTACTGGTAGGCGGCCGCTCTTTGAAAAGCCGCCCTTTGATGCATACGCACTAAATAGGCCTGGGTATTAGGATAAGCTTTTAACAAGGATAAATTGTTAGCCATACTCAGGACAATGCTCATCATAATGTCGGCGGCGCTAAAGCGGCTGCCGGCAAAAAAATCAACTTCTGTTAAACGCGCTTCGATATACGAAAAATCCAGGTGCAATTCTTTTTGAATGTAGCCATCCAAAGGCTTGCCGCCACGCTCTTCCATGCCCATTAACATAGTGGAAATCACCGGCAAGGCCAAAGACCCTTCAGCAAAATGCAACCACTCAAGGTAGGCATAATATTCTTTGTCGTCGGCACTTGGGCGCAGACGTTGATCAGCATATTTATCTAGAATGTATTCCATCACCGCGCCGGATTCACATAGGGTAATATTGTCATCCACTATCACCGGCGCTTTGGCCAATGGATGGATTGCCTTCAGACTGGCTGGGGCCAAGCGGGTTTGGGGGTCACGTTCGTGTTTTACCACTTCGTATGGGGTTTCTAGTTCTTCTAACAACCACAACACACGGGTAGAGCGAGACTGGTTAAGATGGTGTACGGTAATCATAATTTTCCTTTGTTTTTTTATTTTAGAACAACCAAAGCCAATATTTTAAGTCAAACTCTGGGACTAGGCGTAGCAAGGTTTAACGCACTGGTAAGTAGGATTATAAAGCAGCTTCTAAAATCTCACGGCTCACGTCCAGAGTCACATCGCGCTTCTCCCCCAACGCCACCATGCCGTGCTGTTTTAATTTGGCCAAAATATCGTCGATATGATCGGCATCCAGCTCCACTCCTTTCAACGAGGTAGGCACCTGCATTTCTTTGAAAAACTGCACTGTATTTTCAATGGCCTGATCAATACGAGACTCGTCATCCCCTTCAAACAAGTGCCAAACACGTTCGGCGTATTGCAATAGCTTTTCACGTTTTGCCACACGGCGATTCCTTAATACCGATGGCAATAAAATAGACAAGGTACGAGCGTGATCTATGTTGTAAGAGCCGGTTAATTCATGGCCTATCATGTGGGTGGTCCAATCTTGCGGCACACCTGAGCCAATCAAACCGTTTAACGCCATGGTGGCCGACCACATTAGGTTGCCACGTATATCTAAATCTTCACGGGTATCCTCCGCCAATGCCTTGGGGCCATCTTCGATGAGGGTTTGCAACAAACCTTCGGCAAAACGATCTTGCACCTTGGCGTTCACATCATAGGTTAGGTACTGCTCTATGGTGTGCACAAACGCATCCACCACCCCGTTACTTACCTGGCGATCCGATAGCGTCAGGGTCACAGAAGGGTCCAACACCGCAAAAGCCGGGCGCACCAGTTTGCTGGCAAAGGGTAACTTGTGACCGTTACGCGTTAACACCGCACCGGCATTGGTTTCAGAACCAGTGGCAGGTAACGTAAGTACCACACCTAACGGCAACGCCGCCTTTATGCGCGCACGTTTGGCAATAATGTCCCAAGGATCTTCTCCCTCAAACAAAGCAGCCGCAGAAATAAATTTACTGCCATCGATGACTGAACCGCCCCCCACCGCCAGTAAATAGTCTACTTGGTGTTCTTTAATTACCGCCAACGCCTTCACCACTGTATCGTACGTGGGGTTAGGCTCGATACCTGAAAATTCAAACCATTCGTGTTCGGTTAATGCAGCCGCGACCTGATCAAAGATGCCGTTTTTCTTAATGGAGCCACCACCGTAAATCACCAATACCTTGGCGTCGGCCGGAATTTCTTTTTTAATGGCTTCAATCTGACCCACTCCAAAATGTATTTTGGTGGGGTTATGAAAACTAAAATTCAGCATCGTCTCTCCTTAAGTAGCAACTAATAATTTAAATTCTGCCTATAACTGCTTATCCCTGTAGGAGGCAGTTATTTATTCAACTCAGAAACCAGTTTTTGCGCCGCCAATTCAGAGCTGGCGGGGTTTTGCCCGGTGATGATTAAACCATCCTGCACCGCAAAGGCGTTCCAGTCTTCTACTTTTTGAAAGTCACCGCCTCTCTTAACCAATTCATCTTCCAATAAAAACGGTACGATCTCGGTTAACTGCACAGCCTCTTCTTCGGTATTGGTAAAACCGGTGACTGCCTTGTCGGCCACGATAAACTCACCCTGCTGGTTCTTGGCATTTAACAACGCAGCCGTGGCATGACACACCGCCGCCACCGGCTTTTGGTTATTAAGGAAGTCTTCAATGAGTTTAATGGAATCCACATTATCAGTTAGATCCCATAACGGACCATGACCTCCGGGGTAAAATACCCCGTCGTAGTCGCTGGTGTTTACCTCGCTTAATTTCCCCGTGTTGGCCATCTTTTGTTGCACGGCTTTATCGCCATCATAACGGGCGGTAGAGGCGGTTTGAAAATCGGCCAATTCACTTTTAGGGTCGATAGGTGGCTGACCACCAGCAGGTGATACCAGTGTCACCTCAAAACCGGCATCCTTAAATTCGTAATACGGGGCGGCAAACTCTTCCACCCAGAAACCGGTTTTCTCGCCGCTGTCACCCAGGTCTGCGTGGGACGTTAATACCATCAATACTTTTTTGCTTGCTGCCATGATGTGCTCTTTGTCTTTGGTGCCAGGGGGTATCCCCGATCAATGCAAACAGTCTAGACCTGGAATATAAATCTAACAATACCAAGAAAATTGACTAGATTGATTCAATAATTGATACAATATAAAGAATAAGACCTATCAGGGAGCAATTGATTGGACATTTCGTTTGAACAGTTAAAAAGCATGGTGGTATTTGCCCAGGTGGTACAGCAAGGCAGCCTTACCGGGGCCGCCAAGCACATTGGGCTGTCGCGGGCGGTGGTGAGCTACCACATTAAAAAGCTGGAAACCCAACTGGGCGTGAAACTATTAAACCGCTCTACCCGCAGCATTGCCCTCACTGAGGCTGGCACGGGCTATTACGAGCGCTGCCGCATCATCGCCGAGCAGGCCGAGACCGCTAACCGCCAGATTGAAAACCTTAAAAATGAGCCGGTGGGGTTATTAAAAATCACCTGTCCGGTGAATGTGGGCCTGCAAACCATCGTGCCCGCCCTTAATGAATTTAAACAACTCTACCCCAGGATTGAGCTAGACGTGATGCTCACCGATGAGGTGGTGAACATTATGCAAGAAGGCATCGACCTGGCCATTCGCGGGGCGCCACTGTTGGATTCGGGTTTGCAAGCCAGCAAACTCTCCACCTTGCAAACCGTTTTGTGTGGCTCACCCGAATATTTAAACAAACACGGGCGCCCAAGCAAACCTAGCGAACTGGATCAACATAACTGGGTGATCTACAAGCTTACCTCAGGGGTGCTGGAGCTTACCCAGGGCAGTCGTTCTTACAGCGTTAAGGTGAATGGCAGCATCAGCACCAATAATGCTGCGGCGCGCACCGCGTTTATTGAAGGGGGCCATGGGTTAGGTCGTATTCCCACCTATGATGCCTTGCCCAAAATTAAAGGCGGTACCCTGGAAGCGATACTAGAAGATTATCAATTGGCCAACATTGATATCTACGGGGTATTTCCCCCCGGCACCACGGGTTCAAAAAAATTGCGCCTGCTTATCGATTTTTTGAAAGACTTTTTTGCTAAACAGGCGGGCTTAAGTAAACCTGTTAATCCCCTACCTGCAAGTGAAAATCGCAACTAGCCAGTATTTCACCGTTCACCTGCAAATGAATTTTATGGGCACCGCTATAATATTTGCGGGTGGATATTTTTTTAATGGGGTGCTTCTTATTCAGCACAATGGGTTTACCCTTTGAGAGTGACCTTTGTGTCCACTTAAATACCTTGGGTGCCAATGAGCCGTTGGCTTTTTTATGGAATACCAGGTAATCAATCATCAGGTTATTGGGTAGTGTACTTTCACTGCTCAGGTTTAGGGAAATTTCCAGCTCCTGCCCTAAGGTTATGTGTTGGCTATTAATCTCAAATTTATTAACCTGTAAATCGTTAACCCCTTTAAACCCCAACAGACTAAGCGCCGCTTTATTGCCCTGCTTAAGCAAAGATCGTAAGGCATGTTTAATGAGCCATTGGCGCTCTTTGGATGCACCCACAGACCATTTTTCTAATAAGCTGGTCACCTGTTCAGGGTTATCTTTGGCAATGTCATTTAGGTTATTGGCCACCGAACGCCGTACATAGAGTTCGTTATCGTCTTTAAGTTGATCTAGCAGGTTAAGCACTGGGCTTGGGTCTTTTACAAATTCAGGCAAACGGGAAAATAAAGGCAACCTTGGGCGAGTGCCTTCACTGACTAATCGGCGCACATGAACACTGTCATGGGTCATCCACTTTTTAAGCTGCGTGAAGGTGTTCTCTGGGTGATTGGTAATAAAACTGCGTATGGCTCCTTCCGCGCTAAAGCGTTGTGTCATTTCTTCCAGTGCCCACATGGATACATTAAAGGATTTTTGACCAAAGCTGGCCACGTACTCACAGGATGCCAAAACAATAAATCCATGGGGCGAGGTTAAATCAATGCCATCAAGACTGTCTTGGGAAAGTTTAGGGCCCAAGGCCCCCACCAGCACTTTAGCTGCCTTTTCAAAGTCATTGGGCAAACAGGTTTTTAACGCCGCTTTTACCTGGTTAATGCGTTCGTTTAAACCCAAAGACGATAAATCATTAAGCGCTAGGTCTAAAAATTGTTCACCGTTAAACGTGTTATCACTTTTTATTAAGCGATGGTTTAATTCAGTAATGCTTTTAACGCCAATGGCATCTCTTAAAAGTGGAGTCTGTGCCATGTTAAACCTTGCCTTGTTCGGTTTTAATCAGTGCATCCAGGCATTGCTGGGCCAGCAGCGCACTATTAATATTTTGCAAAGGAATGCCCGATATGGACAAACCCAAATCAAAGGAGAGCAATAAATCACACCAGCTATCAATGGGACTGGTGGCGGGAATCGTTCCATCTTTTATCGCCCCCTGCAGATTATTAAAATATAAAGTGCGCAGCCATTTGGCAAAATCATTGGCCATGTTAAAGCCTTTTTCGGGCACGGCATGACGGTTGTTTAAGGTATTTACCATCATGCACCCGTGGTAATCGCTGCCAAACTGAATGCCGTTAAAATAGTCATAAATATTTTGCATGCTGCCCTGCTCTTTGGCCAGGTTGCTCTGATAGGTCTCACGGGCTAAAGACAAATAGTGGGCCAACGATTCACAAAATAAACCTTCTTTGCCCTCAAATTCGCTGTACAAACTAAAGCGGTTTAAACCTGTGTGCGCCACCAGCTCTTGCAGATGCGCGCCCTCGTACCCCTTACGCCAAAACACCTCCATGGCCTTATTAAGCACTTCGGTTTTGTCGTATTGTTTTTTCCTGCCTCGTGCCATTTTACCCTCCAATGCCCGTATTTACTGGGCTGAGTATCAATATAAAGCGATTATACACCTATCGTTCAGAATATCATTGCAAAACTGAACGACCGGTGATTAAATAATTAGACACCTATCGTTCATAAATAAATATGAACAAACATTTACTATCAACCTAAAGGAATTCACCATGAAATCCCCACTACTACTGACCCTGCTTTTAAGTCTGCTTGCCTTTGCCACCCACAGCCAGGCACAAACCGTAGAGCTTGCCTATTTCAAACAAAATAAAGGGGTGAGCGAGCAACAAATATTAAAAGCAGCCAAGGCCATGGAAAGCACCATAGAGAAATGGCAAGGGTTTAAGTCCCGCGAACTGGTGCACCTGGGTGAAAACAAATGGGTAGACATAGTGCATTGGACTGATATGAAATCCGCTGAAGCCGCCGCCCACAAAGCCATGAACAGCAGCGTGTGTTTAACGTTTTTTGCATTAATTGAAAGCACACAAGCCGACATGCACCACGGGGAAATTAAACTACAGCAGTAACCCACACAGCCAGGTTTAGCCGGGTAATTAATGCCCCGGCTAAACCCCAAAGGAGTTGTCACGTGCAAGACAAAGGCAAGGTGAACTAGTGACAAAAATTCGATCCGGTAAAATGTCTCGCAAGGAGCTTAGGGCTGTGGCGCCTATCTTTGAATGGGGCGGCATTAACATTAGGGATTACATTAAAGCCAAAACTCTGTGGTGGTTTTAACCATACCAAATGTCCCGGTCACCTTAGGTGGCTAGGAATTAAGATTCCGTCATAGCTTTATCTATTCTAGTCCACCAAAATGAAGCCACCCCTTGCCTATTTCAGGCCTAAAATAGGCTATACTTGCCCGCATACATGCCACTTCATTGCACCTATTAAAATGGTAGGCGCAAAAAGTTAAGATGGCTTTTAGTCACTAAAGAGTCGGAGTCTTCATGCTATTTAGAGTCATTATTTCAGCCATGATGCTTTTCCTATTCTCAGGCCCACTGTGTGCCACAGACATTCGCTTTATCACCCATAATGTTGAAGGTAAATTTTATATAGACCACACAGGAAACATTAGAGGAAAAGCCAACTCAGGCCGGCGTGCGTTCCAAATTGAATTGATTAGAGAAATGATGACGATTATGGGCCACCCGTCTAAAAAAATAGAGATATTTCCATTTAAAAGAGGGTTGAAGACGGTTTTGGATAACCCCAATACAGCCTTTTTTAATATCATTCGCACACCACTAAGGGAAAACAAAGTTAAATGGGTGGGCCCACTACTGTCCAATAAAATTTTTCTTTATGAAGCCAGCAATCGCCCTAAAGGCATTAAAACCCTGGAGCAGGCCAAGAAGGTTAATTTAATCTGTGTGCTCAATGGCAGCAACTATGTGGAATATCTACTGGATAATGGCTTCACCAACATTCACTTAAGCAATAGCCACGAATCTTGTTTTAGAATGTTAATTAATGGCAGGGTAAGCTTAACCGTCATAGCTGACTCGGGCTTTTTAGAGGTACTAAGATCCACTAATACCCAAACAGGCGCCATACAACCGTCTTTTGAGCTACTTGAAAACAAAAGTTACTTGGCCATGTCTAAAGACATAACCGATAGTGTCATTGAGCAATGGCAAGGGGCATTGGAGCAGCTAAAAAAAACAAGAAGGTATGACCTGTTAATTCAACAGTATCTGCACCCAGAATAATTTTTTATTGCAGTAACATGACCACCTCTTGTGGCCATGTCATCAATCCAGCTTACGTTTAAAAAATCTTACTCCCCCACATACTCACTGCTAATGGGAAATTCAAAATATCCGGCCACCGGATAATGGTCCGATAAATCCCAGCTACCCCAATGCTTGGAGGTAATACTACGCGGGGTTAATAAGGTATTGGTGGATTCAAACGGTACTAGGTGCTCGTTGCTGTATAAAACATAATCCAGGTATTCACTGTATTGCGCATCAGCGTATATGTTCACTAAACCCGCGTAAGAGAATTCAAATTCACCCAAGGCACTGGGTTCGGTTGCATTTAACAAGGTTAAAAAATCCTGATGCTCGGCGGGAAAATTCACCTTATCTACGTTAAAATCACCGGCCATGATTACCGCTTCATGGGCAGGAATGTTTTTCCCGTCTACAAAACTTTTAAACTGCGCTAACTGAGCAAAACGAACGGCAATGTCTTCGGGCTCTGTATAAGCGTGGGTGTGGGTGCCAAAAATATGGAAGTTATTACTGCCCTTAGTGATCTGCGCATAGTTAATGCCCTTCCCGGCCAGACAGCCATCCTTGCGGCATGCATCATAAACCACCGCATCATGTTCGCTCATAGGCCAACGGCTGGCGATAAACGAGCCACCGGTTAGCAGCTTGCCAAACTTCCAGGGGATGTCACTTTGGTACGGGTATTCGGCTTTTAAAGCATCACGAAAACGGGCGGTTAGGTAGGGGTCAAACACTTCTTCAAAAACCACCACGTCATAACCCTTGGAAAATTGCACTATGGTGTCTAAACGGTTGCCTGTATTTTTAGCTTCGATGCCCGGCAGTAACGCCCAGGTATTGTAATTCAATACACTTAGCTGGTTACTGTACTCAGGTACTTGCGCCGGCTGTAATGCGTCGTGAATAACATAACGAATGTCATCGCCTGCGGCGCGGGCGTATTCTGAACGAAAGGCCAGTGTGCGCTCTTCGCCCAGGTCTATGTTGTGAATGTCCCGGTCGTAGTGCCAAGGATCAAGTTGTGCCGACAACCACATCTTACTAAAGGTCATAGTGCCTTTTAGTTTTTGGGTAAGCGCCAGTGTTTGGGCTTGTGTATTATTTGGGCTTTGCACACGGGTTGTGAACACATATTCCTTGCCCCACTTAATGCCCTGGTCGCGGTTAAAGCGCAAAAACCGCACGGTAGCCAGCGGAGCTACTTCGGTGGCCAATTGTTGCCATTGGTCGCCATGCACGATATTGCCATAACCACTTTGAACGGTGTCCAGGGTTAGGGTTTCCATAGTATTGTTGGTTAGATAAACATAGCTTTCAGCAAAA
>Ga0105353_1001738_pt1 | contig 10533 bp, 3 predicted proteins | sample EN1Hudsemesocosm_2_FD_83657 | JGI IMG/M metagenome (GOLD analysis project Ga0105353, IMG submission 83657) | Methane-oxidizing microbial communities from mesocosms in the Hudson Canyon - EN10B Hudson Canyon | ecosystem: Environmental > Aquatic > Marine > Cold seeps | place: Hudson Canyon...
GTATATAATCAAGTGAATTATCAATGTTTTTTTATGGACTCTAGGCTTAAGCTGATAATATTATGAGTCACTGTTTAAGAGAAACGTGCATGAATAGTTTTTATCGGAACTCTATTTTCTTTTTGTTATTTCTAATTTTTTTCTCCAGCCCGCTATATGCTCAGGAAAAAGTATCCATCCAGCTTAAATGGTTTCATCAGTTTCAATTTGCTGGCTACTATGCGGCTAAAGAAAAAGGCTTCTATGCGGAAGAAGGGCTGGATGTAGAACTAAGGGAGCGAAACCCTGCTACTAGTCATATTGATGATGTTCTAGAGGGGCGGGCGCAATATGGGGTGGCAGATGCGGGGCTGATCTTACCTCGAATGCAGGGACAGCCCGTTGTTTTGTTGGCTCAGATCTTTCAGCACTCTCCGTTAATATTTATAACGCTTAAGGAGTCCGGGATACGAACGCCTTATGATCTGGTGGGTAAGAGAGTGACCGTGGATGTAAAAGGACATCGTTTTGCGGCGCTAGATGCGATGTTGTTAAGTACGCTGGGAGGTATAGAAAACCTGGCTTCAATAGAAATGTCTTTCCGTCACCAGGACTTGATAGAGGATAAACTGGATGCCTATGCAGGATACAGTACTGATCAGCCATTCTGGTTTAAACAACAAAATATCCCCATTAATATTATCGATCCCCGTGATTTTGGGGTTGATTTTTACGGCGATAATCTTTTCACCACGGAACAAGAATTAAAACAGCATCCTCTCAGGGTTGAAAAGATGCGTCAAGCAACATTGAAAGGTTGGTACTACGCTCTGGAGCATCCAGATGAAATTGTTAGCCTGATTTTAGAAAAATATAACAGCCAGAAATTCACTCGGGATCATCTGGAGTTTGAGGCGAGTGAAACTAAAAAAATGATTGTCCCCAATTTTGTCGAATTGGGGAGTTATGAGATTTCTCGTTATCAAAAAATTGTCGAGACTTATGCTCAAATGGGCTGGTCTAAATCAATTTCGATTGATAAGCAGTTTTACTATAGTTCATATAAGAAACGGCTAAGCCTTAGTGATAAAGAGCAGGCTTGGCTAGCAGAACATCCTACACTTACAGTGGCTCTAGACCCTGATTGGGCTCCAATAGAATATCAAAATGAAGAGGGGGTTTATCAAGGTATATCATTAGATTATTTGCAGCGACTAGAGGATTTATTAGGGGTCCGTATTGATATTGCGGAAGGCCTATCCTGGAAACAGGCAGTAGAAAGTGTCAAAAGTAAAAAAGTTGATTTTTTTGCATCGGTCTCTGTTACGCCAGAGCGAGAAAAGTATGCTCTATTTACTGAGCCTTATATTTCTATGCCTATACATATATTTGCACGGGATGATGTCAGCTATATCGGTAATTTAGATAATTTGTCGGGTAAGCGGGTGGCGGTTGTCGACGGCTATGCTGTGCATGACTGGATCGCTAAAAATTATCCTGCAATCACTTTAGTTTCGATGAAAAAGATACCTGATGCACTTAGGGCGGTGGATAACGGGGCTGTTTCTGCTTTTGTCGGTAATCTGGTGACTACGACGTACTATATTAGTAAGCTTCAGATGTCTCATATTCGGCTGGCGGGAGACACCCCATATTTTAATCAACAAGCGATGGCTGTGCGGGATGATTGGCCAGAACTTCGCTCTATTATGCAAAAGGCTCTTAACACGCTTACTGCTGAGGAGCGACAAACAATTTTTAATCGCTGGATGTCTCTCCGCTTTGAGCGTGCGATAGATTACACTCTGTTGTGGCAGATTTTCGCTATTTCATTACTGATCATCAGTATTATTTTGTAGTGGAACCGGCGACTTGCAAAGGAAATAGGGCAACGTAAGTTGGCCGAAGAAGAAATTAGCAATAGAGAGCTTCAGTTGATTATGGCAGCCGATGTGGCGGGTATGTCTAATTGGGAGTTTGATTTGAAATCCAAAGTATTTACTTTCAATGATTTGTTTTACTCCATGTTGAAAACCACGGCTGAGAAAGAAGGCGGATATCAGATGTCATGGGATCGTTATTTGCAGGAGTTTTGCTACCCAGAAGATGTAACTACGCTTCAATATAATCTAAAGCAAGTGCTGAATGCTAGCAAAGAGATACAGGAACGGACTGAGTATCGCATATTGAACAGGAACAACGAAATAGTCGATTTTTTAATGGACTATCGGATACTTCTTAATAAACAGGGTAAACCCTATAAGGTATATGGTTCAAGTATCGATATCACCAGGCGAAAAAAGGAGCAACAGGCGCTTTATCTGGCGCATGCTGCTATCGAGAGTGCTAACGATAGTATTTTTGTTATTGACTTGAAGTCAGGCCGTTTTCTCAGTGCTAATCATCAAGCCTGTGAGCTTTTAGGGTATACAGAAAATGAATTGATTGCTGCCATGCATCCATATGATCTGGATTTGAAGTTGAATGCAGAAAGTTGGAGCAGTTTTGTAAGCAGAGTTGCAGAAAACAAATTCCTTCGATTTGAGACTGTATTAGTCAACAAGAACGAAGAGCAACTTCCAGTCGAGATCAGTGCTAATTTGCTTAAGTACGAAGATCAATCTTGTGTCGTTGGCTATATGCATGACATTAGTGAGCGCCTGGCGTCAGAGCAAAAGCTGCGGGAGAGTGAGCGTTATAATCGAACTTTGTATGAGAACTCGCCCATAGGTTTAGCACTATGCAGGATGAATGGCGAATTGGTGGATGTAAATCAAGCTTATGCAGATATTCTTGGGCGGAGTGTTGCAGAGACATTGAAGCTGAGTTACTGGGATATTACACCAAAAAAATATGCAGAACAGGAAGAAGAGCAGTTGGGGCTATTAAAGTCCTTAGGCCGTTATGGGCCCTACGAGAAGGAATATATGCACAAGGATGGTCATTCGGTACAGGTGCAGTTAAGTGGATTAGTGATTGAGCAGAATGGTGAGCCATTTATCTGGTCTAGTGTTGAAGATATTACTGTGCAGAAGCAAGCTGCCGAGGCATTACAGCTCAGTGAGGAGCGATTTCAGCATGCATTAAATTTTGCTGAAATTGGGGCCTGGGACTGGAATATTGTGACTGGAGAATTATATTGGACGGAACAGATATCACCTTTATTTGGTTATACCAAAAATAAACTGGAGACTTCTTACGAAAATTTTATTAATGCGATACACCCAGATGATCGAGTCAAGGTTCAGGAGGCTATTAAGGCAAATATTGAGCAAGGTGCCGATTACAACATTGAACACCGTGTAGTGTGGCCTGATGGCTCTGTACGTTGGTTATCTGAGCGTGGATCTGCAGTCAGAGATGACAAAGGTAAAGCATTGAATATGTTGGGAGTGGTGCAAGATATTACGGCACGAAAACTGGCTCAGGATGAGATTCAGAGCAAGACAGCTGAATTACAAGCGTTCAATGAAGCCATGGTGGATCGAGAAGGAAGGGTTATTGAGTTGAAGGAGGAAATTAATCAGCTTTGTAAAGATCATGGTTTAAAATTGATTTATCCGCCGGTTTGGAGCAAACAATGAAAGTCGTGAAGGCGTCTAGCAAGCTAAATACTGCTTTCTCTATTTCAAGGTTGATTGTACTGGGTATTGTCTTCAGTTTAATACTCATGCTTATTGTCTGGCATGGCTTGACAAAGGTTGAGTCGCGTTTGCGATTGCAGGCAGTTGAACAATTAGAATCGGTGCTTCAGGTGACACATGAGAACCTGAGTGAAGTATGGTTGAACGGGTTGTTTCAGGATGCTGAAGACTGGGTAATGGAGCCAGAGTTGATAGAGCATACAGAAAGCCTGCTTAAAATTCATCATGGAGGGGGAGGTGCGAAGGCTGATCGGGTTGCTGCGCTGTTATCCAGTTCTGCTCAGCTGAAACTCAGAGCGTTTTTCCAGTTAAGGATAAAACGGCATGATGCGCTAGGTTTTTTTATTATTGCACCTGATCAGCATAGCATTGCTTCTATGCGCGATGCCAATGTAGGGAGTCTTAACCTGATTGTCAATCAGCGTTCAAAAAGATTGCTTGAGGTCTTTCAGGGGCGTAATCAACTGGTTCCTCCTATTTATTCAGATGTTCCTTTGCCAGATAAATCGGGCAAGCTGGTGTCAGCTTATCCAACCATGTTTATTCTGACGCCTATTCGGAATCACGCTGGAATTGTGATTGCAGCATTAGCTATTCGATTAAACCCTTATGCTCAGTTTTCGCGCATCCCTGAAGCAAGTTTTGCTGGTGAAACGATGGAAGCTTATTTATTTGATTCACAAGGCACCTTGTTAACTGATACCCGATTGGCTTATTTTATGCGCGAAAAAGGCTTGTTGCCGGCAGATAAAACAACTATTTTGGGTGTAGAGTTGCGAGTTCCACAGAAGGAGCAGTCAGCTGGACAAGCGCCTTTAACTGTGATGGCTGAAAGTGCAATAGCAGGAAAAAAGGGTGCAAGTTCCGAATCTTACCTTGATTACAGAGGGGTGCCAGTATTAGGTGCATGGCAATGGAGTCATAAATACAATTTTGGAATAGCAACAGAAATAGATGAAGATGAAGCGCTAGCTGCTTATCGTGATATTGAGCGGGCAATATATGAGTTGTCTGGGCTTGTGCTTTTACTGGCAATAGCGGGGATGATTGTTCAGTATCGGCAACAGCATCAAGCTCATCTATCGGTAGTACGCTCAGAAATTCATTTACGAGGCGTGATGGATAATGCAATTGACGGTATTATCACGATTAATAAGAGAGGAATTATTCAATCTCTTAACAAAGCGACAGAAAAGCTTTTTGGCTATACCCGGGATGAATTGATTGGGAAAAATATCAGCATGCTGGCGGCTCAGCCTTATCGGGATGCTCATGATGATTATTTACGAAATTATCTAAAAACAGGTGAGAAGAAAGTTATTGGTACGGTTCAGGAAGTAGTAGCTCAACGTAAGGATGGCTCGCCTTTCCCTATAAGGCTGGGTGTTAGCGAGGTTGTTCAAAATCATGTGCATATGTTTACAGGTGTTGTTCAAGACTTGACTGAGACTAAGCGGGCACAGCAATCACTACAAGAAAGTGAAGAGACTTTTCGTCGTATGGCTAGTGCGGCAAATTCAGCAATAGTTATGCTGGATTACCAGGGAAATATTACCTTTTGGAATCGCAGGGCTGAAGAAATATTCGGTTGGGGGAGTGATGAGCTTATGGGTAAGAATGCGCATAGTGTAATGGTTCCTAAAGAATATATGGCTGATTTTGAAAAGGCATTTCCTTTGTTTCAGAAAACGGGTAAAGGAAGTTTTATCGGTAAAACCAGGGAGGTCACCGCACTACACAAGAATGGACTAGAGTTTCCCGTGGAAATAGCTTTATCAGCTGTTAATATCAATGGTCACTGGAATGCGATTGCTGTTATTAACGATATTACAGAACGAAAACATTCGGAACAGGCTTTGTTGCATTTAACTCAGGCGATAGAGCAAAGTCCTGTTAGTGTGATGATTACCAGTTTGGAAGGTGATATTGAATATGTTAATCAGGTTTTTACTGATAGAACGGGGTATTCAAAAGAGCAGGTTTTGGGGAACAACCCTCGGCTTCTTAAGTCTGGAAACACCAAAAAAGAGGAGTACAAAGATCTCTGGGGAACTATCAGAAGAGGAGCGAAATGGCGAGGGGAGTTGCTAAATAAAACCCAATCAGGCGCGGTTTTTTGGGAAGAAGCCGTTATTTCCCCTATGTACAATGCGAAAGGGGATATGACGCATTTTATTGCGATTAAGGAAGATATTAGTAAGCGCAAAAAAGATGAAGAAGAGGCTGTTCAACAGGTTAGAGAGATAGAAAAAAGTTATCGGGATCTGGAGAAATCTCGTCAGGCAGCCTTAAGTATTATGCAGGATGCCAATAGCCAGAAAAAACGAGCTGAAAAGGCTTTACAACAGCTGGCCAAATCACAGTATGCTTTGCATCAGGCAAAAGAACTAGCAGAGCAGGCTAATCAGGCAAAATCAAGCTTTCTTGCTACCATGAGTCATGAAATTCGCACGCCAATGAATGCGATTCTTGGCATGTCATACCTAGCATTACAAACTGAATTGAACAGTAAGCAGCGTGGGTATATAGAAAAAGTTAATCTTTCTGCTGAATCTTTATTAGGCATTCTTAATGATATTCTTGATTTTTCTAAAATCGAAGCGGGAAAATTAGAAATGGAGAGCATCCGCTTTGATCTGGATAAGGTGTTTGATAATTTGGCCAATATTGTAGGCCTTAAAGCGGAACAAAAAGGCCTGGAGTTTATCTTTGATATAGCACCTGAAATTCCTTTGTCATTAATAGGAGACCCTTTGAGGCTGGGTCAGATTTTACTTAACCTGGGAAGTAATGCAGTAAAATTTACTGATACAGGAGAAGTTGTTATCAGTTGTCAGCCTCTGGAGTCAGCGGAGAATGTTGTTACCTTGAAGTTTTCTGTTAAAGATACTGGAATTGGCTTGGAGGATGAGCAAATAAGTAAACTATTTACAGCCTTCTCCCAGGCAGACAGTACCACTACACGTAAGTATGGCGGTACTGGATTGGGGTTGACTATTTCTAAGCAATTGGTAGAGATGATGGGGGGAGAAATTAGTCTGGAAAGTGAGCTTGATGAAGGCAGCGTTTTTTCATTTACTGCAAGATTTAATATTGATGAGCAGTCTTTAGAAGAACGACGACAATTACCGGAAGCCATTTTGGGTGAAAGAGCGTTGGTGGTAGATGATAACTCCAGCTCAAGAGAGATTCTGTCTCATTTATTAAAAGGATTTGGGCTGGATGTTGATACGGTTGACTCTGGTATGGCTGCACTGACTTTATTGCAGCGAGCTGCGTTAACAGAACAGCCCTACAAAGTGCTTATCATAGACTGGAAAATGCCTGGTATGGATGGTCTTAGTACGGTACGTAAAATAAAAGATATTCCAGCGCTTGCAGAAACCACCGCGATTATTATGGTGACAGCCTATAATGCAGATGAGTTACGTAGAGAAGCCAAAGATATCGCAATACATGGGGTGTTAGTTAAGCCTGTTAATTCTTCCTTGCTGTTGAATACCTTACTAGATAACTTTGGTTTCTCTGTTCAAAATGAACGGCGAAGTGTTAAGCCAATTACACAGAGATTAGATTCTGCAAAAAGGCTGCGTGGAGCCAAGATATTATTGGTTGAAGATAATCAATTAAATCAGGAGCTGGTTTTTGAATTATTAACAAATGTGGGGATTCTGGTTTGCTTAGCCAATAATGGCCAAGAGGCATTGCAAATGCTGGATACAGAGCCGTTTGACGGTGTGCTTATGGATGTGCAAATGCCAGTGATGAATGGACTTGTTGCGACTTCGAAGATTCGTCAGCTGGAAAAGTTTCAAAACCTGCCTATTATTGCTATGACAGCGGGTGCAACGATTGAAGATCGTGATGCGGTTATACAGGTGGGGATGAATGACTATATTTCTAAACCCATTGATGTCTATCAGATGTTTAGTACGATGGCTAAATGGATTTCAGTTGAATTAATCTTGCCTGCAGCTACCCATAAGTTTCCAGTAGAGGATGGTATCGATGAGAGCTACTTGATGGAGCTCGATGGTATTAATTGTGAGAGGGGATTAAGATCAGCAGACGGGAATCATCAGCTTTATCGAAAACTGTTGAAAATGTTTCTTGCAGGGCAGCAAAATTTTGTGCAGGATTTTACTTTGACGCTGAATAGTGAGAAGGGTAAAGAAATGCAACAACTTGCTCATTCTTTAAAAGGCGTTGCGGGAAATATTGGAGCTATTAGTGTTCAAGAGGCGGCTGATAATCTGGATGAACTCTGTACACAAAAGGCAGCGACTCATGATATTCAACTACAATTGCAGGTTGTAGAAACTGAATTGACGAGAATTTTTGTTTCTATTGAAAAAGCCTTAAATAAAGAAAAAATAAATAAAGCCAAGCAGGCAGTGATTGATATTTCTGAACTGCAAGTTGAGTTAGATGCGCTCTTTCAACAAGTGCAGCAAAATAATGCAGATGCAGTTGATACAATAGATCATTTGATGATGGCTACTTCTGCTGAAGAATTTAGAGGGCAATTAGCGGTCGTGAAAAAACAAATTGATAGATATGATTTTGACGCAGCCTTGGCGGAGCTGGTTTTATTGTCTAATAAATATGATTTAGGTTTGGATTAAGCTTAGGAGGATAACAGTGGTCGATCAAGAGCAGAAACTTGCCAGGCAACGTGTTTTAGTCGTCGATGATATGCCTGATAATATTGAGGTGTTAAGGGGGGTTTTACACAAAGAATATTTGCTTCTTGCAGCTATTAATGGTGCTAAAGCCTTGCAGATTGCCAGGTCAGTACAAAAGCCAGATATAATTTTGCTAGACGTAATGATGCCAGAAATGGATGGGTATGAGGTGTGTAGAAGACTTAAGGCTGACTCTCGTACAGCTCATATTCCAGTAATATTTATAACGGGTATGGGTGAAGTTGAAAGCGAAACCTTGGCCTTGAGTTTGGGGGCTGTAGATTATATTACAAAGCCTATTATTCCAGCTGTCGTTAAGGCGCGTGTAAAAACTCATTTGGCGCTTTATGATCAGAACAGGGAATTAGAAAGACTGGTGCAGGCGCGTACTGAAGAGCTTCAGCGTACAAGGTTGCGGATTATTCAGGACTTGGGGCGTGCTGCTGAATATAAGGATAATGAAACAGGTATGCATGTTATACGGATGAGTAACTATGCGCGTTTATTAGCTAAAGCAGCCGGGATGGATGAGCGGGCTGTGGAACTTGTGTTTAATGCCACACCTATGCATGATGTTGGTAAGATTGGTATACCCGATAGTATTATGTTGAAACCTGGTAAATTGACTGATGAGGAGTGGGTGATCATGAAGACTCACCCAGCTATAGGTGCAGGGATTATTGGTGACCCAAATGATTCGGATTTACTTAAAATGGCGGTCACCGTGGCAATGACTCATCATGAGAAATGGAATGGTCAAGGGTATCCAAAAGGGCTGAGCGGTGAAGATATTCCTATAGAAGGGCGTATAACTGCAGTCGCTGATGTATTTGATGCTTTGACTTCAGTGCGCCCTTATAAAAAAGCCTGGTCTGTTGACGACGCAATAGATTTAATGAAGCGTGAAGCAGGGGGGCACTTTGACCCCGAACTCATTCCACTGTTTATTAATATCTTGCCCGAAATCCTCAAAGTTAAGTCAACTTATGCCGATGAGGAAGTGGTTTAAAGTTTTGTTGATAAAAGTAGGAGGGGCCTATTGGCCGCGACCAGAATAAGATCAAGAACAGTCGCGGCCAATAGGCCCCTCCTACCGATAAGAATAATTCAGAAACTTACTAATTTTTTATCAACCTGTGGTTTGTATAGAGCCATGTTGAGTAATAAATTATTAAATGTTTGATTTCATAGTAATAGAGTAATGCTCCTACCTGTTCCTTATTCAAATTATGGCGGAGAGTCATGGGTAGGCAGGTAGATGTTTATTATTCAAGCGTTGTGATTTTATTATGTCAGCTAAGATTATTGTTTCTTAAATAAGTGACTAAACGTTTTTTTCAGTGTATTTGTGTATGATTTTTAAATTGTTAATGAAATTATTCCCATAATCTCGTAAAATTAGTGTTATTTTTCTTAATAACGGGGTAAGTCGACAGGCTTATCCCGTTTTGCACATTTAAAGGTGGCTGATCTTGAGTAACCCTGCTTTGCTTTTACTGGAAGATGGAACGGTGTTTAATGGCGTGTCGATAGGCGCGGATGGCTGTTCTGTTGGTGAAGTTGTTTTTAATACCTCACTTACTGGGTATCAGGAAATCCTGAGCGATCCCTCTTATGCTAGACAAATCGTAACTTTAACTTATCCTCATATCGGAAATGTCGGGACGACTAGCGAGGATGATGAGTCAACAGGCGTTTTTGCAAGTGGTCTGGTGGTGCGTGATTTACCTTTGACCTTAAGTAACTGGCGTTCTGAAAAGTCATTGCCACAATATTTACAAGACAATAATGTGGTTGCGATTGCTGATATTGATACCCGTAAATTAACCCGTATATTGCGTGATAAAGGTGCGCAACGCGGGGCAATTATCGCGGCTGAAAATATTGATATTGAACAGGCTAAAAATGCGATAGCGGGTTTTGCCGGATTGAAAGGCATGGACCTGGCTAAAGAAGTGACAGTGACTGATAGTTATCAGTGGACAGAAAACATCTGGTCTTTAATAGACGGTCACACTGAAGCTGAAAATCTGACTAAGCATGTTGTCGCTTATGACTTTGGAGTAAAACGCAATATTCTTCGATTGCTTGCTAACAGAGGCTGTCGAGTGACCGTAGTGCCAGCAACAATGCCAGCTTCAAAAGTGCTTGCGATGAACCCTGATGGGGTATTCCTTTCTAATGGGCCTGGTGATCCAGAGCCTTGTACTTATGCGATTGAAGCA
>Ga0105353_1001753_pt1 | contig 10468 bp, 16 predicted proteins | sample EN1Hudsemesocosm_2_FD_83657 | JGI IMG/M metagenome (GOLD analysis project Ga0105353, IMG submission 83657) | Methane-oxidizing microbial communities from mesocosms in the Hudson Canyon - EN10B Hudson Canyon | ecosystem: Environmental > Aquatic > Marine > Cold seeps | place: Hudson Canyon...
GCAAGCCTAGTTTTGTTATTAAACCGTCGTGGAGTCTTTATTGTTTCAGCTATTATTTTGTTTGCTTATTGGGGATTACTATTGAGTGTGGGGGAAGCTGGATTAACCATTGAAGGAAATATTATTCGTCAGTTTGACTTAGCTACTTTAGGCGCGAATCACATGTATAACATGCGCGGGGTAAGTTTTGATCCGGAAGGTTTACTCAGTACCATACCTGCAGTGGTTAATATGTTATTAGGATTTGAATTAACACGTTATTTGACTAGCATAAAAGATAAAAACTCTAGTGTAATCAAGCTTATTCTTATTGGTGGAATTGCTATAGGTTTTGGTGCTTTGTGGAGCTTAATCTTGCCTATTAATAAATCATTGTGGACAAGTTCTTATGTTATTTATACTACAGGTTTTGCCTGTCTTTTATTGGCTGCCTTTGTTTGGTTGATTGATATAAAAGGTCAAGAGAAGTTAGTGTCGCCATTGCTCGTTTACGGCACAAACCCTCTGTTTGTTTATGTGTTATCATTTTTATTTGTGACTGTTTATTTAAATATTGCCGTTGGAGACAATACTTTATATGGTTGGTTATACGAACAATTCAAGCTTATTGCCGAACCAACATTAGCATCATTTTTATTTGCTTTTACTCATGTTGCTTTATTTTGGTTTGTTTCTTTAAAATTGTATCAGCGTAAAATATTCATCAAAATTTAATAGTAATTTGGCTTATTGCTAAAATTATAAATTAACTAAATCAATCATGTGCTTTGTTTGAAGTAGTACAGTTGCTATGCTTAAAAAAGAAGGAAAAATTAACACCTCATTTTTAGGAGAAGTAATAAGGCGTGAATATAGTTAAATTATCTCAAGACGAAAATTTATCTCTTAAAATAAGTCATCAATTGTTGCCACAAGCACAGCAGCGTATTGATCTTTATTTTTCGCTGCCGGTTGAAATGGGTATAAGTCCAAGTACCTTAAATGTAGAAGATTATTTTTACAGCAATATAAAAAGTCATAGTGCTTATTATTCAGATCAGATCCATCTTCCTTTAGTACGAAGTCGCTTTATTAGCCAGCGTTTTGAAGGAGAAAATAAAGATGGGCAAAGTGACTATCGATTAAACTTAAATTTATATTCCTACCAATTAAAAATAGCGCTTGATGCAGATATAAAACAAACTTTGAAATTAAAAACTGCTGAAGAATTCTATCCAGCAGCTATTGAATTAGCAGAACAAATAGCTAGCCTAGTTAAAAAACTGCGTCGCTATACACCTTCAGATAGTAAGTTAAGCTCTTTTTTTGAAAATGCTGATAATTACTTGAGTTGGCATCTTGAACAATCGTTTTTAAAATTATTGTCTAAAGGGCCTAAAAGTAGCGATTTTGCTGCCGAACGAGAGTTTCTATTTGCATTTTGCCGTGAAGAAAATTATTACCGCATCGAATGTAAATACAATTCGCAAGTAACCCTTGATGATCCTAATCGTATAACCAATAAGATGAGATTGTTGCAGCGTTTAATTGAATACGGTGTAGTTTTTCAAAAACAAACCCGTTATTTAGATTTAAATTTAAAACGTTTAGTTAGGGGGGGCGTTACTGCCGTGATCATGGCTTTTGTTATGGTGTTAGTGCTTAATGCTCGTTCAAGCTTCACTGAAGTAACCGTAGCACTAATTGCTTTTTTAGGATTAATTTACGGTTTAAGGGAAACGTTTAAAGAAGATCTTACCAGTCTTATTTGGCGTAGAATTCAAAAAGGCCGACCAAAATGGCAAAACTTATTTCGTCACAGTGTTAATCAAAAGCGAGTTCTAAGCCAAATTTTGTGGTTAGAGCATCTAAATAGCAAAGACTTGCCCAAAACGGTGAATGAGCTATTCCAACAGCGTCGACAACAAAATAAACAAGCAGCACGTTTGTTACATTTTCGTTGTGATAATAGAGTTCTCGCCAAAGAGTTTTTACCGGGCTATGATGAAATTCAACAGCAAATCTTTTTTAACTTAACTCCTTTTGTGCGTTTTTTGAAAAAGGGTGCAGGTCGTTTATACAGTTTGGAAGGACAGAAAATATCGAGCCAAGCAGTCGAGCGTCGTTATCAAGTTAACCTTATTCTTCGTAATATAGACAAGCAAGGCGAACATTTACAGCGATTTAAAATTACGTTAAACCGTAGTGAAATAGTTAACATAGAAGCCATGCCTGTGTCAGATGATTAGGACCTATTATAATAAAAATACTTTTGCTAAGTTAATGTTATGGTTATACCAAAGGTGGTTATTTATAGGAAAGGCTAAATGCCCACTGCTTCAGTCGCAACAGCTCTAGATGATTCAAACAAGTTTACTGAAACTGAATGTGCAAAAGATGTCAGTAGATTGTTAATTGAAGGGATGAGTATATGGAGTCGCCTTACTTTTTAATAATGCGCATATAATAAAGTAGTAGGCCGTAACTGTTTATTCGGTTCCTTTTCTTTTCTCATTTTACTAATTATTATAAACCCTTATTTTTTTTATAAAGAAAGAGTATGTATGGATATCAAACAGTACATTGATTACTTCGATGAAATCTCCCATTTAAAAAGGGATCAACAATTTACTCTACTTGAAGAAGCGCGTAATGAAATTCATGCAAGTTCGAAATTTCCAATTCTTACTTTAATCCCATACTTTTTTCGTTTAATGTTTATAATATTGTTTACTGGTGGAAGTTATCTTGTTTTTGGCTATTCAAGTTTGGTACTTATTCTATCTCTTTTTCTAAGCTTACTTTCCTCTAGAGTCGTAATAACAGAAATCAATGACTCGTTAATTTTAAAAACCCTTAAAAGAAATTTAAGCAAGAGTGCTATCTAATAAATCAAATCAATGATGACTAAAAGCTTTAGCACTTCTTATTATAAGCAAACAGTTTTTTAGCCGGTTAATTGGATTTTATCCATACAAAAGTTAACCCAAAGGTATTATTTAAGCTAAGGTCTAATACCTTGATTGTGCAAATTATTGACCTAAGATCATAAATAATAAACTTCGATCTCTTCATCTTTGAACTGCTCAACATACAATTGAGCTAATTCAATTGAGCCAAAATACTCTTTGATTTTTCTGCGTAATTCAAACTCTTGATGAGCAATGCTTTTTTCTTTGCTTTTAATAATGTGCAACCAAGTGTCAACAAGTACTGGTGGTGGGAATTCATTCATCATTTAATCATCCTTAATTAGTAGAACTATAATTATAGACAATAATTTCGACTTATGACATGAATTGTATTTTTCATTATGCGAAGCGATCAGTAAATTACTAGCCGTTTGGAATAAATCCACAGAATATAATTTGCTTCAAGGTTTATATGTGCCTGATTCAAAAGGTTCGTTGTTTTAATCATAGTTTATTAAGCCTTACTGTTTTCAATACTTTAAAATTGTGAGATATTACCGAAAATTAGTTAATAATCTTCTTCTAATTTATTGTTAATAAACATCAAACATAATAAAAGGACACATTGTGTATAAAATCAAGGATCGTGAACAAGAACTTACGTTCATGGAAATACAAAGTGGGCTTAAATTATCTTTAATCAGTATTTTTAGTGTTCAATTAGTCTTTCAAATACTAGTTTTATTATTCATCCAAATGACTTTATATTTCCGAACTTCTTTAAGCCTGAATATATTAAGTCCTAGAGGGTTAAGTTCCTTTGCTTTAGATATGTGGTTAATGGCGTTTGTATTGAGCTTATCTTTGCTCGGTTATTCTTTTTTGTATAAAACTAAAGACTTCCCTCTTTATTCATTAGCTGTTTATCCTACTATATTAATAATTTTTGCAATGATCAGAGATGTGTCATTTCTTCAAGTTGTCTCTTTTTCATTATTATCCTGTGCTGCTGTTTTGCAAATCATCTATCAAAAGATTAAACAACTAGAATTTTTGCGTGTTTAATTTCTGATTTCTTCAAGCTTGGTAACATAAATAGAATCTGTTTTTTTATGAAATTATTTGTTTATTTAATATCCTTTATTTTGATTCTTGCTTTGACTGGGCTTTTTGTTCTTAAAAAGCCTAATGGTCAAGCTTGGTTTACTGTTGATGATTTACTTCCTAACGCATCAGTGATTGATGAAGAAATCAAATCTATTGCAGGTAAATTGTTAGTAGTTTACGAAAATTTCACAACAGAAGAAAATAGTCAGGTAGGGCAGGGGAGCGAGGTTAAAATTTATCGCTGGAAAGACAGCAACGGCAATTGGAGCTATTCAGACAAGTCCAGAACATCTGATGACAGTGAAGAAGTGTTTCTAGACCCAAATGATGTTGTTGTTGTTTTACCTCCATTTAAGGCTGCTTCAAATGATTTGCCTAGCCTTAAATCATTTAAAAAGGACGATAAGTTATCGCCAAGTCCTTTGACTACTTCACCAAGTAGGATTTTGGATTTATATAAAGATGCCAATAACGTACAAAAGTTAATGGATGAACGACAACAAAATATTTCAAATGCGATTAAAGATAGCACTAGATAATTTCAAATTATAGCTTAGGAAATGACAGCTGAGTGAAAGTTTGAAGACAAAGTGTGCTGACAACTTTTGCCGTCAGCTGCTTCATAAAGCAGTCCTCTGAAGGTTGCTTTTTAGTTTCTATATTAGGTCGGCGAAGAGGCATCATAGACCTAATGGTTTGCACGATTAGTACAAAAATGATACCCAATAATATCAGATAGTTTTGAAAGGTATTTCTATCCATGATCAAATAATTTGTTTTAATTAACAATAACTTTACATTTGTATTGTTATTTAAGTAAGAATTACTACATTTATATAGAAGGAGTCATAATGATTTTGACTATAGAAGAAAGAAGTATTATCAAGTCATCTTTTGCTGAATTAATTAAAGAGAATGTCAATATTGCAGAATGTTTTTATAACAATTTGTTTGAGATGGCACCTTTAATTAAACCTATGTTTAAAAGTGACCCTAATATTTTAGAAAAACATTTTAATGAATTGATTATCAAAGCAGTAAGTAAAGTTGATAATTTTGAAGCGTTTCAATCTCATTTATTCGAATTAGGAAAGAGGCATAAAGAATACGGGGCACAAATAAGTCAATTTGAAATAGTTAAATCTTCCTTATTACTATCTCTACAATACGAACTCAAAGGACAGTATAATGAAGCCTTGGAATTTGCGTGGTCAAAATATATTGATAATATTTCTCAAATAATGATTGATGGACTATCAACTGATGATTAATGCTAAAGATTATTTTTGTCTTTGGTGGGTAGTTTGGTAATTGTGAATGAAACCATCGAAAATCCTACATCTTATGGTGTACTATTCAAAGTCATTAGGAGAAATTGAAGGCTTTTATCGGTACTTCATATAATATTAAAGTTAAGGTTTATAAGTGTCTATCCCAGTAAAATCAACAAATTCAATAGATCACCGTCTTTCCGTTGCGCCCATGCTCGATTGGACTGATCGTCACTGTCGTTATTTCTATCGTGTAATGTCAGCCCATACCGTGCTTTATACTGAAATGGTAACCACGGGTGCTATTTTACATGGAAAGGGGGATTACCTTTCTTATAATGATGCTGAGCACCCGCTAGTGCTTCAACTAGGTGGTAGTAATGTTAAAGACATGACCGAGTGTGCAAAAATTGCTGAGCAGTATGGCTATGATGAAATTAATATCAATGTGGGGTGTCCTTCTGATCGTGTGCAAAATGGGCGCTTTGGTGCTTGTTTGATGGCTGAGCCTCAACTAGTGGCAGATTGTGTTAACGAAATGCAAGTATCGGCAAACATACCTGTTACGGTAAAATCTCGAATTGGCATCGATGATTTAGATTCTTATGAATTCTTACACACCTTTATTGAGCAAGTTGCTACAGCGGGTTGTCAGCATTTTGTTATTCATGCTAGAAAAGCTTGGTTGAGTGGTTTAAGTCCAAAACAAAATCGCGATATTCCTCCCCTTGATTACTCAAGAGTTTATCAAATCAAGAAAGACTTCCCGCAGCTAGAAATATCGATTAACGGCGGCATTAAATCTTTAACTGAAACAACAGAGCATTTACAGCATATTGATGGCGTTATGATTGGGCGAGAAATATATAATAACCCTTATATGCTTGTTGAGGCCGATCAAAAAATATATGGTGTTGATAAAACAATTATTTCTCGCGAACAGGTTATTAATTTAATGGCTGAGTATATCGATACTTATATCAGCACAACACCAGAACATGGCAAAAACAGAGCATGGCATGTATTACGCCATATGTTAGGACTTTGTAATGGCTTAGCAGGCGCAAGGCAATTTAGACGTTATTTAAGTGAAACGGCTTCACGTGAGGGTGCAGATAGTAAGGTGTTAATTGAGGCATTTACCAAAGTAAAAAATCTCAATGATTTTGCCATCTAATTTTTTGGTTTATTTTTCTATATAGTTTTGTCATCAGCTGCTAAATATCAAACCACCCTTTAAAGAATCCCGATTTAGGGAATTGATGTCCCTAAATCGAGAAACTCTTTTATCTCCCAATAATGTTATTTTAACTAAAAATAACATTTTAATTACATATTTCACTAATAAATAGTCATTTTCACCAAAACAGCTGTTTGCAATGGAAATTATTTCAAAAAACATTTTTTTGTAAAAAAATAATTAACTTATTTATCATGCTGTTATTAGAAAGTTCATGGGTTGGCACAACCTTTGTAATAGTTATTGCTACTTATCTAGTAAGAATACTAGAAACACAAAAGGAGAATGACTATGAACAACTTAACTAAGAGTATAAGCACAATCGTATTATCAACAAGTTTATTGCTTAGTATGTCAGCACATGCCGCAGAAAAATTTGATGTAAAAGCATTAACCGATTTTATGGTTGAAGAAAACACACAGCAAGTTAACCAACAACTATCAGAACAGTTAAACAATGATATTCAATTTGCTGTGATGACCAAGTCACCAGCAGTAGAAAGTAAAGAAGCTAATATTGTAACGTTATTAGCAAAAGCTGTTGTTAAAAATGACAGCAAAACTAAAAATAAAACAAGCGGTGAATAAGGAAAATTTGTGATGTTAAATTTAAGCATGTTATTCACGTTAATGATGTTGCCGGCGTTGGGTGTATTAGCAACATCATTAATTGTGAGCTTTTTTGAAAGTAAAAATCCGACATCAATAAGTAGATAATTGTTTAGTTAAATTGAAAATATTTCAGACTAATCAAACCATTTTTCCTATACAAATTGATAATAATTAGCTAGCGTTTAGTTACCTGTTAATTTGTTGTTTGTGATTATGTCGCCATACTTTATTGATCTGATTTCGCCCACTCAATTATCTTCCATGCTGTTGAGTAAAGAAGCTACGCAACACCTTGTGATACTCGATGCCAGTATCGCTCCTGTAGGATCAAAAGCTAGACCAAGCAAACGCTGGCCTAATTTTGCAATAAAATATGCCCAACGTTTTGACTTAGAAAATAACTTCTCAGATTTGTCTAGTTCACTTCCTCATACCTTACCCTCCATTGAACAATTTACAGAACAAGCTCAATTACTTGATATAAATAACGATAGCCAAATAGTGGTTTATGATGATCAAGGCGTATTTTCTAGTGCAAGAGCATGGTGGATGTTTAAAGCCATGGGACATAAAAATGTCGCTGTGCTTGATGGTGGTTTGCCTTTGTGGTTGTCATTAAACTTTCCGCGTTATGATGCGAGTGAAAGTAGCCTTAGCCTTGGGGGGAATATAGGAAACTTTATTGCTACCTTTAACGAGTCAGCATTTTGTGACCGTTATGCTGTTCTAAAGAGCTTACAGCAAGCCGATAAAAAAATAATAGATGCACGTTCTAAAAATCGATTTTTAGGAGAAACTCCAGAGCCAAGACAAGGTGTACGGTCTGGGCATATGCCAAGGGCGATTAATTTACATTATGCCAGGTTATTATCAAACGGTTGCTTTTTACCCATAGAGCAACTCAGAGCGTTATTTCTTGATAAAATAGAGCAAGGTGATGCAATGATCATGACTTGTGGCTCGGGTGTTACTGCTTGCATTTTATTATTAGCCGCTCATTTATGTGGCTTTAATGATACCAGCGTTTACGATGGTTCGTGGAGTGAGTGGGGCATAAGACTTGAATTACCAGTAACCACTTCTCAGTAAATCTCTCTTTAGAAAACTGAACTTCCTAGCTTTAACTAGACAGTTTGTAATTCAGAAATATTCGCAACCTCAAACTTAACAGGCGAAACACTGCCTACATATAAGTGATTCTTCTTGTTAGTCAATTTGACTATCTTCGTGGTTAATTAAACTATTTATTCGTGTGACATATTATGTCTTATAGTGGGTTGGTTATTGTCATATTTTAATTAGTTCTTGTAAATCAGGTGGATAAAATAAATTTATCTGTTGGCACGGCATTTGTAATAGTTAAGTCACAAATGAAGACAACGTAGATGTTGTTAGTGATTTAAACAAATTTATATTTTTTATACGTAACTAGACATAAAGAAGGAATTTCAAAATGAAAAATTTTAATCGTAGAGCTATCACCGTTGCATTATTAATTACTTTAGGTGCCATGTTTAGCGTAAATGCAAGTGCAGCAGCAACAAATAGCATTGAAAACTCAATAAGCAAAATGGTAATAGCACAAGGGCAACAAGTAATGAGTGACCTAACGGTGCAATTACAACAATCTATTACAGAAGAAATAAACAGTTTTAGAATAGACTTTTCTTTCGATGAATCAATTACCGAATCTTTGGCTTGGATAAGTGAAGGAACAGCAACGCCTACATCAGAAGAGACTAAACAGGCTAAGCTTTCAGAAGAAAACTCAACAACTGAAATTAAATTATTGAAATAGTAGGAGAAAAAAAATGGGATTATTTACACGCTTTACAGATATCGTTAACGCTAATATAAACAGCATGCTTGATAAAGCAGAACAGCCTGAAAAGATGATTCGTTTGATCATTCAAGAGATGGAAGAAACGTTAGTTGAGGTTCGTGCTACAGCAGCAAAAAATATTGCCGAGCAAAAAACTCAAACGCGTCGAGTGAAATCAGCAAAAGCAAGTATGGAGCATTGGCAGAGTAAAGCTGAATTAGCAATAACGAAAGATAGGGAAGACCTTGCTAAATCAGCACTATCGCAAAAGCACAAGTATCAAAATGAACTAGAATTGCTGGAACAAGAGAGTGATAAACTAGCTGAATTTTTAGGTAAAGTGCAAGATGATGCAGCACGTTTGCAAGATAAACTGTCAGAAGCTCGACGTCGTCAACAGGCTTTTACTTTACGCCAAGAGTCAGCACAAGTTCGATTAAAAGTGCGAGAGCAGGCTGCTATTTATAATATTGAAGAAGCGATGAGCAAGTTTGAGCGTTATCAGCAAAAGATCGACAGAGTTGAAGCTCAAGTTGAAGCTTATGACTTAGTGGAAGTTAGTGGGGAAGGGCAGAGTTTAAATGCGCAATTTGCTGATTTGGAAAAAAATGAAACCATTGAGCAAGAGTTAGCACAAATTAAGAAAAAATTATCAGTGGCTTAGTTCGTATTAATTAGAAGTTAATCTATATCAGTTTAGCTAAGAAAGTAATGTGTGCTGGGCCAATGCAATTATTGCTCAGTACCACAAGTAAAGTTAAAAAAGGAATCAGATCATGAGATACGAAAGAGAATTTTCGTCAAGCCATAGCGTTGATAAAAGGTTGTCTAAAGACAGTGTGCATAAAAAATTAACAGGTGTGTGTGCGGGTGTTGCCAAATACTATGATCTTCCCCGTATTGCTGTGAGAATTGCAGCTATCGGCGCTTTGATAATGCTACCAGTAGCAACAGGTGTAGCTTATGTGGTAGCAAGTGTTTTATTGCCAGAAAGTAAGTACAGGTAGAAAATTAGCACGGCACAGAGTAGGAGATGCATAATGACATTTTTCAAATCTTTATTATTAGCAATATTTGCAACCTTATTTTTAACTTATGTTTTAGGGGTTAGTTTTTTAGAGCTACTTGACGTTAATGTCTATATGGATGGCGAATTAATTGAGCCATTAAAAGCAATAGGAGTTTCAGCTGTGGCAACTGTTATTTTAGTATTAATCGCATTAGCTATAGTGTTAAGCGTATTTGGCTCATTGATTTTTATCAGTTTATTAATTGCTGGCTCATTAGCCATGGTGGCTATCGGTGTTTTCTGGCCCGTATTTTTAATTGCAGTAGTGATTTGGTTGTTTACTCGCAATAAAAGTAGCTCAAGAGAGAGTTCACAATATAATTAACCTCATGATTTTAGCTCAAAGAAGATTATTAGCTAAAATGTGAGGTTAATTCTTAATATTTGTACAATTTAGGATTTAAAAAACTGTCCTAAAATAGCTTTGCACTCTGGCGTATTGACTAGTCGTGAAAA
>Ga0105353_1001755_pt1 | contig 10461 bp, 7 predicted proteins | sample EN1Hudsemesocosm_2_FD_83657 | JGI IMG/M metagenome (GOLD analysis project Ga0105353, IMG submission 83657) | Methane-oxidizing microbial communities from mesocosms in the Hudson Canyon - EN10B Hudson Canyon | ecosystem: Environmental > Aquatic > Marine > Cold seeps | place: Hudson Canyon...
ACTTCAGTGAACTCACCCAAGGTAAGATCCAGTCCAGCTGTTACGTTTACTAAGATGCCACGAGCACCTTGTAAATCAACATCTTCTAATAAAGGGCTACCAATAGCCGCTTCAGCTGCTTCACGAGCACGGTTATCACCGGTTGCAGAACCTGTGCCCATCATGGCTTGACCCATTTCAGACATCACTGTTCGTACATCGGCGAAATCGACGTTGATCATACCTGGACGCATGATCAAGTCAGCAATACCTTGTACTGCGCCGAGTAATACATCATTTGCCGCGCTAAAAGCGTCTAGCAAGCTGCTGTTTTTACCCAATACGCTCAATAGCTTTTCGTTAGGGATCGTAATTAAGGAATCAACGCTTTCTGCCAACTGAGCTAATCCTTGCTCAGCAATCAATGAACGCTTCTTACCTTCAAACGGAAATGGCTTAGTTACAACCGCTACCGTTAAGATGCCTAATTCTTTTGCTACTTCAGCAACTACAGGTGCGCCACCGGTTCCGGTACCACCACCCATTCCTGCTGTAATAAATATCATATCGGCACCACCAATGGCTTCCGCGATACGATCTCGATCTTCTAAGGCTGCTTGACGTCCTACTTCAGGATTCGCACCAGCACCTAAGCCTTTTGTAACAGCGCCGCCCAATTGAATAACAGAACGTGCTTCTACTTTACGCAGTGCTTGCGAGTCTGTGTTAGCGCAGATAAATTCCACACCTTCAATGTTATTAACGACCATGTGTTGCACGGCATTACCGCCACCGCCACCCACACCGATAACTTTGATCACTGCATTTTGTTGCGGATCATCTGCTAATTCGAACATATCCCCTTCCCGTTGCTGAGACATAGCTCTTTCTCCTTTTCTGAGCTGCGCAATGCGCACCACTATTTAATATTAAAAATTGTTTTGAATCCATTGTTTTACGCGCGAAAAGAAGTCTAAAGGGGCTTCTTCTCTATTATTTGTTTTAATTGGGTCATTTTGCTGCATTGCGGCGTATTGCAAGAGGCCAACCGCGGTCGCATAAATTGGATTATTGATCACATCGATCAAGCCAGTAACACCAATAGGCTTCGCTAAACGCACAGGCATATGGAAAATTTCTTCTGCCAATTCAACAACGCCTTCCATTTTGGAAGTACCCCCCGTTAAAACGATGCCCGCAGCAACCAAATCTTCAAAACCGCTACGACGTAATTCAGCCTGAATTAACGTAAATAATTCGTCGTATCTTGGCTCAACAACTTCGGCCAACGCTTGGCGAGATAAATCACGCGGAGGACGGTCACCTACACTCGGAACCTTAATCGTCTCATCTTCTCTCGCGAGCTGTGTTAAAGCACATGCGTATTTAATTTTAATGTCTTCAGCGTGCTGAGTTGGAGTGCGTAAAGCCATCGCAATGTCATTCGTGACCTGATCACCCGCAATCGGAATCACTGCGGTATGACGAATCGATCCATCAGTAAAAATTGCAATGTCCGTTGTGCCACCACCGATATCGACAAGGCAAACACCCAGCTCTTTTTCGTCTTCGGTTAATACCGCATAGCTCGAAGCTAGCTGCTCTAAAATGATATCGTCAGTTTCTAAGCCACAACGCTGTACGCAGCGCTCAATATTTTGAGCAGCGTTAACAGCACCCGTCACCATGTGAACTTTCGCTTCTAAGCGAACTCCCGACATGCCGATAGGTTCTTTAATACCTTCCTGAGTATCAATTGAATACTCTTGCGGAAGTACGTGCAAAATTCGGTTTTCACCATGTAATGGAACCGCCTTTGCTGCTTCAATTACACGCTCAATATCGCCATAACTTACTTCACGATCTTTAATCGCGACCATGCCATGAGAGTTCATTGATTGAATATGACTGCCCGCGATCCCAGCATAAACAGAGTGAATACGACAGCCCGCCATTAATTCGGCTTCTTCTACCGCACGCTGAATAGATTGCACAGTGGATTCAATATTAACCACCACACCTTTCTTCATGCCACGGCTAGGATGCGATCCTAAACCAACAATTTCAACGCCGCCTTCTTCAGTCATTTCACCAACAATGGCAACAACTTTAGACGTTCCTATATCCAGTCCAACCAGCATATTTTTTTGCGGTCCTTGACTCATGGCCTTACTCCTAAACTGACAGCCATTGAATAGCTGCCCCTTTTCCGTATCTAAGATCAACAACTGCTACTTTTTCTTGTGGCAGTATTTTAAGTAATTCTATTAAACGCTCAAGACGCTGTTGTAACTGCTGGCGACCTAAGCGAATCGTCCAACCATTTTCTAATTCAACCTGCCAACTGCCCACCGTATTTACGGTCAGACTCACCATGGCGGCATTCACTGATAATAAACGAGACTGGAAGCGCTGAAACTGCCTCATCACTTGAACCGTTTTTTTCTCAGGGCCAAATAAGCTTGGTAATCCTTCGGCATTAAAATCGTTGGGTAAAATCAACTCTTCGCCCAGAGGATTCAACAACGTTTTTTGATTCCAAACCGCTACTGGAATATCTTCTTTAAACTTAACCAATAGCGTATCTGGCCAAACTTTTTTTATTTCTGCGCTTTTTATTAACGCCAGCTGTTCAATACTCGTTTTCACTTGGCGTACATCAAGGGAGAAAAAATTCTGCTCTTTCACCCATAATAATTCTTTGGCTAAATCTTCAGCTTGCCAGAAGCGAAACTCACCTTCGATTTCTACTTGCTCAACAGGCCAACCCCAGCGTACTTGCTGTAAACCCCAGCCCGATAATACTAACAAGGTAACAACAAAGGCAGACTGCACAAACCATAAAGGCACAATGCCTGCTAACTGACGAAAAGAAAAAGGCGCTTTCTTTTCTAATCGAGTCGCGCCTTTATTGGCGGTTGCTCGCGCAGACGAAGTCGGCTTCGTCGAACGCTTAGTTCGCTTCACCTTTTCGCCACTGGATCTATCGCTATTAGACTTATTCGCCTGATCCTTCATCGAGCTAACAACCATATTTAACTACCTACTAGAGTGTCTGCTGCAATATTTTTACCACTAACGCTGGAAAGGATAACCCCCCAGCACTAGCTGCCATCGGTACTAGCGAATGGTCTGTCATACCCGGAGTCGTATTGACTTCTAATAGCCAGAAATTACCATCGCCATCTTGCATCGCATCAACTCGACCCCAGCCTTCACAGCCCACCAATTTAAACGCCTTCAATGCCATTTTTTGCAATTCACCTTCAGCGTAATCTGGCAAACCTGAAGGTAACAAATACTGCGTATCGTTGGCCTTGTACTTCGCATCAAAGTCATAAAAATCATGAGTTGTTACCAGTTGAATTGCTGGCAATGCTTCGTCACCTAAAATAGCCACGGTAAATTCTGGGCCTTCAATATACTGCTCAGCAATCACAAGATCATCATGCTGTGATGCAAACGCATAACTTTCGGCTAAACCTTCACTGCTATGCACTTTTCGCATACCAATACTGGAGCCTTCTCGTGCAGGTTTTACCATCGCCAAACCACCTAAGGCTTGCATGATAGAATCCCAATCACTGTCGTCTTCTAAAACAAACGCTTTAGGGGTAGCAACTTCACAAGCATCCCAAACTAACTTAGTGCGCCATTTATCCATACCCAATGCAGAAGCCATTACGCCACTGCCGGTATAAGGTTTATTTAATAATTCTAATAAACCCTGCATGGTGCCGTCTTCACCACCGCGGCCATGTAATGCAATAAACGCTCGGTCAAAATCCGTTTGTGATAATTGCTGAGCGGCATTTTCACCAACATCCACAGCAAAAGCATCAACACCCAAATCGACTAACGCTTTCAATACCGCAGAGCCACTATTTAACGAAACAGGTCGCTCTGCAGAAGTGCCTCCCATTAATACGGCAACTTTTCCTAGCGCCGATTTTTCACTGGCTGATATTTCGTAACTCATGTTATTGCTTACCTTTTACAGCAGCGCAAGTTGCCACAATATTAGGCAATTGCTGAGTTAATGTAATAGCCAAGTTACCCACATCACCCGCACCTTGAGTCAATAATAAGTCTCCAGGCTTTAAAACTTTACTAAGAACCTGAGCGATATCTTCGCCACGTTCAATAAAGACTGGATCTAAAGCACCGCGCTGGCGAATGCTACGGCATAAAGCACGACCTTCTGCTCCCGCAATCGGTTTTTCTCCGGCTGGATAAACATCCATCAATAATAAAACATCTGGCTCAGATAATACTCGGACAAAATCTTCATATAGATCACGAGTTCGGCTATAACGATGAGGCTGAAATAACGCCACCAATCTGCGCTCAGGAAATCCTTTGCGTATCGCTTCTAATGTGACTTCTACTTCACGAGGATGATGCCCATAATCATCAACAAGAAGCACACTGCCTTCATTACCTTCAGTATCTGTACATTCGACTTCTGCACAAACCTGGAAACGACGGCCAACACCAGCAAAGTTTTCTAAAGCATGAACAATGGATTCATTATCTACTTTTTCATCCGCTGCAACTACGATGGCTGCTAACGCGTTCAATACGTTATGCACACCCGGCATACGCATACGCACAACCAAGTCAGCCGCTCCGTCAGGACGCTTAACTTTAAAACTGGTGAACAATCCATCTTGCTCGATATCAAAAGCACGGAAATCAGCGTCTTCACTTAAACCATAGGTGACAAACTTGCGGGAGACTTGCGGTAAAATTTCACGCACATTATCGTCGTCTATGCACAGTACTGCCAAGCCATAGAAGGGTAAATTATGTAAAAAATCGATAAATGTTTGTTTTAATTTTCCAAAATCACCACCATACGTTTCCATATGGTCAGCATCAATATTCGTCACAATCGACGTCATAGGCTGCAAGTGTAAAAACGAAGCATCACTTTCATCAGCTTCGGCAACTAAATAGCGACTCGCACCTAAGCGCGCATTCGTACCTGAGCTATTTAAACGGCCACCAATAACATACGTCGGATCGAGCTTAGCTTGCGCCAAAATAGAAGTAACAAGGCTCGTAGTTGTTGTTTTTCCATGAGTTCCCGCCACCGCAATACCATGACGAAAGCGCATTAATTCAGCCAACATTTCTGCACGACGAACGATAGGAATACGTTTAGACATCGCATTCTTTATTTCAGGATTACTTTGATCAATAGCGGTTGAAACAACAACCACATCCACGTCGTCTACATTTTCACTTTGGTGACCAAGGAAAACTTTAGCCCCCAAATTACTCAAATGCTGAGTTACTACCGACTGGCGTAAATCTGAACCACTTATTTGATAACCCTGATTTAATAACACTTCGGCAATACCACACATACCAACGCCACCAATACCAATAAAGTGAATGCGTTTTATACGACGCATTTCTGGTATTGCGTAGGCTTCTGCTGGTCCTGAAGTCAGTGGATTTTCGTTAGCCATTAATCTTTTAACCTTATCTGTTTTATTACTTGCTCTGTAACAACCTGAGTTGCATCAGAGATCGAAGCGCCTTTAGCCGCTATCGACATGTGTTTAATTTGCTCTGGGTTTGCGCCGTAATACTTCAAACGGTCAGCCAGCCATTCGGCCGTTAATTCTCTTTGCTGCTTAATCTCTGCGGCGCCCGCATTGACCAATACCTGTGCGTTAGCCGTTTGGTGATCATCAACCGCAAAAGGAAAAGGAATAAAAATAGCGGCTTTACCTGCGCAAGCTACTTCTGAAACCGTGAGTGCACCCGCGCGACATACTATTAAATCGGCCCAATCGTAAGCCACCGCCATATCATCTATAAAGGCAACTACTTTGGCTTTATCCGCTAGGCCTTTTTGTGCATACGACTGCTGAACAGTGTCTATATTCTTCTTGCCTACTTGGTGCCAAATATTGGGAATGAAATCATCACCCTCATTATTTATCAGAGCCAGCGCTAACGCATCCATGACTGCATTATTTAGCGCTACTGCGCCTAAACTGCCACCTACAACCAATACATTAAGCTTGCCAGACTCAGCGCTTTCCTTTTCTACAGGCGAGCCTTGCTCATCATTACCTAAGGCTAATATATTTGCCCGTACGGGATTGCCTGTCGTTAATAATTTTTCCAGCCCTTTAGTGCCTTTAAAGGTATTTGGAAAGGCCTGCATTACAACGTTCGATAACGGTTTTAATAATCGATTGGTCATACCAGGAAAAGCATTTTGCTCATGAATCAATAACGGCACACCAAGTAACTTAGCGGCAACGCCACCCGGACCCGTTGCAAAACCACCCAACCCCAACACTGCACTTGGGCGAACAATACGCATAAATTGCAATGCTTGGTAAATGGCTTTAATTATTTTCCACGGCGCCGCTAATAAAGCTAACTTACCTTTTCCGCGTAAACCCGTGACATTGATGCAGTGCAATGGATAACCAGATTTTGGCACTAGACCCGCTTCAATACCTGCAGCCGTTCCTAACCAATGTATCTCATAGCCACGCTGTTTCAATTCATCTGCCACTGCCAGTGCAGGAAATACGTGCCCACCAGTACCACCGGCCATTACCATTACGGTTTTAGTCGACTTTGTTTTATTAGTCGAGACTGATTTATTTTTCATCACGACCTCCATTCAATTCTTCTACGTAGGCATCAAAGCCAGTGACATAATCGATGTTCGTATCATCGCCTTGCTTTAAGGCTGATTTATTACTTGATTTACTGACTGACGGCTTCTTTCTTTTTTGTGTTTTTATAGCGGACTTCTTCTCAGAACTTTTGTTCTGTGAATTGGTATTCTGAGAGCTAGCGAAATCTCCATCAAGCTCAATACTCACTCGATAAACCAGAGCAACCATCACACTACATATAATCAAGCTACTACCGCCATAACTGAAAAAGGGTAACGTTAATCCTTTAGTCGGTAATAATCCGGTATTCACGCCTAAATTGATCACAACCTGCAAGCCAAATAAAGTCGCGATACCAAAGCAAATAAAGGCACCGTATAGGTTGCCCGCTTTTTGCGCCTGCCAACCAATGATCATGCATTGTGCTAAAAAGAACGTTAATAAACTCAGGGCGAATAACCCACCCATCAAACCTGTTTCTTCAGACCAGATAGCAAAAACAAAATCGGTATGAGCCTCTGGTAGATAGAATAGTTTTTGAACACTCTCTCCTAAGCCAGTCCCCCACAACTCTCCGCGGCCAAAAGCGATTAGCGCCTGAGCTAATTGATAACCCGAACCATAAACATTATCAGGGTGAAAAGGCTGCCAATAAGTGGTTAAGCGTGCAAGTCGATATTCCTCGGCCGTCACCACCAAATAACCTAAAATCAAGGTCGCCACGACTAATAAAAAGAACTGCCCAGCTTTTACACCTCCTAAAAATAGTAAAACTAAGACCGCGCCCATCAATACAACAACAGAACCGAAGTCAGGTTCCAATAGCAATAAAACAACAATCAAACCCAAAATAACTAACGGCTTTATAAAACCAGACCACTGATTTTGTACTTCGGTTTGTCGGCGAATTAAATAACCAGAAATGTAGAGTACGACGGTAAGCTTAACGATTTCAGAGGGCTGGATTTTCATTACCCCTAAATTCAACCATCGAGCACTACCATTTACTTCATGCCCGATGCCTGGAATTAATACGGCAACCAAGCCTAATCCGCCTAATAATAACCACAGCCAATCTGTTTTTTGCCACCACGATAGTGGAATACGACTGATTAAAAAGGCGGCAAAAATAGCAAGGGCAATATAAACCCCATGACGCGTTGAAAAATAGGCGGCATTACCGGTATAAGTTTCTGCAATACTAGTCGAGGCTGACATCACCATAACCCAGCCAAGCGCCATTAACCCTAACCACGACCACACAAGTGCATTCATTTCTACAGCCATTAGCTTAGAAATTTCGCCTTTCAGTGCAATCGATTGCCACCAAGACAAGGTAGGCAATGAACTATTTTTAGAGCTCTTCTTTGAACTATTTACTGGATCGTTCATGGAAACATTTGCAGTCATACGTTTCCTCGACTTTGGATCATTGTAGCAACCCATTGTTCGAAGGCTTCACCACGCTTCACATAGCTATCAAACTGATCAAAACTAGCGCACGCCGGTGAGAATAGAATAATGTCTCCTTGTGTAGCAACTTGCTGAGCCTGCACTAACGCTTGCTCTAAAGTGTCGACTATATTTAGATCACACACTGCGTCTAAACGATCAGCAATTAGCTTTGCATCACGACCAAACAGTACGGCTTGCCTCACACTTTTCTGACAAGCATCGGCTAATGGTTCAAAGTCTTGATCCTTACCAACGCCACCCGCTACCAAAATAATATTTTTTTCATTACTGCTGGCCAAGCCTTCAATCGCAGCCAATGTAGAACCTACATTGGTGCCTTTGGAATCATTGAAGTATTCAATACCCTCTTGCTCGGCGACCCAAGCACATCGATGCGGTAAGCCGGTAAAATCAGACAGTACTTGTTGTAATTGATCTTTACTAATACTAAAAGTGGCAGGCATAGATTCGACTAAAGCAATAGCCGCCAAAGCGTTCATCTGATTATGACGCCCTTTAATTTTTAGCTCAGCTACTGGAAAGATTGACTGCTGTTCAAACATTAAGCTTTCGGCAGATTGATTATCTGCCGTCTTGATCTGAGCAATAGAATATTGATTTTTTGCCGCGACGGGGTTTTCAGCCATCTGCAAACCAAAACTTTTCTTTGGCATTGAATCGCTAACCAAAGGCTGAGTTAAACTATCCTCGCGATTAGTCACGATACTGCGACAACCCTGAAAGATTCGATGCTTCGCTTGATGATACGCCAACATGGAATCGTAACGATCCATATGGTCTTCACTCAGATTTAATACACAAGCAGCTTCCGCCGCTAAATGGTGAGTCGTTTCTAATTGAAAACTGGATAGTTCAACAACATAACAATTAAAGTTTTCATCATTCAATAAAACATCTAAAACCGGAATACCGATATTGCCACAGACCGCAGGCTTATGACCTGCTGCGGCGAGTATCTCACCCACCAAGGTTGTGACCGTACTTTTTCCGTTTGAGCCCGTAATGCCAATCACCGGCTTAGTCACATACTCTGCAAATATATCGACATCACCACGTACACGACTGCCTTTCTGTTTAGCAAAGGCAATGGCAGGCTCTGCAATGGCGATACCTGGGCTAACAATCAATTCTTGATATTGAGCGAGAAGGTCGCCATTAAGGGCACCATTAAAAATCTGACTTTGAGAGAATTCAGACTCGATATCCGCTTGATTAGGTAGTGCTTCACGAGTATCACATAAATCAAAAGACAAACCTTTAGCCGTCAGAAAACGCGCACACGAAAGCCCTGTTTGGCCCATGCCTATAATTAAGCGTTTTTGATCAGTTGTAATCAAGTTTGTCATGATCTAATACGTTCTCTCTTCCATCATTTTATCTATGTCAATTTTTCTAATAACGAACTTTGTAAAAAATTTAACGAATTTTTAACGTCGCCAAACCGGCTAATACCAATAGCAAGGTAACAATCCAGAAACGAACGATTACGCGCGGCTCAGGCCAGCCTTTTAATTCATAGTGATGATGCAACGGTGCCATGCGGAATATGCGCTTACCGGTGAGTTTGAATGATCCTACCTGCAAAATCACTGAAACGGTTTCAGCAACAAAAATGCCGCCCATAATAAAGAAGACGATTTCTTGGCGAGTAATGATTGCCATCATGCCCAATGCTGCACCTAATGCTAATGAACCCACGTCACCCATGAAAACTTGTGCAGGGTAAGTATTGAACCATAGGAACCCCACTCCTGCGCCGACAAGAGCACCACTGAATACAACCAACTCACCTGCGCCAATAACATACGGAATTGAAAGGTAGTCAGAATAATTAACATTGCCCGCAAGATACGCACATAAGCCAAGCGCTGCGCCTACCATGACCGTTGGTAAAATTGCTAAACCATCTAAACCATCGGTTAAGTTAACGGCGTTACTCGCGCCAACAATGACAAAATAACTTAAGACAATATAAAAAATACCCAATTCAATTATCACGTCTTTAAAGAAAGGAATAATCAAAGAAGTTTCTGCTGAAGTCGGTGCCGTGACAAACAAATATACGCCCGCAACAATCGCCAATGCCGATTGCCAAAAATATTTCCAGCGTGCAGGCAAGCCACGGGAATTTTTCTCGACAACTTTGCGATAATCATCAATCCATCCAATAATACCAAAGGCCAAAGTCACAAGTAATGTTGCCCAAACGTATTTATTACTTAGGTCACCCCATAACAAGGTACTGACTGCAATCGACAATAAAATCAACGCGCCACCCATGGTCGGTGTACCCGCTTTGCTTAAATGAGACTTCGGACCATCATCACGAATGGTCTGACCAATTTGATATTCG
>Ga0105353_1001756_pt1 | contig 10452 bp, 11 predicted proteins | sample EN1Hudsemesocosm_2_FD_83657 | JGI IMG/M metagenome (GOLD analysis project Ga0105353, IMG submission 83657) | Methane-oxidizing microbial communities from mesocosms in the Hudson Canyon - EN10B Hudson Canyon | ecosystem: Environmental > Aquatic > Marine > Cold seeps | place: Hudson Canyon...
CAACTACTCCTAGGTAAAAACCTATGCTGAATGAAATATTCAAGCTTTCTTTGCCCTTAGTCATTGCTCAGCTATCTTTTGCTTTTATGTCGTTTATTGATACTTTATTGATGGGTCAGTTAGGTGTTGAATCATTAGCGGGCGGCGGTCTAGGTTCTGTTGTTTATCAATTTTTTTATATTGTTGGAATAGGAGCTTTGGTTGCGACTGCAAACCTTATTGCTTTTGCTAAAGGTAGAGATGATGATCGTGAGATTCATCGTGCTTTATTATCCGGCTGTATCTTGGTCGTGTTTTTGTTTTTTGTTTTTGCTGGTCTTATATGGAGTATTAAGCCTATTTTGCTTTTCTTTGGCCAGGTTCCTGATACCGTAATTTACTCAGAACGCTATTTACGTGTTGTTGTTTGGGCGCTTTTACCGGCTTTTGGGTTTATCTTATTAAGGAGCTTGGTGGTTGGTGTTGGGCGCCCTGCGGCTATATTGCCTGTTAGTATTATTGCCGCTATTTTGAATTACCCTGTTAGTTATGCGTTGATGACAGGGCAGTTTGGCTTGCCTGTTATGGGTATTGAGGGAGTGGCGCTTGGTACCTGCATAATCTCTTGGCTGATGTTTTTTGGGCTGGTATTTTTAACGTATAGGCAAAGCGATTTTAATTTGTTTCCCTTTTGGTCTGGTTGGCAAGATTTTTCTTGGAAACAGTTTCTAGAAACCCTGCGCTTGGGCTTGCCTATTGCTATCGCTCATGCGATGGAGGTAGGTATGTTTTCGGCGGCAGCATTATTAGTGGGTACTTTGGGGGTGACCGCTTTGGCTGCTCATCAGGTAGCACTTCAGTCTACAACTTTGAGTTTTATGATTCCATTAGGTATTTCTCAAGCTGTTTCGGTTAAAGTCGGTGCATTATATGGCGCTCAGCAGCTTACTAGGGTTATTTCAGTTTTAAAATCTGGTTTGATTCTCGGCAGTATTAGCGCAGGTATTGCCGCGATCATATTTTGGTTTGCGCCTGAATTTCTTGTAGATATATTTTTACAGTCTGATTTGGTTAGTGCGGCTGATTATGAGCTGGTATTGGTGTTAGCGGTGCAGATTCTACTAATAGCCGCAGTTTTCCAGTTTGTGGATGGTTGGCAGGTCATTATAATGGGGGCGCTCAGGGGGTTTAAATTAGGCGTGTCTCCAACGGTCGCATCTGTGGTGAGTTATTGGTGTATTGGCTTTCCTTGTTCGTATTTTATGAGGAATGTTTGGGGGGCTGCGGGTGTTTGGGCTGGGATGGGTATAGGTTTGGCGGCGAGCGCGTTAATTCTAGTTGTTCTGTTTCGAAGAGAGCTAAGCGCGCAACGAAAAAAGTACGTCGCCTAACTCTCTAAATTTGGATTTGTTTAGGTAAGTTTATTATTGTGGGCGACAGGAGTACTCAAGGCTCCAGTGTGACCATAAATCAAGTCCAATAGAATTTGCATTATAGAGTATGGCGTTATCTAAGAACCCTACAACAACGTCAATAGGTGTCACCTCAGTCGTTACTTGGTTCCATTCTAGGCCGACACAAACTTGGCTTGTATCTAAAGGGTTGCTGTATTCGGCTATTTGATAGAAGCCATGGTGGTACCATTTTCTAAAGCGAATTGATGTGTCTGCATCGTAAGAGCGAAGTTCGTTGTCCTCAAATAAACCAAAAGTAAAAGAAAATGGCTCTGGGTCGGGAATCACTTCCCCGTTCTCGAAATGGATGACAGCACAAGCTGATAGCTGCAGTACGGTTATAGCGCTTATTAGCTTGAGTAATCTAATGATCATATCTGCGCTTCCCTTTGGCACCAAACTTTAGCGGTTCTTGGTAAATAAAGTCCTAGTGTAAGCGTGCTCCACAGTACATCCATTGCGCTGTATTTAGTTTGCATTTGTTTTACTGGCTGCTTTAGTGTACAGATTTTGGTGATATCGATGTGATGTTCACCGATTAAGCCCCACAAGAAGAAATGCTTTGATTCTTCGTAATGCGGACGATACTGAAAGTCAGATGGGCCACTTTCAGTAATTGTCACCGCGGCACAGCCGCTTAGCATGAGGGCTAGGGTGATGAATATCAGATTAAGCGCTTTGCTCATTGTGCATCCATGTTTGAGAAGGTTTGATTGTTTGCAAAAGTAAATGAATTATAACTATCTTTTCGCTTAAATCAGGCGAACCAGTAAACAAAACTGTAAACCAGTTCGCGAAGAATGACTAAGGAGTGGTCAATGTGGTGAAAAAACTCAGCTAGTAGTATTTTTTTGTGTTTGGCGTGCTTTTATTTTTTCAGATTTTCGTTCTTCGATTACGCGTGCAGCTTCACTTCCGATATGATCCTCGCCTCTATTTTTGGCTAGTTTTACTTGTTTTTCGCGCTCAGCAAATCTTTTCTTTTGAGAGTCGCTTTTTTTATCGAAGCAGTGGTGGCAGCTGACGCCTTCTATGTAGTGGCTGTTACTTTTGTCTTCTTCTGTAATTGGCATACGGCATGCATTACATTGATCATATTGACCCTTTTCTAGTTGGTGATTAACTGCCACGCGATTGTCGAAGACAAAGCATTCCCCTTTCCACATGCTTTCTTGTTCAGGGACGTCTTCCAGATACTTAAGTATTCCACCTTCTAGGTGATAGACTTCATCAAAGCCCTTTTCTTTTAGGTAAGCTGTTGATTTTTCGCAACGAATACCACCAGTGCAAAACATCGCTACTTTTTTATGTTTGTTTGTATCTAGATTATTAGAAACATATGCAGGAAATTCGCGGAATGTTTCAGTATCGGGGTTTACCGCATTTTTAAATGTACCTATTTCAACTTCGTAGTTATTTCGAGTGTCTACTAAGAGTACGTCAGGATCTGAGATCAGTTCATTCCAGTTTTCGGGCTTGATGTATGTGCCGACAATTTTCTGTGGGTCAATATTTTGTACGCCCATCGTCACAATTTCTTTTTTGAGTTTAACTTTGGTTCTATTAAAGGGGATGGTTTCATCAAAGGATTCTTTGTAGTTAATATCTTTAAAGCGTTCGTCTGTTTTAAACCACTTTAAGAGGGCGTTAATACCATCTCTATTGCTGGCTACTGTTCCATTAATGCCTTCTTTGGCGAGCAGGAGTGTGCCTTTTATATCATTTTTAAGTAAAACGTCTAATAATGGTGTGCGTAATTCTTCGTAGTCTTCAAGTAAGACAAACTTATAAAGAGCGCATACGACGGCTGTATCTTTTGGGGTGGGGGTGTTATGCATAAAATTTACCTTTCTGCTACTGGAACGTAAAACCAGTGCGTTTTGTGTTTAAAATTGTTTGTGCGGTGCTTTAATGTTGAAATTTGCGCTTTTATTCTCTTTTTCCATCTTTGAGATGTTCAAGAATTTGCTTCTTGAGGCTCTTAGGGATTGAGGTGATTGTTAGTGTGTCTGACTGTTCATCAAATAATATGGTTTGTTGCATGAGGTCGGAAGAGAAGGAAAGGCTTAGTCCATTACCTTTGCCAGATATTCGAACTAAGTGCTTTAGTTTTCGAGTGTCGGGCCTGAGTGATGCTTTTGTGTCGAGTTGAGTCTGTTGTTCTGCAAACTCAGAAAACTTTGTTGGTTCGTTTTCATTAATAAAACCAGATAATTCGTTTAGTGGTACGGCTTCACCTAATTGTTGTTGTTCGACACAAAATTCATAAGCTTTTTGGTGAACTTGAGCGGCTTCCTTAGGTTCAACTTGCTTAGTGTATCCGGCAAGTACTTCCATAAGTGTTTCTGTTTCTTTTGCGCTATCGATAGTGCTTTTGAAGGCGCAGGCTTGGGTAAAGGCTTCACCAATTTTCGCTTTACTGCGTGACCGTACCAGGCATAGGTAAGGGCTTTCACTGTCTGAGTCTGATAGCCAGTCATCTAAGTCAACTCTGATGGCAAGATCAAGTTTGGAGGTATTTAAATAATCTACAGTATCAAGCTCCATAGCGTTATTTAGTTTTAAGCCTGAATTTGAGTCGAGGGCGAAAATATACAACCTATTACCGTCCGCACGCTCTTCAAATAAGATCATGATGGTGGCTTCAAATTCTTCGCTGGTTTTATCTACGAGTTCTTTGAGTTGGTTCATATAGAGTAAGCTCAGTTTTTCAAAACTAATCTTCTGGTCTAGATGCTCTTTTAACCAGTTTTGAAGCGGAGCTGAGCTGTAGTCTTCCTCGAAGTGGCCATGGAATTTGCCTGCTTTAAATTGGAAAACTTTTTTTAGTTGGCTGAAAAGTGATTCATGGTCAGCTGTGACCTGTGCAGGTTGTTCGCATAGGCTGATTTCTGAAGGTTTCTCTTCCTGCCAGCGTGTTATGCGATGAAAAATAAGTGAGGTAATCGCCATAATAATATCATCGGGTCAGTGGGTTGAAAGTTTGTTTTATTAACGCAAAAAATAAAGCCAGGCATCAATATTGAATTGATGTCTGGCTGATTAATCTGAGATGTTTTTAGTTTAGCGTTTTAGTCTGCAGGGGGATGTCCGTATCGTTATCTGCTTTCAAGCTAATGTCGGCTAAGTCAGATGCCTTGCTGAGTGAGGTTATTGCAATTAAGCCTGCCTCTTTTAGTGCTTTCGCTATAAGTAACTTCTCTTTATCGCTGTCGGTCATGTGGTTGGTTACTAGTACGGTTGTGCGGCCTAGATTAAATAGCTTTCGTTCTACCGCTTGTGCCAGGATTTCAGCAGCTTCACCCATACAGCTGATAATGGTTGGTGTTTGATGCTCTAGTCGAGCAGCGCGTTCACCTTCACTAACAGGTTCCCAGTTGGAGGACTGATCTTCTGCTATGGCCTCTATCATACCCGCGCCAACGGTGACGTTGGTTAGTCGATCTATGATAATAAATGAGCCAGTTGAGCGGTTCTCGCTGTAAGGGTCAAATGCAATAGTTTGATTGAGATGAATCGTACATAAAGCGATGCTGTTCAGTGCTAAGTGGTCTGTTTTTGACTTATCTAAAGTATTTACATCAATAAGTTGATCAATAGACTGGATAGAGCCTGAGGCCAGTTTGGAGCCTAATTTGAAATCAACCAATTTACCTGGTTTTATTTCTTCTTCAGCCATCCAAACAATGTGTGCTTTGAATGCTGAGCTGGTTGCCGGTTGGTTCTCTGATTTAACAATCATATCGCCACGGCTAATATCAATTTCATCGTTCAGGGTCAGAGTGATGGCTTGACCAACAAAACCTTCTTCTTGTTCTCCTTCAAAGTTGACAATCGCTTTGACTGTGCTGGATTTTCCTGAAGGTAAGGCTGTGATCTTATCGCCTGGACGTATAATGCCGGATGCTACGGTGCCACAGAAGCCACGGAAGTTAAGGTTGGGACGGTTCACATATTGGACGGGTAGGCGGAAGTCTACGAGATTTTTGTCTTTAGAAACCTCTACAGACTCTAGCATCTCCATTAAGGGTTTGCCGGTATACCAAGGTGTTTCTTCGCCCACTTCAATTGTATTTACGCCTTTCAAGGCGGAAAGTGGGGCAAACTGAATGTCGCCAAGGTTGAGTTGCGCAGAAAACTTAAGGTAGTCTTCTTTGATTTCATTAAAACGGTCTTCGCTATAATCCACTAAGTCCATTTTGTTGATTGCAACTATGACATGTTTAATGCCAAGGAGTGATGCGATAAATGAGTGGCGTCTGGTTTGAGTTAAAACGCCATGTCGTGCATCAATCAGGATGATGGCTAGGTCAGCTGTAGAGGCGCCCGTTGCCATGTTGCGCGTATATTGCTCGTGCCCTGGTGTGTCGGCAATGATAAATTTGCGCTTGTCGGTTGAGAAGTAGCGATAAGCAACGTCAATGGTAATGCCTTGCTCTCGTTCTGCCTGAAGTCCATCCACTAATAGTGCTAAATCGATTTCTTCTCCCGTGGTGCCTGATTTAACGCTATCTTTTTTGATGGCTTCAAGTTGGTCTTCGTAGATCATTTGGGCGTCATGTAGAAGGCGTCCAATTAAAGTACTTTTACCGTCGTCTACACTGCCGCAAGTAAGTAGGCGTAGTAGTTGCTTTTGTTCATGTTGCTTTAAGTATTCGTTAATATCTTCACTGATCAGGTCTGACTGGTGTGCCATTGTTCTGTCTCTTCACATTTTGGGTGGTGGCGCGTTAAATATAGGTGCCAGCCACAAGCAATTATTGGTTTCTAGCTTGAAAGCTCAAATGTAGTGATCTCTAAGTATGCTAAAGTCTAGAAGTAGCCTTCACGTTTTTTCTGCTCCATGGAGCCTGCTTGGTCGTGATCGATAACGCGGCCTTGTCTTTCAGATGACGTGGTTAATAGCATCTCCTGAATGATATCAGGCAATGTGGCGGCCTCTGATTCAACAGCTCCCGTGAGGGGATAGCAGCCAAGTGTTCTGAAGCGAACAGACTTCATTTCAACCTTTTCATCTTTGCCGATAGGCATGCGTTCGTCATCGACCATTATCATGACGCCATCTCGTTCAACAACGGGGCGTTTTTTAGAGAAATATAACGGTACGATTTCGATATTTTCAAGGTGGATATATTGCCATATATCTAGCTCGGTCCAGTTAGACAGAGGGAATACACGAATGCTTTCACCTTTGTTTACTTTACCGTTGTAAATATTCCATAACTCAGGGCGTTGGTTCTTAGGATCCCAGCGGTGGTTTTCATCGCGGAAAGAATAAACGCGCTCTTTTGCTCTAGATTTTTCTTCGTCGCGTCGTGCGCCACCAAATGCAGCGTCAAATTCATATTTGTCTAAGGCCTGTTTTAAGCCTTGAGTTTTCATCATGTCGGTGTGTTTTGCGCTACCGTGTGTGAACGGGCCGACACCTTGATCAACACCTTCCTGGTTTATGTGTACGATCAGGTCGAAACCATACTTTGCAACTGTTTTATCTCGAAACTCAATCATTTCCTTGAATTTCCAGGTAGTGTCAACATGCATTAGAGGAAAAGGTAGTTTCCCTGGAGCAAAAGCCTTTCTTGCAAGGTGAAGCATGACTGCGGAATCTTTACCGACAGAATACAGCATAACAGGACGATCAAATTCAGCAGCAACTTCTCGAATGATATGGATGCTTTCGGCTTCCAACTGCTTTAAGTGAGTCAAATTGTATTTCGACATATATAAATAGCTCGTGTCTTGGGTCAAAAAGGTTAAGTGTAAGGTGTTGTTTTTCATATCGATGGATGAAAAAAGGCGCAAAGTATATCAGATAATATAGGGTGAATAACAGCGTCTTGGTTTTTTACATGCTCTAAAAAAGAATGCGCAGGGTTACTTGAATGTATATGTTGCAAGAGCACTACGCTATACTTGCATTTTTTGAGACAGCTTAAGAGATAATGATGGACGTTAAAGGATATATGGTTGAAGTCGGAGTCGCTGCGCGTCAAGCGGCAAGTGTGATGACTTCAGTCAGTACTGAATTAAAAAATAAAGCCCTGTTGGCCACGATTGATGCGTTAAATGACCAGCGAGATATGCTCATAGAGGAAAACCAGAAAGACCTTGAACAAGGGCGTAAAAATGGTTTGGAGCCCGCGATGATAGACCGTCTCGAGCTTACGCCTGGGCGTATCGAAGATATGATAGAGGGTTTGCGACAAGTGGCCGCTTTAGATGACCCTATTGGTATTATCAACGATCTTAAGTATATGCCTTCAGGTATTCAGGTCGGTAAGATGCGTGTGCCTTTAGGTGTCATTGGCATTATTTATGAGTCTCGTCCAAACGTGACTGTTGAGGCTGCCAGTCTCTGTATCAAGTCTGGTAACGCGACAATATTACGTGGTGGTTCCGAAGCTATTTATTCAAATAAGGCTATCGCGAGTTGTATTGCAACTGGCTTGTCGGTTGCGGGCCTGCCTGAATCGGCTGTTCAGGTGGTTTCTACTACTGATCGTGCCGCCGTTGGTGAAATGATCACCATGCCTGAATATATTGATGTTATTGTCCCTCGCGGTGGTAAAGGCTTAATCGAGAGAATTAGTCGGGATGCCAAAGTGACGGTGATAAAGCATCTTGATGGTATTTGTCATGCTTTTATTGATCGGGATGCCGATATACAAAAAGCCAATGATGTTGCTTTAAATTCGAAAACGCAGCGTTATGGTACATGCAATACAATGGAAACATTATTGGTTGATGCGCCTATAGCTGAAGCTGTATTACCTGGTTTAGCAAAATTGTATCGAGGAAAAGGTGTAGAGCTGCGTGGTTGTGACAAGGTGCGTGCTATTCTTCCTGATACCATTGACGCTGTTGAAGAGGATTGGTCTACAGAGTATCTGGCGCCAATATTGTCAATAAAAATTGTTGAAAATATGGATCAAGCAATCAATCATATTAATCATTATGGTTCACATCATACTGATTCAATTATTACTGAAAACTATACGCGCGGACGTGAATTTTTAGCTCGCGTGGATTCCAGTTCGGTGATGATTAATGCCTCTACCCGTTTTGCCGATGGATTTGAGTATGGCTTAGGAGCTGAAATAGGTATTTCGACTGATAAGATTCATGCTAGAGGACCTGTTGGTTTACATGGTTTAACTTCTGAGAAATTTGTCGTATTGGGTGATGGGCATATTCGAAAATGAATGGTTTGATTAGCTGTTATGGGTTTTAAGTGCGGCTAGTATTTGGCGGTACATTTGACCCTGTACATGTGGGGCATTTACAGATGGCGACGGAATTGGCTGGTGTGATGTCTTCGAAGTTTGTTTATTTGATGCCTTGCTATCAGGCTGTGCATAAGCAAGGAGTTGCTGCGAGTGCTGAGCAGCGTTTCGAAATGCTCAAGCTATCATTGAGTTATCATAATAGCCTGCGTTTGGATGAGCGTGAAATAGCACGTGGTAAGCCAAGTTTTACAATTGATTCTTTATTGGAAATTAGAGATGAAATTGCTGATGAATCACTTTGTTTTGTGATGGGGATGGACACGGTTCAGGGGATATCGACGTGGCGGTCTATAGATGAGTTTTCTGCGCTAACTAATTTGATTGTGATTGAACGATCGAACTATCAATATGTAGATGAAATGAATATAGGCAAAAAGCGTGGGGGTGAGGGCGGTTATGAAGCGACACTTCAAACGCTTGGTTTTGAATCAGTATTGTCTTCAGGTGATTTGACGTCAGTTAAAGCAGGTAAGTATTTAACGCTAAAGCTTTCCGCTGTTGATGTCTCAAGCTCTATGATTCGAACGATGCTGGAGCAAGGAAAAAGCATTAGTCAGTATGTGACAGGTGAAGTAAATGAATATATTTGTGATAATGCTTTGTATCGCAGTTAGATTTGCCTGACTTGCTTTGAATAGTCATGTTTTACATGGCTAATATTAAGATTAAGTAAACGCTAAAGTTAATTTATTAGGAAAAATGAAAAAGTATGCAAACTGAAGAATTGAAATCTGTCGTTGTTGAGGCGCTTGAAGAGTTAAAGGCTGATAATATTTGTGTTCTGGATGTGAAAGATAAGACCAGTGTGACAGATTATATGGTGATTGCATCGGGCACATCTAATCGGCATGTTAAGTCGCTGGCTGAAAATTTATTGATGGAAATTAAAGAAAGAGGTGGCAAACCTATAGGTATAGAAGGTGCCGAAGCGAGTGATTGGGTTTTGGTTGATCTGGGTGAGGTTGTTGTTCATGTAATGTTACCGGCAGCGAGAACTTTTTATGATTTAGAAAGTTTTTGGCGTGACGGGCCAGACGAAAGCGCTTCGATGCTTGAGCATTAAGTGATCGTTTGTGATCCATTATATTTAAAGCATAGCCATTACTTAACATAAATAGATATTTTTTAAAGTATGAAAATAAAAATATTAGCAGTCGGCACCAAAATGCCTGGTTGGGTGAAAGAAGGCTTTAAAGAGTATGAGAAGCGTTTACCTCGGGATATGCCTCTTGATTTAGTGGAAATTTCTCTGGCTACACGTGGGAAGAACGCTAATATTCCTAAAGCTATTGAGAAAGAAAGTGATGCTATTCTTGCTTGTATTCAAAAGCAAGATTATGTGATCGCGCTTGAAGTGAAGGGGCGAAACTGGAGTACTGAAGATCTGGCTGAAAATATGTCGCAATGGCAAATGAATGGGCAGACCATCGTACTGTTAGTTGGAGGGCCAGACGGTTTAAGTGATGCTTGTCGTGCTCGAGCAAATCAGCAGTGGTCATTGTCTGCCCTAACTCTGCCGCATCCTATTGTCAGGGTGCTTCTAGCTGAGCAAATCTATCGCGCATGGTCGGTTACTCAAAACCATCCTTATCATCGTTCATAGTGGTGAGGTGAACACGGCTATCTCATCTCATTGTTATCTTATTCAATACTAAAAATTTATTATATGCTGTACTTGGTTGCTGTCTCTGATTAATGAGCATGACTACTATTATTGTGCCAAATAGAGGGGG
>Ga0105353_1001759_pt1 | contig 10436 bp, 10 predicted proteins | sample EN1Hudsemesocosm_2_FD_83657 | JGI IMG/M metagenome (GOLD analysis project Ga0105353, IMG submission 83657) | Methane-oxidizing microbial communities from mesocosms in the Hudson Canyon - EN10B Hudson Canyon | ecosystem: Environmental > Aquatic > Marine > Cold seeps | place: Hudson Canyon...
ATTATTTTTTAGATGCTCATAATAACCCTGTCAGTGAGCCCGTGTGGCTATTGTATGAATTTGCCATACAAAAATTGATAGATGTGCCCACCTTGATTGAATGGGACAATGACCTTCCTGATTTTAAAACGTTAGTAGAAGAGCAACAAAAAGCCATGGCCATTATGAGTAAGTACAGTGAAACGCCAATATTCGCTTAAACAATGCCAGCAGCTCTTTTTACAAACGCTAATTGAGAAGCCTGCAACTGCCACTACTGAGCATTTAAACTTTGACAGTGAAGGTGATGATTTATCCCAATTATTACGCCACGAGATTAAAGATCCAGCTGAACGAATATCCATTTATCAGGATAACTATCAATTGGCACTTGTTAACTGTTTGAAAAGTACTTTTATTCATACATGCAGGTTGTTGGGTGAAAATACTTTTAACAAATTAGCACTTGATTATATAGAAGCTAACCCTTCTAAATCTGAATCGTTAAATTATTATGGTGAGAATTTTTCAGGGTTTATTTCAAATGAACTAACTAAAAGCACCCATAATAACAGCAAGAAAAATAATCAATCTGCTATATATTGTATTGCTCAATCGGATTACTTGAAGCAGTGTTGCTACTATGCGGAAAACAATCAAGTCTTGGATATTAATGAGTTTGTTAATTTGCCTTTGGAAGTGCAAATGAACACCTATTTTGTCCGGCAGCCCAGCTTATTCTTGATGCGTTGTTATTTTGAATTAGCTAATGTATCGATAATATCTTCGATTGAAAATATTTCAATTAATGAACAATACACTTGTTACCTATATTTTAGAAATGAAGGTAAGGTACAAGTAAAAAAATTGGATAAATCGATTTACGATTTGCTAACGTTCTTTGAACAACCCGCGAATATGAATGCGTTGAATGAGCACCAATTGGAGAACTTGCCTATTTTACTAAAAGAAGGCTGGCTGACGTTGGCGGGTGCTAGGATATGAAATTTTTAGATAAGCACAGTTTGAATCAACTTTATCGCTTTGGTATTGCCCTAACGGGAAGCCCTCACGATGCTGAGGACGTATTACACACTGCCGTAGAACGTTTTTTAGTTAAGAGCCCTAAAAACATTACTGAAAAATCTGCTTTTATTCGTACTATTATGCGTAATTATTGGTATGACGAAATTCGTAAGCAAAAGAATCATCAGGCTCATGTGGAATCGTTACAAATAGAGCAACACGATACCGACATAGATAAAGACCGCTTGGAAGATATTGTAATAGATCAGCACGACTTTCAAAAACACTGGCAGGCTTTGCAGGCACCGCAACGTGAGTTGTTGTATATGCATTGCGTATTGGAATACAGCGCACAAGAGATTGCTGATGAATTTAATTGTGCCCGGGGCACTATTCTGTCGCGTATTCATAGGTTAAAGAAACAGCTAAAACAGCTTTCCTCCTCGCATTTACAGGGGCTTGGTCATGAGTAAAACCGTCAAAGATAATATCCACGAATATCTTGATACCTTCGAGTTATCAACGCAGCAACTTTCGAATTTTGATGATCTAGAAAATCGAATATTACAACCTGTTAAAACCAAGTCTAATAAAGGGTTTGTTTGGTCTTTGGTGGCCAGCGTATTGGCGGTAGGGATATTAATAACGACGCTATTACCGCTTTCTAATACAGGAAGCTCGCAGCAAGAATTAATATACGCCATCGCTTCAGAGGTATCTTATAACCACTTGAAGTTTAAACCTTTAGAAGTCACCAGCACTCAATTAAGTGACGTAACACAGTACTTTAAAAAATTAGACTTTAATCCGCTAGGCAGCGTTCAAGTGACTGCTTTATCTAGTCGCCTGGTTGGCGGGCGTTACTGTTCTATTCAGGGCAATATTGCTGCACAGCTTAGGATGCAGGATGAAAAGGGTGCTATTTCTACCTTATTTGAAAGCCGTTTTAATGCCGAAGATTTTGATTTTCTACCTAAATTAGAAGATCAAGAAGCCCCTATTAGCGTTCATGTTGATGGTCAGCGAGTAAAACTATGGGTTGAAAAAGGCTTAGTCATGGCTTTGGTGAGCCCAATACTAGGCTAGCTGAAAGTGTATTAGGCCTGAGGGCGCCTACACCTCAGTGCCTAGCGGTATATTTAGTGTTTCTATACCCCAAGGTAGGTACCTACACAGCCTAGTTTCTAAATATTTTTACCCACCTAAACTATACCCAACTAAGATTAGTCCCCGTATAGGAGGTTCCATGAAGTCCATGTTTAAAGATCTATTGGAGATGACTCAGCAGCAAGACCAGCCCCAGCGTTTATTATTTCTATTTGCCCAGCCTGAAGTTAAAGGCAAGCAGAAAAGCAAAAAGAACATGAAGGGCCATATTGATGCTGTTATGTGTGTGGATAAGTTGCCCGAAGAATTAACATCATTTAATGCGCTGGTTTCAGAAGCTGACAGTATCACTAAGGAGTGGGAGTTTATGTTAATCGCGGGCTTAAGTGGTCAGAATGGTAACGCGCCTAGCACCGAGGAGGCAGAACCTTATTTAAACAAAATGAGTAATGACCTTGCCGATGGACAAGATTTAGGGCGTTACGTCATATTGGATCGCAATGAAAAGCCCATTGAAATGGCGGCCAACTAGCTTAATTTTTTAATACAAGTGAGTAGCTTTTGTTAGGCGGCACCTGCCAAATTTAACATGGTGCCCCTCACTTTATCCTTTTATCATTGGCCTATATTTATACCTCCCACACCTCGAGGATGGCTAAGATGTCTATTACAACTCTTTCTAATATTTCTAAACTATTTAAATTCAGCCTGTTGGCTGCTTTGTCACTTTTCATGCTAGGTTGTGATGAAGGGCCCGATAGTCAAACCTTATTAATGAATGCTCAAAATGCAATTCCTAAAGATGCTCATATTGCCAGTATTTACCAGCGTAGTTGTCGCGCTTGTCATGCCGTGGATGAAAGTACTGCGCCTTTAGTGGGTGATAAAAACGCTTGGGAGCCCAGAGTTGAAAAAGGAATGGATAAACTGCTAGACAGCGTTATCAATGGGTATGGTGGTATGCCTCCATTTGGAATGTGTATGGATTGCAATGCAGATGAATTCAAGGCGCTTATTCAGTTTATGGCCGCTGAAAACAGCTAAATTTAGTACACAATAAAGACCCTATCTTTATTATTTTTCCTGCATGTTTTGAGTACCTGAACACAATATGGGTTCAGGTTCGCCTCATTTATTCAACTTCTTACATTTATACCCGCGTTACGTCCTAGTTGGCCAAATAGAGCATTGTGACACATGGCAAAATCCGTAAATTTATCACTATATCTTTTGTATAAACATTTGAGCCAGAATTCACACTATGATTACACGACGCAATTTACTCAGCAGCTTGATCGCCACCGCCGGAGCCACCGCTTTTGCACCTTCCATGTCCTTAGCCGGATTGCAGCAAAGCTTAAGCACAGAAAAGAAAATACCTTGGAAGAATTGGTCAGGTTCACAAGTTTGTTACCCCGATGCTCGTAAAGCACCTGCTTCTATTGAAGAGCTAAGAGAGCTGATTGTATCGGCAACCGGTAATATTCGCCCAGTCGGTTCAGGTCACTCATTTACAGCGTTAGTACCAACAGATGATACGATTGTTTCTATTAGTCGTCTAAGCGGTATGGTTTCACATGACTCAAGTAATAATACCTCTGTTATTCAAGCGGGTACGCGTTTAGGCGATATCGGCGGTCCATTGGCAGAAGCAGGTCAGGCACTTATTAATATGCCTGATATCGATGAACAGACTCTTGCGGGTGCACTGGGTACCGCCACTCACGGTACGGGCGCAGGCATTGGGTGCTTGCCTAGTTTTGTAGAAGGTTTGCAACTGGTGACTGCCAATGGTGAAATACTTGAATGTGACCGCAATAATAATCCAGAAATTTTCAATGCTGCGCGAGTTAACCTAGGTGCCTTAGGGGTGGTTACTCAAGTACGCTTACAAAACCAACCGTCTTACCGCTTAAAGCGTGAAATCAAATGCAGGCCTATAGAAGAAATTCTAGAAAATGCCGATACGTTAGCCAATGAAAATCGTAATTTTGAATTTTACTATATTCCGTTTTCTGGAATGGGCTTCGAAGATACTCAAAACCTCACTACTGAACCTGAGTCGTCAACAGAAAAAACCGATCAAAATGATGGTGTAGAAACACTTAAGACATTGCGTAATGCCCTAAGCTGGTCGTCTACCATTAGAGAGCTCTCTATTGGTACTTATATGAAAACCATTAAAGATGAAATGACCATTGCTAACTCTTGGCAGAATTATGCAACAGAGAGAAATGTACGCTTTAATGAAATGGAATACCATTTACCAAGAGAAACTGGCCTAGATGCATTTCGTGAAATTCGTGAAACAGTTGAACGAGATTTTCCTGAAGTATTCTTCCCATTTGAAGTACGCTTTGTAAAAAGTGATGATATTTGGTTAAGCCCTTTCTTCGAGCGTGAAAGTATTTCTATCGCCGTGCATAGGTACCATAGTGAAGACTACAAACCTATGTTTAAAGCCGTTGAAGCAATATTTAAGAAGCATGGCGGTCGTCCACACTGGGGCAAAATTAACACAATGACGGGTCCTGAATTAGCTGCTCATTATAAGCATTGGGGTGACTTTAAAGAGGTTCGTCAAACACTAGATCCGCAAGGTAAGTTTTTAAACCCATATCTAAAGAGTATTTTTGAAGTATAAAGTAATTTAAATTACCTTTTTGTAACTAAAAAAGCACTTATATACAAGACGATATAAGTGCTAACGCTGCTAATAAATAATTAAAATAAAATGGATAGCACCACCATGGCCAAACAATTTAGTCCAAAACGTCGCAAAATATTACTAGGTGGTTTGGCAGCAGGTGCGGCTGCCGCTACATGGGGCGTTAAGCCCTCGGATATAGGTGAAAATCACAGCCCGTATTTTGTGTCGTTAAGCCAGGCTTTAGACAACAAAAAGCTCGCTAAACCCACACTCGTTGTTGATAAGAAAAAATTATTACAAAATATTAGCGTACTAAAACAGCATATTAATAATCGTTTTGATTATCGCATTGTAGTGAAATCTCTGCCTTCAATAGAGCTTGTTAAATTGGTGATGGAAGAGAGTGCTTCTAAGAAATTGATGGTGTTTCATCAGCCATTCTTAAGTTTAGTCGCAACAGAAATTCCACATTCAGATGTATTAATGGGTAAGCCCATGCCTGTGACGGCAGCCAAGACTTTTTATGAGTTAGAAAAGGCGACTCCCACCTCATTTAATTCAGAGAAAGATTTACAGTGGCTTATTGATAGCCCACAACGCTTAGAACAGTATCTTGATCTGGCCAACACCCTACAGCAGAAAATGAATATTAATATTGAATTAGATGTTGGCTTCCATCGTGGCGGTGTAAATTCAGATTCAGACCTACTTGATATGCTGCACCTGCTTGAAAAGTCGGAGCTATTAACCTTCTCTGGTTTTATGGGGTACGAACCTCACATAGGCGTAGTACCTGGTGGTTTGTTTAGCAATCGTGACAAAGCGATGGATTCATATCGTCGCTATATAGCACTTACCGAGCGAACTCTAGGGCGCAGCATTCAGGACCTATGCTTGAACAGTGCAGGTAGCCCGACTTATCAAGCCTATGACGAAGGGGATTTCCCACATAATGAATTGTCGGCCGGAACCTGTTTGGTGAAGCCCACTCATTATGATATTCCGACGTTAAGTGATCATATTCCAGCTTCTTATATTGCGACACCGGTTCTCAAGTCTATCGACCATACGGATATTCCAGGTGTCGATGGATTAGGGGATGCCATGGCCATGTGGGATCCTAATCGTGCGCAAACATTCTTTACCTATGGAGGGTATTGGAAAGCTGAGCCAGAATCGCCAAAGGGGATTAGTTTAAATCCACTCTATGGGCGATCAACTAACCAAGAAATGTATAACGGCTCGAAAGCGATTTCACTCAAGCAAGATGATTGGATATTTATGCGACCCACACAAAGCGAATTTGTATTCTTGCAATTTGGTGATATAGCATTGTTAGACGAGGGTGAGATCAAACACCTTTGGCCAGTACTGTCAGAAACAGGTTTTGTACAGTCTGCTTAGTTAAATCCTAGCTATAGGCATACTTCCATGTCTATTAGTACTCCCTATAAGAGCTATCAATCCGTGATAGCTCTTAGTTAGCTTACTTCCAGTAAATTCCAATATTAAGCTCATTCATCATTTGGGTTAATTAACTTATTTTTTTGGGGTCAATTAAAAAAATACCTATTAGACATCTTGCCTAATAGGTAAAAGGTCTGCTTAAGACTAGCGTTTGCCTTGGCGGCGAATGGAGGATGTGGTGAACTGTTGACGGCTCATTTCAGAGTCGAATTTAAATGGCTCTCTTTCTTCATTGCTTAATTCAATAATGTATCGGCCAGATAATAAGTCATAGTTAGTAGTAGAAATATAAAACGGCGTATTAACATTAGTAAACTGCAAGGAATGACCTTCAGAAACACGCCATAATTCATCACGATTATCATAGTGATCGGCAAGCGCAATCTGCCAGCTATCTTCGTCTATGTAATAGGTACGCTTTTTATAAATGTGACGACTACCTTCTTTTAGTGTCGCTTCCACTTTCCAAACACGATGTAACTCATAACGCGTATAGTCTTGGTCAATGTGTCCAGTGCCTACGATATCTTTATATTTAACATTCTGATCTGCTAACTTATAGGCGTTATAGGGAATGTATACTTCTTGTTTGCCCATTAATTTCCAATTATAGCGATCTGGTGCGCCGTTAAACATATCTAACTGATCGGATGTTCGTAAACCCTCAGCAGCTTGTCCTGGTGCGTCATAAGCCACTTGAGGCGCTCGGCGTACACGACGCTGGCCTGCGTTATAAGTCCAGGCCATACGCGGATGATTTACCTGATCGATGGTTTCATGCACTAAAAAAACGTTGCCGGTATAACGGGCTGGCGCCTTTACCGTTTGTACATAATAAAACAAGATGTTGTCATCTTTTTGTGCGTCATACCCTTCACTTAAATAATGAGGTGCCGACAAGTAACCACGGGTTTTAATAGGAATAAACTCACCGTTTCTTTGCACGGCGACTTGAGCACCATTCTTCTCTAAAGACGGGCCGCGAAAGCGACTTACATGATTCCAAATTACCTCAAGACCATTTTGTGGAATTGCAAAAGGAATGGTTTCGTCAAAATGACTTAATCCATTTCCACCATCTAATAATTCAGATTGAGTGGCATTTTTTCTAGCCTTGTCATAAACCGATTTAGGGTAGGATGCGGTTCGGTGTGTTTGATATATGGGCATTTTATAAGAGTTTGGAAACTTCTTGAAAAGTGCTAACTGCCCATCACTTAGGTTATTTTTATATTGATCAACATTATCAGTGGTGATGATAAACAAAGGTTTTTCATTGGCATAAATGTTCTTTAATGGGTTAGCATCTTTATTAAATTTTAGCCCGCCAGTGTAAGAGGGAATGCTTCCATCTAGATTGGCAGAAGACTGTGCACCAATAGGGGTAAGTTCTTTCCCCAATTTACTGGCTACCTGATCGGTGACTTTTGCATTGGTTGTGCTACTCATTACTAGAAATAATGCAGATGTGGTAAATATTTTAATATTCATGATGTTACCATTTATTGAACTCAGCACAGCTGAGCTGCTTTGATAAGTGCCCCACTTTTTAACCTATTGATTAAAATAGTGGGTGTTAAATCCCTGAAGGTTAAGGTTCTTTTGTTAGAACTGCATACCAACACTGATGGACGCAAAGTCCCGGTCACTTATTTCATTGTAATCACCACCCATAAATTGAGTGTATGAAATACTGGCCTTATAGGTGGATAGGTAATCTGCATCAAGTGATATATCAACCGATTGTTCTCCTTCACCAAAGCCACTGCCATTTTGAGGTGAGTAACCTTCTACATCATGATTCCATGCAATGCTGGGTTTTAAATTAACGCCAGAAAATACATCTGAGTATTCGCCTTCTATAAGAGTGCGGTAGCCCCAAGCACTTTGCGTGACAAAGCCTCCTTCGTTTCCTGGAGTGTCAAAAATACCAGAGCGACCAAATTTAATTTGGTCTTCACCCTCGTTAAAATCATCAATAAAGGTGTAGCCAGCTTCTGCTATTAAGGTAAAGCGGTCAGCACCTAAAAATCGGTCAATAAATTGGATGGCTGTGAATTGTGCTTGGTAAACGTCAAATTCACGGTGGCCTTGTACAACCCCACCTTCTTCAACGGCATTTAATTCAGCGTCAAGAATAGACGAAGACATGCCCAGAGCAGACAGGCTATTGGTGTTGCCCTCTAAAGTGCCCACCACTAATTGAGTGGCGTTTACTTGGATGGGAAAGTCTTGCTGATAGCTCACTTCACCTGAGAATGCCACGCTGCCAATGTTGCTTGAAAAACTTACGCCGACAATTTGAATGTCTTCCGGGTAAGCCACAAAATAGCTTGAGGTATTTACAACTGCTCCCGCTGCCGTTTGCTCTCCAATCGTTTGGGCGGCGGCCAGTTCTTGTGCGGTTGGACTAAATGGATTAGCCGCATTATTTATTATGTAGTCGGTTCCTGCTGCTTCACCAATGGCTATTTGTTGTTCGGTTGTTAAAGAAGATTTAACACCGTTACCGGTTGGCGTACGGCTATGAATATTCATAAAATACAAGCCAAATTCGGTATCAAATAGGGCTTCTGATACATAGCGAAAAGAGAGGCCAAACTGACCGTCGCTATCCGGTGTAGAATCTTTACTGCGCTGTAGGCTTGCGTTTTGTGCGGTTAAATCCAGCACGTTACAACCATCAGAAATATAATCGTTTGGTGAAAAGTAAGTGCCACAGCCCGGTAATACTGACTCTTGATACTCAAGTTGATAAAAAGCTTCGAAGCTCAAAGATTCACTTAATCCTAAATTGCTATACGCCATGTTAACGGGCAGTAATACCTCTTTAATTTCAGCGCCAGGTCGAGTAAACCCATTAACATCGACTGGATTAATTGCATTAACGCCTCCCATTATGAATGTACTCTCCCCCCAACTTACCACTTGTTTACCTAGACGAATATCAAGTGGCATATTTAATATTGTAAATTCGCCATACACAAACGCATCAAGTATCTGCGCACCAGAGAACTTAGATAAGTCATTAAACTCAGAGTCGTCTAAGCGGCTATCACCGGCTTGATTAACGCTTAGTGGATCGTTTGCACTTGTGCCAATGGTGGCTGTAGGTGTATGGCCATAATCTACGTTGTTGTCATTTAATGCTGTGTCGTACCAGTATTTACCACGTACAAATCCTCCGAAGTTTTGATAGGACATTTGTAAATCATGACTGCCCTTAAAAACCTGTGAGAATGCATCACCTTTTGAAAAGTTAGCATTGCCATCTTCAAAGTTACCTTGGGCTAACAAGCGGTCGTCTTGTTTTTCAACTCTCCAGCTTGAACCCATGGAAACTTCAGAATCAAAACTGCCTTCAAGACCGTTTTTATAAAATTCAAAACTTTGGGCTTGGGCTGTCACGATTAATGGAATAATCGTGGCCAATATTCTTTTAGGGCCTATTAGTGAATGGGATGTTTTTCTTTTCATTTGTTTATCCTCTATTTTTATTATTTGTACTGACTTAATGCTCAGTATCTTTTATAGGTGGAGTCCGTAATGGGTCTTAATCCGTTGATTCAATTCCTTTTTCAGAATTGATATGGCTGATGCAAACACTGTTTTGCGTGGCGCGTTGTATTGACATTTATAGTAACAAGGGACTATTTTTAGATATATTGACTAATATTCGGCTATTGGTGAGTTTAAGGAACCACATGATCACGCTTAAAAAACTCATCTTTTTAATAAGGGCTATTTGCCAATTTGGCATCTTGTATAGTGCAACTAAGGTAGTCCACCCCATATGATCACGCTTAAGCAGCTCAACTTTTTAATAGGGGCTATTTGCCAATTTGGCATCTTGTATAGTGCAACTAAGGTAGTCCACTCCATATGATCACGCTTAAGCAGCTCAATCATTTACAAGCTATTTGCCAGTACGGCACTTTGCACGGTGCGGCTAAAGCCGTTCACCTAACACATTCAGCCTTAACCCGTAGTTTGCATAATTTAGAAGAAGCTTTGGGAATCACACTTTTTGAACGCCATAAGACGGGTATGGAGCCCACTGAATTTTGTAAAAAAATCCTGATCCAAAGTGAGCAAGTATTACTCGCGGTTAAAGACATAGAAAGAGACGCCAATCTGGCTCGTAATATTGAAGATGGACGTTTACATATATTGGTGGGGCCAGGTACTAAAGGTATCGTGTTGCGTG
>Ga0105353_1001764_pt1 | contig 10422 bp, 16 predicted proteins | sample EN1Hudsemesocosm_2_FD_83657 | JGI IMG/M metagenome (GOLD analysis project Ga0105353, IMG submission 83657) | Methane-oxidizing microbial communities from mesocosms in the Hudson Canyon - EN10B Hudson Canyon | ecosystem: Environmental > Aquatic > Marine > Cold seeps | place: Hudson Canyon...
CCAACCACCATATCTATCACCTGCAGCCAAAGCATTCAGCACCGTATTTCTGATATTTTCTTGACGCTGGTAATCGTCCCAAACAGAACCGCAATCGAGAGGGCAAGCATATACTGCCGTTTGAGGTAGCTCACGACCATAGATTGCATGAACAAGACCTTCCTCACTTTGAAGACACTGTACATTGTCATAACTCAGAACATGCTTCTCACCACAATCATGACACTCAACGGGAAGCACACATTTATCAGAAGCTTCTAAATGTTTTTCAACCCGACTAAGACCAGCAACTTTTGGTGTACCACCAAGAACACGCTTACTATTTCTAATTCGCTTTGTTCTTTCCCAAAGTAACAAGATTGAATCACCCTGGTCTTTTAGGTTTTCAGTACTATCATCAGGTTCTTCAACAATCGCTATTTTTGCAGGTGACGATTTAACAGATCTTGGAGTATTTGAACCAACGAGTTTTAAGAAGCCATTTCTAAACTTCTTAAGTAAAGTACTGCCACCATCACGCTTATTCATTCTAATTTTACTAGATGAAACTGGCGTTGCTTCTATCGTGGGTTGTAATTTTTCTTGTGAGAAATCTCGTGCAGCCTGCTCTGCTGAAAACATCGCAATTATTGGCCCAGGGTCACAATCAATTTCACGCAATATGAAGGCGATCATTGCCGTTGTCCAAGCTACTTGCGCAGCTTTCATGCACACAACTTCTTTTACAGCAGGATCATCTAAGGCTTCAAACATTCCATATAAATGAGGAACGTAATACATACTAAAAGGGCCATCCAAATCAGTAGTCTCGCTTGGAAGTCGTAAATATGTTTCAGCCCATTCATGTAATGGTAATTTTGGATTAGGTGTTATCCCCTCTATCATCCCCTTGAAAACTGTCAATAAGTTCTTGCGTGCGGGTAGCAAGATTTCTAAGGGAATTTCGTAAAGGTTCATAAACTAAATCATCACTCAACTCTATTTTATGGGTTGAAGAAATCGACTCAATAATTCGATCTCCGGCACTAATCCATGTTGATTGAATGGTATTTGCTAACTCTTCAACAATTTCTGAAACATCATCAACCGACACTAAAACACCCGCTTTCTGCAAACGATCTTGACGTTTACCCAGGGTATTTTCTCTAGATTCTTCAATTCTAACTTCAGTTAATTTCGTACTATTGTCTGCTGCACGACCACCCGCTTCTGCACGAAGCCTATGACAATAAGCTGTTAACCATTGCCCAGTAGTTTGACCTTTAATTAACACTGCTTTAGCGCATAACTTTTGAATAGCTGGCTGTGAAGTACCGACAAGCTCTGAAAACTCAGTCTGTTTTGCGATAGATTCAAGATCAACGACTTTCACAAAAGCACCTAACTGATTGATTTAAAGGATTATTATTATAACCCCCTATAAGAGAACACCATTAAAATTTATCCGCGACTCTCGTCACCGTACGCCCCAGAATAGCTGGAAAGTACCTTTTTTATTTGGAAGCCAAAAATGCACCAAAATCGACCAAAACCGTATCATTGCGTCAAACCTTTGATCTTTTCCAGCGTTCGCAATCCGCCTAGGCCAATCAACGCCATCACCAAAGAAATCAAGCCCTCTGTTGGAAGCTCAGGCCCAGCTTTTCCAGTCACCCATTGCATCAATGGATTGATAACAAACGGGAAAGATAAACTAACAGCACAAACCCAACCAATAGCAGGCCGCCAACCAGCAACAAACACTGATCGATGCCCTGCTTCAATTTTGGTAATCTCTGCTTGTAATATATGGGGCTGCTGTTTTAGCTTTTCCATTACCGCTGAAGCCTGCAGCCTTTCTTCATCAGAGGTAAACAACTGATCAAATACTTTACCTATTGCTTCAATCGGCTTTGAAACCGAACCAATATCGATTGGAGACATTTTTTTAACCCGCCCGTTTTAGAAGTAGTTGATCTAATCTGCGATGAGTCTCGGCATTTCCCGCACGTATCTCTTCTCGCATTGTTTTAATTGTTTGATTAAATTCAGTTCGCGTTACAGAGTTAACTTTTAGCTCACCGACTGATTTCTCTAACGAAGTTATTCGCGCAATAAAACCCTTTAGAAAAAATTTCATCAATGTATAAATTGCGAGAACTAATGACGAGACCACGCCTATCAATTCAGGTACACCAATCGCTAGCACTGGAACTGAATTTCCCATTAGATGATATCCAAAATAAAAGAGTGAACTGCAACTTTGACCAATGCGCTCAAAGTAAATCTACTTCTTGTTACATCCCGCAAGCCATCACCATCAATATCTGTGTGTGCCTGCCCAACCAAAATACAACCCTTAGTATTGCTTTTATAATTCCCAAAATGGATCAATATCCAAGCTCTGCCAGTGACATGACCGCCATCCAATTCTTCGACTAAAAAATGCCAGCCATATGCCTCAGACTTACGCTTAATACATTTATATCGGCCTTTAGGAATACAACTAACATCTTGTTTATTACCAAGATCAGGAAGCTCTAGGGTTTTACAGCTAAAAACCTGATCCGTATCATCAAACAACGTAAAGTGGCCTAGCGTCTGCAGTTTTGACTGATTCAAACGACACAACACTGCACGATGTAATGTTTCTTGCATAATAACCGTCCATAAAAAAAGCCCGACTCAATAAATTGAGCCGAGCAAAGTTCTAACAGAGAATAAAGAATTCCTGAAACGAAAAAGGCCCGTATTGCTACGGGCCTTTTTAAGAATCAGTCTGTAAACGCAAGAAACCTACGCTACGTGACTGAATATACTTTCTGTACGGACAGAGAGCAAGTATTTTTTATGCTTTTAGTAATAATTAATTACCTTCATCGTTTGCAGCTTGCACATCAAGCCCTATTGCAACACATCCAACACCCAAGCTTACAAACTCACCCGCCTTGTTTTTATTGATACTGTATTGCCTGGCAATATCCCTAACACTCATTCGCTGCACAAAGGCAGATTTCAAGATTGATGCTGTTAAAGCATCTCTTTTACTTAACAGCCCTACAATACGATCAATCTGCAGTGCTCGATCATCTGTAATATCAGGCAGCAAATTATTTCCTACCGATAAAGTAAGACCAAGACCAGGAGCCGCAGACCATCGACCCCATTCAATCAATTCTTCTTTTGCTGTTTTTTGTTGTTTTTGAATCATTTCCTTATCCTCTATTCAAATGCCGAAATATGCCGATAGCTTTTTATTAACCATCGGCTTTATAAGTTATTGATTTATATCTTAATGCCGTAATGCCGTATGTGCCGATATGTATATTACGTGTGTATATGTTTTATTCTTTTTGATGTTTAGCTTTTAATTCATGTATGCGCACGCGCGCTTGGGTATCGGCTATATCGGCATTACGGCATTTCTATTGTTTTCAATGAGTTATAGCGGTGCGAAGTATCGGCAAACTATCGGCCATTCATAGGCTTTTCATTTGGATCTGCATCTTTTAGGGAAAGCTTGAAGAGTTGAATCTCTTCACCTAACCATAACACTTGTGTCTTACCTTGTGGCTTTTTTCCTACCTGAAAAATAGTTCCTTTTTTCTCTTTATCATTTTTCTGGTAACGCACATCTCTTCGCCTTCGAATACGAGACGACATCAGATTAGAAAATTGATTCTGCCCCATACACCGCTCACGACGCTTCGTACACCAAAAATAATACGCACTAAACAAATCCTCATGCAAACAACTAACAAACGGAAAATCTAAGCGTTCAGCAACCCATTCACGACAGAAAACATCCCAAGTAGCACGACCAAAGTCTATAAGAAATTCTTTAGCCGTCGTCATTGGTGGCTCAGTGTGTGTTGTCATGCCTGAAAGATCCCTATTCATCAGTTCATGATAAAAAGCCTCAACACCTCCATTTTCTATCGATTTCATCACCGCATCATTGAGTTCATCAGTCAGCTTCTTTTCTGGCCATATAACCAGCATACGACGATCTGAAGGCTCTAGTGGGAAAGGCTGTATTTCGTTTGATAGAAAAACTGAGTTCATATAGTTGGATTCTTCCCAACCACTCACAAACTTTTTTTCAATACGATGAGTTTCACCCGTAATCATGTGTTTAATTGTGCCAGTATGGGAATATTTCTGATCACGACTAAATATCTCTTCAAATAGCGAAAATAGCATATTAGAGCGCCAATCCGTGTACTGACTTTCTAACTGGTGCTGACCAAGCGTAGCCGCCCACTTCCCATAAATCCCCTTTACACACCTCTCAAAGAATAAAGACTTACCCGACCCATGAGTTTCTGAATGCATCAAAATTGCCGAAGCCATTTTAGAGCCAGGAAACTGCAACGGGAAAGCGATCCAATCAAGTAAAAACTTATAAGTTTCTGGCTGGTCATTGCATAAGTGCGACGCCAGCATAAAAATAGGCGCGGCCAACTCAATATTCTCTTTAGGCTGCATTTCAATCCCTGTAAACATATTGATATGCGTTTCAGGATCTACTTTATTTGCAGGTTCAAAAACAAGGTTGCCTATCTTTATTTCAGCTCTACATTTATGAGCTAACCAAACCGTATAGCAATCGGCAATCGCATATCTTAAGTCACACATCGGCACGACGGCATTATCTAGCCTATCCCACGCAGAACTTGACGGATTCAAATAAACATACCGCTCAAGCGCTTCGCCCAATCCCCCACCCCCCTCTTTTTGGGCGGATGCTTCTAGCCCTGAAATATCCTCCATTTCTTCTGTTTGTAAGTCGTCATGATCAATCCACTGTTTATATAGCTTCTCAGTCACAATTTTCTTAAATACAGCATCTTTAATAAATCGCTGTTTACTACGATCCCAGACCTTTCCATCTGGAATTACAAAAGCATAACGCTTAAGCATTGTTTCAAGTTTCGGTCGTCCGCCATCAGAGGGGGGAGCGGGGGGAGCTTTGCTAGAATCAACTGAAGACAAAGGATCATTTGCAGCAAAGCCCAGAACAGCATCTAACAACTGTTTTCTAACTTCATCTTCACCCGACAACTTCTGCAGATCATTAAAGTCTGAAGGTGATTTATTCTTATTATCTGTCATGCTATCAATTCTCTAAAATTAGGAAATACAACAGGGCAAACCAAATCATGCGCTAATTTCGTCGCAAGCCTTCTACCAGGGTTCTTAGGGTTATCAACATCATCATCGCCACAAATAACTAATTTCGCATTAGGAAATAATTCATTCATTTTGAAAGCAACAGCACTAAGGTTATAAACATCAAACCCAACAACACAAGGCCAACCTGAAGCTTCATAAACACTCCGCCCTGTAGCGTAACCCTCTGCACAAGCAATATATCCACTATTTTGAAGCTGCCCAATCACAAAGAACAGCCCCGACTTAGGCGCATGACGCGGAAAAGATTTAACACCGCTTTCATAAATAATTTGCGCACTATAAATAACACCATCGATATCACGCATCGGCACTAATAACATACCTCGTTTGATATACCGGATTGCATAACGTTCACGATCTTTATACTTTGGATCTGAAAAGAATTGACTAATATTTTCTTGCCCAACAACCGCCCAAACCAAAAAATCATGACTATCTGTGACCATTACAAACTGCACACGCGGAAACCCTAAACCCTCAAAACCGATTTGCTTATCTGCGATGTACTGTGATGGACCTAGATTCTCGATAAGATCTAACCACGTTTGGTTAAAAAACTGACGATATACATCACGCCATCTTGCCTCTTCTGCTAACTCCCTCTCTTCATCTTTCTGACGTTTTAACTTACGCTCTGCAGACACCAACTTACGACGCTGCTTTTCCTCATCATTTATCTGTGTTTGTTCAGGCTTCCAACCAAACTTCATTGCTTCCAGGAACAGCGTCCCAATCGTTACCGATTTACCAGCACCACTCGACTTAATAGAACGCCAGGTCGCTCTAGCTGCTGATTTATCGTAGGTATCGCCTGCTTGACTCCAATCATCCCAAAGAGAGAAGCCGTCACTACCCAATTCAGATTTAACCGCCATAGCCATACGCGCCCAAAAGTCACGATCACAGCTAGGGCTTACAAAAGATAAGGCACAACACACCTCTTCCGCACTAGGGGACTCATTAAATGATAAAACTTGCTTTTCTTTGTTGCTGACCACAAAAACACTCCATCAACAGGCACTGTTTAAAAAAACAGATCATTTATGATACTTACGCCCGACCAGGACAAAGCTTATGATGTATTTCAACAATTGAATGTCCTAGCGAATAACCAGGATCTTTGGTTTTACCACGCGCTATCTTGTTAATGGTTACTTGACTGCAGGGAATATCCTGTTTTATAACCATTTTTAAAACGTCAGCTTGGCTAACCTTAATGATACGAAGGTCTTCAAAAATAGATTCGAAATTCATAAACGCTCCCTAATAATTACTTAAGTTATTATTAATACGTTACGTTATTGGATATTACTATACAAGTTATTTAGAATAAAAATTATGATGAATGCAGCCAAAAAAAGCCCACAATTAAGCGAGATCATGCTTCAGATGATCAAAATCCACCCAGTTACATCTGGATATGTAAGCAATGTAACTGGCGTAAACGTGACAAAAGTTGCCGAAGCAATTGGTTTACCTCAACCATCCTTGAAAAAAATTCTCGACAACAAAACGCGATCAATGAGGTTTGAAACTGAAGAGTTATTTAAGCGCTTTTTTGATATAAACAGCGCACAACTTCGTGGTGAACAGCCCATACAATGGCTTGAAGAAAGTATTTCGAATGAAATCGCTCCCCAACAACTAATAAATCATTCTGATAATGAAAAAATGAACAAACTAAAATCAGTCATGGGTGACTTAAGCAACAACGAGCTTGAAGAATTACTTGAGTTTGTAATTGAACAAAAAAATAAAAAAAATAGCTAACTCCTCCTTGAGTCATTTAAAGCTTCCGCCTTCTCAATAACACGCTCTTTATCTTTATCTTTCATCTTTGAAAGCTCAGAAAGAATCAACATCATCAGATCATAACGCCCCCGTTCTTCAATCTTACTACCGCACTGTAAAAACCTGTTTTCTGCAGAATCCATTTTATCTCATCCCTCATGTTATTAAAAACTAACAAACTCAGTTGAAAAATTAACAATTTGAAATGAAATTAACAATTCTTACATCATAAGAAAACTTACTATGTAAAAAAACAAATTACTATAATTGGTCAATCCATGATCAAATAACAGAGTATGGAAATTCCAAATAAACCTAAAAGTTCCACAAATACTAGATCAACTAAACATAGGCCATCAGAAGAAAACTTATGAAAAACAAAGGCGAAAACGATAATATACTACCGACACAAAAAGATATAACAGAATTTAACAAATCGTTATGGGTAGAGTCAGTAAAAAATTTAGCTAAAGAGCAGCTTCTAAATCACAAACATTTACGGGCTATTCTAGGAAATGTCAGCGAAAAAACACTTGGTTACTACTTAAATAAAAATCGTACTGAGCTACCGAAACTACCAGAATTCACTAAACTGTTTCAGTACCTCAATACAACCTCTGAACATCTACTACTGCAAAGAGGCCCAAGAGAAATAAACCCCTCATCAAATGCAAGACTAATGAAAATAATGGAAAAGATAACAGACACTCAAGAGCCATCCCTGAGAATATTAATAAGCGTTTTAACCGAAATGGAGCAAGATGAAGTTGACTCAATTAATAAAATTCTTCAAGCATACAGAAAATTACCAAACTCATTTAGAAAGAAGGTACTTCACAGCATTATAAGCCTGATCCCCTAAGTCGCGTAAATCCACCTTCTCTAACAGCATATATTTATGACTAATCGCGCTATACCAGCTCGGCTCTCGACCACTCATTAAACAAACCATTATCTCACCTTGTTTGTCTATATCTTCGATATATGTCAACACACTAAAGCCGTCAATCAATGGCAACTTTAAATCTAAAAATATAATACCAGGTTTAACCTTACCGTCTCTTAAGTTACGAACTACCTGCTCACCATTCAAGAAATGCTTAATATTATTAAACCCTTTTGCGTGTAACCCTCCCGCCATAAACATACGTTCATCAGTATCATCATCCACAATATAAATAAGACAGTCTTTATCTAACTCCACAACCTGCATAACTTCCTTAAATTCCATAAATCCCATAAATTCTGTGAATAAGGTCTCATTCTAATACGCCTAAACAAGAAAACACAATCGAACTAGACTTAATTACAAAACCAAAATTAAGACCTGTTAATACTTGATAAAAATGAATTTTTATCAGAAAAACGCCTACATAAATATAAAAAAATCATAATATTTCTTACTATAAAAAGCCCTATATAAAACAAACGACTATCAAGTAAACAATCAAAAATTAAGCATTTATCCTGATTTTATTAAACTTAACCATGTTAATTAACAGTTTTTCTAAAAAGTATCGGAAGATTTCTTACTATAATAATTTTGAAATCCATATTAAGCATTGTTACGTTCCCCTTCCCCTAACCAACCCACGAGAAACTAAAATGCCTCACCCTATAGAAGACTTCAGCAAAAACCAGAAATTCACCTCTGCTATCGACGCCCTGGCTGCTGAACACAGTAAAAAGACACCAATGGTTTCAGCAATCGCAGAAGTTATATATAAACACAACGAATTAGACCCTAGAGACCTAGCGCTAATATGGGCAGGCATTTCTGCCTAAACCAACAAACCCAAAATACCTCTATAAACCCAAAAGTATAGACACCACAAAACCCGCTACGTTCCCTTAAATACGAATATAAACCTTTCTCTATATCTTCCAGATAACAATCCGCATCCAGCGAATACAGCACCCTACTAATACTCATAATTCTACAATCAGACTCAAACCCTCAACCCCCCTTATAAATAAAATCTTGACTTCAACATAAATGTAACTTAAGTTATTAATCATTACTAAGGTAATTATTAATAGGTTTTGTTATGATTTTAAAAACAGCGGACAGTTACGAGCTTCAAGAGCATGGGCTAAAAGGCTTCCTGAACAAAGGTTTAGCGCCTAGAGAACTCATTGCAATGCTGCTAAAAGCAAACGGAATGAAGGCTAAAGAAATATCAGCCGAAATGGATTGCGCCTTAATAACAACCAATAAAAGATTTCAGAATATCAATTTTAAGTTGAAAGCAAAAAATGCAACACACTCATTATCTGAAGCGTTCAGGAAAGGAATCATTATTCACTACACCCTACTAGCAGCACTTTCAACAGGGTTGATTACCAACGCAGAAAGCCAAATTGAACAAAACAGACTAAGAACACCACGATCATCAATCAGAGTCACGCAAAGGTCTAAGCAGGAGCACAGCGCATGAGCGATTTATTTACAGTACAGAATGCCGCAAAAATACTTGGTATAAGACCTATATCATTTTTCGCACTTTTACGTGACCGTAATTTCCTAACTAAAGCTAATTTACCGCGTAATCAACATATTGCACACGGGTTATTTCACATCAAACATCACCCCTGGACACACCCAACCCAAGGGAAAAAAATTAGCAGCCGAGCCATGATCACCACAGAAGGAATTAAATACTTTGATCGATACCTTAAGCACGAAGCGCCCGAGACACTACGCAAGCGAAATCGCCAATCTGCCAACGAAGATTGCGCGCATAGCAGCGCTGGAAAAGGTGCCGAATCATCTGCAAACACTGACTAAAACGCATGTTACAAACATTTTTTTAAAACGGAGTCATAAACACAAATGAACACGATAGAAAGCGTCATACATAACTGGAAAAACATTCAAAAAAACGCAGTCATTATTGACACAGAAACGACTGGCTTAGACAAATTGTCTGAGCTTGTTGAGATCAGCATTATTGACGCAAGAGGCACGGTTCTTTTTGATTCGCTCATTAAGCCCATTAACGAAATACCCGTTGAAGCTAGAAAGATCCACGGCATCACCGACCGAGAGGTACTTTCAGCACCTAGCTGGGCAGAAGTTTATACCCAGGTTCGCCATATCTGCCATCAACGAAATGTTGTTTTTTACAATCGATCTTTTGACCAAAGAATTCTTGATCAAAGCAGTCTTTTTCATGACCTGGATATCACCAAGCATTGGGACACAAAGTGGCTATGTGCAATGAATTCATATTCTGATTTCAAACAAACGCCACGAAATGAAGGCACGGGCTACAAACGGCACAGCCTAGTCAATGCTGCAAATCAACTTAACCTAGAAATACCAAAAAAACTGCACCGCGCATTACCCGACGCACAACTTACCCTAGCCGTCATTAACGAAGCTTATAACCAATTAGCAGGAACTAAATCATGATCATGACTCTCGTCACAATCGCACTACCAGGGCAATTTAGC
>Ga0105353_1001767_pt1 | contig 10411 bp, 11 predicted proteins | sample EN1Hudsemesocosm_2_FD_83657 | JGI IMG/M metagenome (GOLD analysis project Ga0105353, IMG submission 83657) | Methane-oxidizing microbial communities from mesocosms in the Hudson Canyon - EN10B Hudson Canyon | ecosystem: Environmental > Aquatic > Marine > Cold seeps | place: Hudson Canyon...
ATTTTCTGCTGTACGTTTAAAAGCATACAGGCTATCAGCTAAATATCCTCCTTGGGAGGTTAAAATAGTTTCAAGTAACTGGGATAAGCGCCCTTTGGTGCGAGCTGTTTTTGGGTTATTAACTAGTTGCAATTATATGTTTCTTTTTAATTATTCACCTACAATGCGGGCAAAATATTATACACAGAGTATAGTTTTGTTGGAAGCGGTATTTGTTTTATCAACAAACCTTGTTACAAGTCTTTAAAATAAGTCGGCACAATTAATTTTAATATCGAGCCAAGATTAGAAAGGGTTCATTTTCACTCGGTTGAAGTTTAACTTCTATTGTTTCTTGTAATTGAACATCAAAAAAACTAACTTGTACTATTATTTTAAATTGAACTCCTTGAGTTAAAACCATAATAACATTATCAAAATCATCACTTAAGATGCTTATCATCTCTTTTCTTGTCAGGGTTTTATTGTCTCTTTTATTAATGATTAGTGAAGCTATTTGAGGCTCAAAATATAGTTCTAATAACTGTTCAGGTGCATTCATAGGATTAAACCCCACCAAAGAATAGTGAGTACTTATTTGTTTGATCAAATCTAATTGTTGGGATTCTTGCTCAAAAAACCACTCTATTTCTTGCGGTAATTGTATTGCTTGATTTCGATATTTTTGACCATTTTCTAATACTTTCGGCTCGGTATTTCCCATTAGCCAAGATGTATCGTCTTTATCTTGCCAATCTTTAATTACTCCCTGCTTACGTTTTCTTGTAAAGTTATCAAGCCCCATGCTTTCAAATACTTTAGTCCAGAGTTGGCTTGTTATATATTGTTGAGATAACAAACCATTATTGTCTTGTATTGAAACCAGCACCTTTGTATTTTCTGTTTGCTCTAAAATAAAGGGTTTACCGTATAAGTTACCCGGCTCACTGGTGGGGAATACATCGCTTGCTTGCTCAAGATTATTCTTTGTTAATAACGTATATATAATTTTACTTTGCGCGCTCTTTAGCTCTTGAGTTGCTTTTACTCTTTGCTCAAATGCAGCCGCAATAGCGACTTGCTCCCTAGCCGTAAAACTAAAGTGAATTGCTAATAAACTAATAATAGTACTAATAAGGAGTACTTGAATTAAGGCAATACCTTGTTGTTTGACTCTGTTCGTTTTTATGTAATACATTATTTTAATCTAGATCAGTGTAACTAGTCAGAACACCGGGTACTGAACTTGTTAACTTGGTTTGTAAAGAGTAATAGCCTTGTTCCGTGGTAAAAGTTACCGTTATCTTTTCGGGTTGTAAATTGAGTGCCAAACTATTGTATTCATTGAACCAAGTTGGTGGTTCAGGCCTAAGAATAGCACTATCTATAGTCCAATATTTATCTTGAGTTGAGGGCCAACCAAAATATTGAAAATCTATCTCTGTTAAATTATCAAATAAAATAATCGGTTTACTAAAGTTCAGCGATTGCTTGGCAGTGATCAATAGTTGGTCTGTCATCGCTGACTCTTGATAAGACAAGTTATAAGTGAAATCATCGTTTTGAGTAACTTGTAAACGCATGACGGCTGCTGATTCGGGTGAGAAAACTGAACGCAAGGTTACTGCGACAAAGCCATTTCTATTTCCTTCAAAGTAAAACTTTGCTTGCTCTTTATCGTTGGTTACAGCATAAGAAACAATAGATTTGAGTGCTTCTTGCACTAAAATTAACTGTTTGGCCTGTACAACAGTTTTATTAAAGTGCCCTAACCTGCCGCTCCAACGATCACTAAACATTGAATAGGCACTTGATGCGATGAGTAGTACCATAGATAGAAGTACCATAGAAACAAGCATTTCTACTAGAGTAAAACCTCGGCTAGTATTGATGTTGTGTTTCACCAACTTACCTCGCTAAAATGATAGTCTCTGGTAGCACTTTTCAACTGGAGTTCTAACGTTATATTCCATAACCTAAATGTTTTTTCACCTTGAATAACACTTCCCTGCTCTGCATCAACTGAAGGTGGGGCTTTAGCTTGAAACGCTTCTATTGCGCTCCAATTAAAAGTAACTGCTCCCATACTACCTTGACCTTGCACTTCGTTATTTGTTGACGATTGAAGATTAAGTCGAATTTGTTCACTGATAGGCTCAACTAAAGATGAAAATTGTAAAGATCGTTCTGCTTTATGGCTCGATAGCAAAGCCCCACGGTACACCATAGTAAGGGCGGCAATAACTAAAAACAAAATAAACGAAGCCACTAATACTTCTATTAAGGTGAAACCTTTTTGATTTCTATTTGATTTAGGTAATTTTTGTAAGCGATTCATTTTAATTTTCTAATAGCGCTATTAGATCTAGCTCTCTAATTTTGTTGCGCTGAGTTAGGTTGATTGTAAAAAAATTTGGCATGCCATTTTTATTAAATTTTAATTCTGTGTCTGAAAAATTCAAGTACTCATATGACCGTTCTATAATTATTCTATTTTCTTGTGGGCTATCTTGAATTTTGCTGTTTAAAGAATGAGGAACGATATAGGCTGACAAGTTATTATTAGTTAACTCAATTTGAATTCCTGAACCATTCGCAAAAGCTTGAACACTCATGCTGCGTAATAGTCCACAAAAAGATAAATACTCTGTTTGCGCTTCAGCCTTATCAACTGTATTTATTGCCAAGGGCGCAACTAATGACATCATTGTCATCATGATGGTAATAACAACTAATAACTCTATTAAAGTGACGCCTACTTGCTTAGGCAATGATGAGTTTGACGATTTAATATTCTTGCAATGCATTGTTTAAATACCAAGATCATTTACCGAAATAATACTTAACAACATGGTAACAACGACACTACCTACAATACCACCCATAGTTAAAATTAATAATGGCTCAAGAATTGAAGTCATATTATCTGTCCAACTTTCAAATTCACTACGTGAACGAGAAGCTATTTCTTCAAATACAGGCGATAGCTTGCCACTTTCTTCACCTACCTCAAGTAATGAAAGATAAAAATCAGGGTAGATAGGGCTTCTTTCAAGGGACTCTGTTAAGCCGGCACCTTTTTTGATGTTTTCTTTAGCTGCGAGTAAACCTTGGCGAATAAAGCGGTTATTTACACTGCCAGCAGCTAACTCAAGCGCTTTATCAATTGAAATACCCGCTTCTAACATCATTGTTAAAGCCGAGTTAAAACGAATACGTTCTACCACTAATAAAGCCCCTTTTATTAGTGGCATTTTTAACATTATTTCATCTAATCTACGCTTAGCAACAGGATTTTTAAACGCCGCTATAAGCCCCATTACACCAATAAATAAGCCCGCAAATAAAAACCATTGATAACTTTGCATCCAGGCACTGACATTTAATAAAATTTCGGTGTAAACAGGAAGCTCTGGCAAACCATCAAACAAACCACTCATTTGTGGGACGATGTAATTGAAAATAAATAAAATACAAAGAATACAAACCGCAAATATCACCATTGGATAGGTAAGAGACTGAATAATTTTACGCTTTAGATCACTACGAAATTTTAGATCTGTGGATAAGCGAATAAAAACATGCGCTAAATCACCGCTTGCTTCGCCTAATTTAACTAAATTGACATAAAGCAAATCAAATACTTCTGGCTGTTCTGCCATAGCGTCTGACAAGGTATCACCTCGTTTTACTGCTACATATAAATCACTTAATAGCTTCGATGCGGGTCCATTAGGCTTATTACGCAATAATATAGATAAGCTTTTATCAATTTTCACACCATTACTTAATAAAATAGCAAGTTCAGAGGTTATAAACTCAAGCTCTTCTAAACTAATTTTCTTTCGTTCAAAAAAAGCAATATTACTCGCTGCGCGATTTTCTATTTTTAATGATGTTATCAGTAAATTTTGTTTTTTCAGTTCAAGCTTGGCGTTTTCAAAAGAGCTAGCATCAAGTTTACCGTCTATTTTACCACCATGGCTATCGTATGCTTGGTAAATATAAATAGCCATTAGCCACAAACCCTAATGACTTCATCTATGGTAGTTAAACCTTGCATAGCCTTGACTAGACCATCTTCAAGTAAATTACGGCCGCCAATACTTGCATTATATTCTTTAGCTTTTGTTATGAATTGTTCATCTTTTGGTATAGCACGTATTTCTTGATCAGATCTCAAGTATTCAATAACAGCCATACGGCCTTTATACCCCGTATTTGAACATAACTCGCACCCTTTGGAGTTAAGTAAGTTGATTTTTTCTATATTCGTTCGTTGCGCAAGATCTTCTAACTTATATTTTTCAATTAACGCTTTAGATTCATTATGCGGTTCTGCACAATGAGGACAAATTTTGCGAGCTAAGCGCTGAGCAATGATAGAAACTAATGCGGCATTTAATAGAAATTCTTCTACGCCAAGATCTAAAAGACGTGTATATGCACTCGGAGCATCATTAGTATGTACTGTACTAAAAACTAAATGACCTGTAAGTGCTGACTGCATAGCAATGCGAGCAGTTTCTTTATCTCGAATTTCACCAATCATTATAATGTCTGGATCTTGTCGAACAATACTACGTAGACCCGTATTAAAATCAAAACCTATATCAGGTTTCACCTGAACTTGATTTACCCCTTCAAGTTGATATTCAACAGGGTCTTCTAACGTGATAATTTTTACATCGTTAGTATTTAATTCATTCAAAAAAGTATAAAGTGTCGTAGTTTTACCACTACCCGTAGGTCCCGTAAGTAAGACAACTCCTGCGGTATGTTGCAGATCTTCCTTTATTTTAGTTTCAATATCGGGTGATAAACCTAAGACTCCCATATCGTATTGCACTGCGTCTTTTCGAAGAAAACGCATTACCATACTTTCGCCTTCATTGAGAGGTAATGATGAAACACGAATATCTAAACCTGTATTCGATATTTTCATTTCTATCTTGCCATCTTGTGGACGACGCTTTTCCGCGATATCCATTTCTGCAAGTATTTTTAATCGAGAAATAACAGGTAATTGAAGCTTCGACGGTAAAGTTTCTACTTCATGTAAAACACCATCAACCCTAAAACGAACTCTGTAACGCCCTTTGTGAGGTTCAAGATGCATATCTGAGGCGCCTTGTTTAAGGGCTCTTGATATTAATGAGTTCAATAAATTTACTGTTGGGGCTTCACTAGCAAGCTCTCTTAATTTATCTTCTTCTACGTCAGATAATAAATTAAAGTCTTGACTGATACTTTCAGTTTGGTCGCTACGGGTTAACGACAAACTTTCAAATTCACTATCAGCCAGAATTATATGTGAATATTCAACTTGGCAACTTTGCAAATATTGAATCACTTCCCAGTTTAAAGGAGATAACGTTGCAAAAGTCCATTTATTATCTTCAAAGGCAAACGGAATCCACCCGCGTGCTTGAAGAAAATCTATATTCAAATCTTTTGCTTGTTCTGGCATCTGCCATTGCCCAATATCATCTGAGCTTAATATTGGTGAACATAATAATTGGCTGTAAAACTGAGGTAAGCTATCTTCAGATAAACTCCCCATATTAATAAGCAATCGCTCTAAAGCACCACCAAATTTACCTTGATATGCTTTGGCCTTCTCTATGTCAGTTTTTGAAACATCAAACTGCTCTAATAACAGTTCTAGTTGTGCCATTATTGATGCACCAAATCTTCGCTTTCACCTTCACCTGCTGGCTGACCACCTTTACCATAGCTCATAAGAAGAAAGTCTTCTCCATTAGGCCCTGGTGATTGATATACATAATCTGTTCCCCAAGGATCATTAGGAACACTTTTAGGAATATAAGGTCCATCCCAATTTGGTGAATTAGATTGTCTTAATTCATTAAGTGATGTGGGATAATCACCGACATCAAGGCGGTATGTATCTAATGAAGTTTGCAACATTTGCATTTGTGCTTTAGCTGTTTTTTGTTTTGAAGAGCCCACTTTCGAAAACATTTTCGGCGCAACCAGCGACATAAGTAAACCTAAAATAACTATAACAATAAGGAGCTCTATAAGGGTAAACCCCTTGGTTTTGTGGTTACTTTTCATTATTACCTCAATGAGTGAAAATATATTTATTAGTTGTGGTTACGAAAAACGAGTGAAAAATAATTATTGATTGTAACAGGGGATTTTATCATAAAACTCTACCTGACTATTCAGTCAAAAAAAACACTTAATTACTGAACTTGTAAAGTAAAGTTCAACATGTAAATAATAAAATTTCAACAATAATATACAACAGAAAAGGTAAATATCAAGGTGAAACTTTCATAATATGACGAAGCGTTAAAAGGTAGATAAAAAACATTGCTAAAAAACTTAATAACATTACTGCTTCTGAAATATTAAAATACTCTCCAGCAAGACCTATCCCTGACAAAGCCACAGCTACAGCTGAAATAATAATTAGTGTTTGACGTGAACTAAAACCTACACGTTGTAAGATATGGTGTAAGTGGTCTCGGTCAGGTTTAAAAGGCGATTTACCATTATTATATCGTCTAACGACAATCGCTAGCATATCCATAAGAGGTATTGCACATATCCATAAGGCAGTAACAGGTTTAAAGGATGCTTGTTCACCTTGTGTTCCCATGGTTAACAACCAAATAACACTTAACCCAACAAACATACTGCCAGCATCACCCATAAATATTTTTTTAGTATCTTTACCAAGGAGTTTCTCAAATACACCTAAGTTAAACATTAAATAGGGAATGGTAGCGGTAGCTAAAATCAGTGGATAACTTAAATAGTCTGTTTGCCCACTCATAATAAATAGAATACCAATAGAGGTAAAAGTATTAATACTAAGGCTACCAATTAAACCATCGATACCATCAATCATATTATAAGCGTTGATCACAACAATAATTGCCACATAGGTAAAAAGTATCCCCAAAGGACCAAGGATAATATCACCAGAGCCAAATAAATTACCCACGTTTGAAATATAACCACCAACACCGTAGATCATAAGACTTGCAATAATAATTTGACCAACAATGCGAACACGTACGCGTAAATCAAATTTATCATCAAGCGCACCAATAAAAACCATCATAGCTGAGGCAATCAAATACATACGTAATTCAAGTGTATTAGGTAACCAGATAAGACTAGCAGCAAGCACCGCCATAAAAATAGAAATGCCGCCTATTAAAGGGATATGACCTGCGTGCTGTTTTCGTTCGTTAGGCTTATCAACTAAGCCCACTTCAATAGCAACAGGTTTGAAAAATTTTATAGCTAAAAATGCAAAGCAAAAAGCGGTAAATGCTGTAGCAAGTATATACATGTTAAGTTCCGTAACGTTCCTGTTAACTATTTAATTGCTCATCCTGATTTCAGTTATTGCCCTTAGGTATAGCATATTTCCTAAGAAAACCAATATATTCCCCTAAACTATAAGAATGGAAATATTTATAATTTATCTTACTAAGAAGAAACACACACCGTTTAATGCAACCTTCCATTAAACGCTAAACTAAACTGAAAGTTCTTAGCAATTTAATATATCGGCGAGGATTATACTAGAGTTCTTACTTTAATACAGTATTAATTGAAAATGATTATTACACTCATACTGAGTTCAGCGATTCAATAAATCGCCAAAATACTTAGGGATTTCAACTTTAGTGTTAGATAACATTTCGCGATATTTTTCAGCTAGCCCTTGTTTAGCATCTTCATCACCATGAACAATTTTTATATGTTTTGGTTGATTACGCATTCGCTTAACAAAATTAATTAGTCCACGTTGGTCTGCATGAGGGGAGTAACCTCTGATGATGTGAATTTTTCCCTTGATGTTTATTTATCTATCATCAATAAAAACATAGCCTTGTTTATCAGATATTGAGCTATGTTTCTATCTCAATATAAATACAGTTCTCTATAGGAGAGTTGCCTTTATCATGTAAAGAAGGAAATTAAGCAACTACCCGCTTTGTTTTTAAGGTGGCTAAAAACAAGATTAAAAAAGCGAGGTAAAATAATGGCAAGCTATTAGGCTCATTCACTGGAACAATGGCACTATTATCGATTATAAAGTTTTGGTCAACATTGGCAACTCCAAAAGTACTTCTTTGTGGTGCAGACCAAACAAAATCGCTGTATTTTTTACCATGTCCTGTTAGTTGTAATGAAAAACCTGCAGGGGAATTACTGGATTCTGAAACGCCTATATCAATACTTGTTAAGCCTACAGCAATGCCAGAGCTTGCTTTAAAAGATCCTTCATAGGATAAAAATTGAATAAAACTTTCACCGTCAAATAGCACTATTCCATCTGGTGAACCATTTTGTAGACCTTTTGTTTCAATAGTGAGGAACCCAAAATTAGAAACAGTGTCGATATATGACCAATTACTAAAGCTGAATGAATTGTACTCACTACCATTAGATCCGTTATATAAGTGTAATGACCAGCCCGTTAAATCAAGACTACCGTCTCCTGCAATTTCAATAAATTCATTTTCATCTATGCCTAAGTTGTCATAATGAATTTCATTGATAAAAGCATTGGGAATTGGGCTAGCTTCAGCCAGTATTGGCGCAAAAACATGGCTAAAAATAAAGAGCAAGACTAGAAAAACAATAGAGTGTAATAGGCGAGAAAACCATTTGAATAGCATAATAAATTCCTTTTATTAGTTAATGTCATTAACGTTCACGGTCAATGTGATTACGTATACACGAATAAGGCTAGCAAAGAATTTTAAAAATGCGAATTTGTTTGTGGTTTTTATTAACTGCATCATGTTTGAATAGACATGATGCAGCTATTTGTCGGACTCAAGTCCAACCTACAAACTTATTTAGACAAAAAGTTTATGTACCAAGGCATTGCTTTATCAATGCCTTGTTGAATTTTAAACTCTGGCTCAAAGCCAATCATTGATTTTGCTTTAGAAATATCAGCTTGTGAATGAAGTACATCACCTGCTCTAAAATCACGATATGCCGGTGCTTTTTGGTAATCAACACCATTACTTTGTAACGCACTTTTTAAGCTATCAAACAAAGTGTTCAGTGAGGTTCTGTCACCTAATGCAACATTATAGACTTGATTTTTTCCACTATCTTCAGCTGTTGCGGCTAAAATATTTGCTTGAACTGCATTTTCTATAAAGCAAAAATCTCGACTCGTTTCACCATCACCATTAACAAAAACATCTTGATTTTCAATCATTGCTGCAGTCCACTTAGGAATAACTGCAGCGTAAGCACCATCAGGGTCTTGTCGCTTACCAAACACATTAAAATAGCGTAATCCTGTGGCATTTAATCCATAGGTTTTATTAAAAACATCCGCATATAGTTCATTCACATATTTAGTTACGGCATATGGCGAAAGCGGTTTACCTATGTTTTCTTCTACTTTTGGCAATGCAGGATGATCGCCATAAGTAGAACTAGAGGCAGCATAAACAAAGCTTGAAACCTTTGCTTCTTTTGCCGCGACCAACATATTTAAAAAACCGGTGATGTTAGCTGAATTAGTTAAAATAGGATCAGCTATAGAGCGGGGTACCGAGCCTAACGCAGCTTGATGTAGAATATAATCAACGCTATTATCAATTGTACCTACCGCTTTAGTGCAATCATCAAGGCTGCGAATATCGCCTTCTATAAAGGTAAAATTTTGCCATTGAGCTGGTGATACTTGTTCTTTAACTTCATCTAAATTATGTTGATGCCCTGTTGCAAAATTATCTAAACCGACAACTTTTTGGTTTAACAACAATAGGATTTCTAATAAGTTAGAGCCAATAAAACCAGCACAGCCAGTTACTAACCACGTTTTTGGTGCTGATTTTAATTGTGTTTTTATTTCTTGATAACGAGTCACTGCTTATTGCCTTATATTTTATTTTTATATCAAAAGTTCTATAAACGAATATCTGCCAATTGAGGATCAAGCATATATTTCAAATCATAAATGACGTGTTCTGTTTTCATTAAGCCTTTAATATCATCGTTTGATAACGCTTTAAATTCTTCATGAGCAACAGCAAAAATAACAGCATCGTATTGAGCACTTGAAGGCTTGTCAACCAACTCCACGCCATACTCATGTTTTGCCTCGGTTGGGTTAACCCAAGGATCATAAACATCAACATTAGTATCATACTCGGCAAGTTCAGCTAAAATATCAACAATTCTAGTATTGCGAACATCTGGGCAGTTTTCTTTAAACGTTAATCCCATCACTAGAACGCTAGCGCCATTAACTGAGATATTACGCTTAATCATCGTTTTGATTAATTGTGAAACCACATAAGCCCCCATGCCATCATTGATGCGACGACCTGCCAGAATAACTTCTGGATTATAACCTATCGATTGAGCTTTATGCGTTAAGTAATAGGGATCAACACCAATACAATGGCCA
>Ga0105353_1001770_pt1 | contig 10400 bp, 5 predicted proteins | sample EN1Hudsemesocosm_2_FD_83657 | JGI IMG/M metagenome (GOLD analysis project Ga0105353, IMG submission 83657) | Methane-oxidizing microbial communities from mesocosms in the Hudson Canyon - EN10B Hudson Canyon | ecosystem: Environmental > Aquatic > Marine > Cold seeps | place: Hudson Canyon...
AGCTGCGGGTGAGGGAATGTATGGCATGTTGATGGGCTGTTGGAATTTTCATGGCGGTATGAATACAAATCGCGATGCCAGTGATGCTAAATATTTAACTGATTTAGTAGCAGAGTTACTTGCAGACAGCTCATTAAATATCGATCCAAAGCAAGTGTATTTAACCGGACTTTCATCTGGCGCAGGTATGACTAATACCGAGTCATGTATAGCGCCTGATATTTTTGCCGGAGTGGGTGTTAATGCCGGTCCTGCGCCAGGCTCCGCTGGTAGTGATTTGAGCACTCCAGGTATCTCTATCAGTCAAGGTAAAAGTAACTGTGAAACCTTAGCTAACCAAGACGGTTATAATAATCAGTCGGCGTTATACACCCAAATTTGGAATACAGTTCATGGCACCAACGATGGCTCTGTTTCTCCTGCGCATGCCGATCGCAATGCTGATATTGCTGTCGCTGTATACAATGAAGACACCCCTATTTCTCAATGTGGCACTGGCACCATAGCCGGCGCTAGCACTGGCAATCATGGCGATTTAACCGAGTGGTGTGATAGTGAAGGGCCTAGAGTATCCAAAATTTTAGTAAATGGAATGGGTCACGCATGGCCTGCAGGCAATGATAGTTCAGGTGGTGGTAGCTACATTGACCACAACCATATCAATTACCCTGAATGGATCACGGCTTGGTTTTTCGATAACAATCGTCGAGTTGAAACTGATGATTGTACGGTAACCAGTACCTGTCCTACAGACATAAACTCTCTACTATTGAGTGGTGCAAATCCGTTAACTCTAGATAATTGTGAAACGTTTGTTGAACCCGGTTATGTTGCTACCGATGCCTATGCTGGCGTCATCACTAATTCAGTAGTAGTCAGCGGTAATGGTTTTGATTCTTGTGTTGCAGGGAGTTATAGCGTTACCTATGTTGTCGACTTCTCTGATGGAGAAAGTTCATCACAAGTACGTGCGATTACTGTAGAAGCAGAAATTCCTGTAGCAACTTGTCAGGAGCATACTGCTAGTAATTATGCCCATACAGCAGCATCCCGTGCTCATGTTACCTTTGGTTTAACTTACGCAAATGGCTCTAACGAGTACATGGGTTTATGGAATATATTTAGTTCAACAACCTTAGCGGAAACCTCGACAGGTTATTTCGAAGTAGGTAATTGTCCTTAAGCAGAACAATGCTCAAAACTCATCGACAGTGATGTTTTGAGTTTTTGAAAATAAACTACTTATCAGCTAAAAAGCAAAAGCCAGTTACTCTCGTAACTGGCTTTTTACAGTATTAATTCAAGGTAGGTTTGAATGGACTAATTTAAAAACTATAAGAATTTTTTGATGTGATTTGTCAGTTGCTCAATTTCTTTAACACAACCAATATGTCCCCAATCAGAATTAAGTAAGTGTAGCTGCGCTTGTGGCTGCTCGACCTTGGTATCAGGTTGATAGTTTAAACTATCAGCCACTTCTTGAGCCCACTTAACATTAAACTCTCGATCAGTATCAATGTTCATCAATAAAACCGGACATTTAATACGTTGTATACCCGCAGCAAAACTTGCCTGCCCTTTACCTAAATCAAAACTATTAATCGCGTTTAACGTGGTGATATAACAATTGGCATCACGACCTGCTATTTCTTGATCTGAATTACCTTGCACAAAAGCACTTACTTTATCACTACGCTGCACTTGGCTATCACTCGACTCGTCAACACTATCCCAACAAAGGGTTTTAATAATATTTTCATGCATATAATAAAATTTAATGGCTTGAGCAATAATGCGCATGCTGTTTAGTGGTTTTGTTTGATCATAATTACCATCATTAAAATCAGCATCCATTTTAATGACATTGATCATAAAGTGATGCATCGCTAAACCATCAGGCGTCATTCTACCTGCAGTGGCAACCGCGATAGCTTTGCCAATAAAATCAGGATAAAGTGCGGCCATTTGTAAGGTTAATAACGATCCCATAGAAGGACCAGCCATGATCTCAACTTGCTTTATTCCCAATTCTTTTAAAAAGCGATATAAGAATTTGGCTTGATCAACCATGGTAACCGCAGGGAATGATGCGCCATATTTTTTGCCTGTAGCAGGATTAATACTTAATGCGCTACTTGTGCCATACATACTACCTAAGGCATTGGTTGAAATAATACGATATTTACTGGTGTCAAAAACCTTACCTTCACCCACCAAATCATGCCACCAACCCGGCATAACATCTGATTCATTATATCGTCCAGCAGCATGATGGTTAGATAATCCTCCATGGGCTAACACAATGACGGGGCCATCATTTAGGCCATATTGTTCAAAAGCAATGTGCGGTTGCTCAATAATGTTGCCTGATTCGGTAGAAAAACTTTGATAAAATTGGTGTAACTGACTAGTGACTAACATGGAAGTCCTTTTATATAGAAACGGTTACTTTTTGATAAAGTCTGCAACCATTTGATACGTTTGTTGGCATTCTTCTGCCACTAAGTTATCAAGTAACATATAAGCATGGGTAAGACCGTCAAATTGATGGTGTTTGACCTGCACACCAACATTTTTTAGCGCTTTAACATAAGCTGAACCTTCATCTCGTAACGGATCGCAGCCAGCAGTAATAATGAGTGTTTCTGGAAGTTTACTCGTGATTTCACCATGCAGTGGAGACGCTACTTTAAACTCTTTATAACGTTGAAAGTATTGCTGAAAATACCACGCTATTTTATCTAGCTCTAATAAAAAACCCGTACCATTTTCAGTTAATGAAGCATGACCACCGTGATAATCCACGCTTGGGTAAATTAAAATTTGTTTATCAATTTTCAAACTAAAATCAGTTTGACTATTCATAGCCAAGGTAGTGCAAATGGCGCCGCCGGCACTATCTCCCATAATGTATATATCATCTGAATAATTAACATCAGTCAAACATTCTTTATAATGGGCTAACACATATCGACAATCATCAATGCCTGCGGGGTAGGGGTTTTCTGGTGCCAAACGATATTCCACGCTGATAACAATGCATTGTCCTTGAGCAGCCACTTTGCGACAAATGGGATCATATAACTCAACACTTCCACACATATGGCCGCCGCCATGATAATGAATGACCACAGGAAGTGCTTGTTCAGGAGCTGGACTATAAATTCGTACAGGGATTATTCGCCCTTCAATTACAAAACGTCTATCTTCAATCAAGTTCAGTTGAGGTCCTTTTCCCATCAAGGGAGCCAATTTGTTTAAATTCGCTCTAATTAAATCAGGAGAAAATGTCATCCCTTCTGCTTTCGCTTGTGCAAGCGCTTCATTAGCTTGCGCTAAAAATGGCGCTAATTTTTGTGATATTACACCTCGCATGATGACTCCTGTTTTACTAAAGATTCTGCGTTGTCCGATGGTTTTTTACCGGTTTCACTTTTTACCGATGGTTTTTTACCGGTTTCGGTTAAGAAAAAACTACCAACGAAAAATGTACCACTGATTAACGTCGTAAAAGCAAAAGCCCAAGTGTAATCACCTTGATTGTTGTCGACGAATGTACCAAACAGCCATAAGGAAAGGGTTCCGACCATATAACTAATAGAATAAAACAAGCTAAAAATCACTGTGATTTTTTGACCTGTCATTTTTGGTAATTCATGAGGAATGGTAATTAACGCAGTAACAGGAAAGAAGATGAAAAAACCAAGCAACATAGCACTGATGGTTTGTACTAATTCAGAGCTACTAAAAGACAAGCCAAAAACGGTAATAACAATAATGAGTCCAGACCAACGAATGACTGGCACACGTAAAGTGAATTTTTTACTATAAAAAATACCGGCTAAGGTACCAATAATACCAAAACCTATGAGTAAGGCGCTTTGACTAATACCTGCTTTTGGGTAGAAGGTAAACAAACACAAATAAAACGCTAAAATTCCCGAATACGTTAAGGCATAAACCCATGTGAATTTATCTTTTAAGCCGTCACTATAAAAGTAATGTTTTTGCTCTTCTTGTTGCGTTTGAGATTGTTTCTCATCTATATTTTCTTTTACTAGCAACCAAGCAAAACTAAAAAAGATACTTGCTAATGAAAAAACAATCAGAGTATTTTGCCAGCTCTCTGTTAACTGATTAAAATTAGCCATTTGCCATAAAATAATGCCCGTGCCTAAATTGAAAGCAACGGCATTAATACCATTGATGGTAGCGCGCTCTTCCGGTTCAAACCAAGACATAACGATAGGATTAAAGTAAACAATCATAAAAGCACCGCCTAAACCCATCAAAAAACGACTAATAAGTAATAGTTCATAATTTGGTGCAAAAGGTGTTAGTAAACCCATTGAAATTAGAACACCTGAAAGGAAAAAGGCGTACTTAACTCCAAGTTTAACCGCCAGCCAAGCCGCAATGAAAGTACCCACTATTTTAGCTAAGGTTACCGCACCGCTTATGAAACTGGCAGAAGCTAAACTGTTTATATTCATGCTCGCCATAATTTGGCTCATGCTAGCTGTACCACCTACCCATGCCATAGCAAATAAGGTGTAGCTAATAAAAACAATAGTTTCAACTACATACTTGTTGTTTATACTTATACTAAGAGTTTTCATGTAGATTATTTTCAAATATAATTATTACCGTAAATTAGCTTAACTAAATAACTAACACTTTGATGTACTACCTTCGTGCACTATGGGGATATTCAAGCCATGTTATGCTGTATAGAATTCAAACAAAAATATACTTTTTTACTGGAGCATTCACTTTGTTAGTCTGGCTTTCTCTTAATACTTGGCTCGTTTCTTTTCTAGCTATTGCTTATTTATTGATCCTCTTTATTGTCGCATATCAAGGCGAAAAAAAGTCTCATGAGAAATGGCTAAGTCGCCCTTGGATATATAGTTTATCGCTTGGGGTTAGTTGTACCTCTTGGGCTTTTTACGGCACCGTAGGCCAAGCAGCAACCACAGGTGCTTGGTTAGCACCTGTGTATATCGGTTCTATATTATGCTTTGTTCTAGCGTGGCCAATGTTACTTAGAATATTACACATTACTAAACAACAAAACCTCACTTCAATTGCTGATTTTATTGCTTGTCGATACGATAGGGCACCGATCATTGCGGCAACAGTTACCTTGGTAGCTTTGTTAGGTACTATCCCATATATAGCCTTACAGTTACGTGCCATTAGTAAAAGCTTTGATTTACTGACGGGATCTTATCAGTCAGGTATTAGCACTACTGCTATTGTCACTGTTGTGCTAGTTTTTTTTAGTATTTTATTTGGCGCTAGGCAAGTAGCAGTGAATAAACAAAATCAAGGTTTGATTTTAGCCATTGCTTTTAGCTCAATCGTAAAATTATTTGCGTTAACTGCCGTTGGTATTTTTGCTACTTTTTTTGTTTTTGATGGCGTTAATGATTTATTTACCCACACAGATCAACTAACTACAGCCCAACCAGGTACAGGAGTTTATCTAGCAATATCTCAAGCGATACTTGGGGTATTTACTATTTTTGTTTTGCCACAGCAATATCATATGCTGATGATAGAAAATCACCATGAAGATGAATTAAAAACAGCTCGTTGGCTTTACCCTCTCTATTTAATTGCCATAAACATTTTCATTTTACCCATTGCTCTTGCGGGTCAAAGCTTATTTCCCGGTGGTAATGTTGACCCTGATACTTATGTGATCACAATACCACTATTTTTCCAACAGGCTTGGTTAGGAGCATTAGCTTTCATTGGTGGCTTAGCTGCGGCAACTAGCATGGTTATTGTTGCCACTATCGTATTAAGTACCATGGTGGCTACCGAACTTGTTAACCCTTTATTGCTACATTACAACAGCTATATAGCCAAACAAAAAACTCAATTATCTACAGTCCTCTTGAACATAAGACGAATAACCATTGCCTTATTGCTCGTCTTAGCCTTTATTTTTGAACGTATAATCGATAAACAAAATCACCTTGCCACCATTGGTTTACTATCATTTGTGCTGTTATCACAGTTAACACCATTAGTACTTGGCGCATTATATTGGCGAAAAGCTACCAGTAAAGCAGCACTAACAGGTCTTATTGTCGGTAGCATTATCTGGCTATACACTTTATTACTGCCAAGCTTAATGCCAGAAGCAACCTGGCTTGAAACAGGTCCGTTTGGGCTAACATGGCTTAAACCCTATGCCTTATTAGGTTTATCTGAGCTTGATAAAGTAAGCCATGGTTTGTTATTTAGTATACTGATGAATACCTGCTGTTTTGTGCTTATTTCACTGTTTAGCCATCGCAGTGTTGGCGAAAAACTGCAAGCTGAATTGTTTTTAAATAAGCAACAAAACCTCCGTGAGCACTCTTTCACAATCAAAGACTTGCACCAACTATTACAACGATTTGTCAATAAAAGTATTGCCGACAAGTTATTAACCTTAAATGGCAACAAGAGAAATATTAACAGTGATGCGCCCAACAATTTAATTGAATATACCCGTTTAGAGCTTTCAAGCGTTTTAGGTACCGCTTCCACGAGAATGGTGATGAAGGCTGCTACCAAACAGCAAACGACCCCATTAGAAGATGTGGTCAATATTGTTGATGAAGCCAGTCAACTTTTTCAATTTAATCGCGAACTATTACAAGCTGGAGTGGAAAACATTGAACAAGGTATCAGTGTTGTTGATGCTGATATGCGCTTGGTTGCTTGGAATCAACGTTATATAGAACTTCTTGATTACCCAATCGATTTAATTACTGTCGGTAAACCCATAGCAGAACTTATTCGCTTTAACGCTGAACGAGGCGTTATCACCAATAATGTTTGTACAAATGAAGACTTCATCACTCGCCGTATTGACTACATGCGTCAAGGAAACAACCATTACTTTCAAAGAGAAATGCCAAGTGGTATTGTTTTGGAAATTCGCGGACAAGCTATGCCCGGTGGTGGCTTTGTTAGTACCTTCTCTGATATTACCGCGCATATTGAATCAGAAAAGTCATTACAAAAGGCAAACGAAAATCTTGAACACCGGGTGCTAGAACGTACGACAGAATTAGCAAAAGCAAAAGCCGAAGCTGAAGCTGCCAATAGCAGTAAAACACGATTTTTAGCTGCTGCCAGTCATGACTTAATGCAACCTTTTAATGCCATGTCACTATTTACGAGCATGCTTAATAAAAAGGTAAGAGGTACAGAGTTACAAGAATTAGCGACCAATATTCGGCACTCTCTTAATGCTGCTGAAAACTTGCTCTCTGATCTGGTAGAGATATCACGACTTGATAATAATTCACAAACGATAACATCCGAAAGCTTCTTCATTGATGACTTACTCGCGCCCTTAGGTACTGAATTCACTTTATTAGCAGAGCAGTCTCAACTTAAGTTTAGCTATGTAAAATCAAGTTGCGTTATCGATAGTGATCAGCGTTTATTACGTAGAGTAGTACAAAATTTTCTTTCTAATGCCATTAACTACTGTCCACAAGATGATCACCAAGGTAAAGTTCTACTTGGTGTTCGACACCAACAAGACACTGTTGTTATTGAAGTTTGGGACAATGGCCCCGGCATTCCTAAAGAAAAACAACAAGCCATATTTAAAGAATTTGAACGATTAAACCAAACACATCAAAAATCTGGCCTCGGCCTGGGTTTAGCTATTTCAGAACGAATAACGAAGTTATTAGGATTAAGTATTTCGGTCAAATCTACTGTCGGCAAAGGCTCATGCTTTAGCATCTGTATGCCACGCAGTAAAACTCAACTAACACCTAAACCTGTTGCTGTTGTACCGTCAAAAAAATTCGCTGATGAGTTTGTTTCGTTACCCGTATTAGTCATAGACAATGAAACGTTAATGCTAAAGGCGGTACAGTCTCAATTAACTGAATGGGGCTGTACTGTTATTGCGGTAATGGATGAAAATAGCTTGTTCACCGCTTTAGCTAAGAATAATTTTGAGCCAGCGTTAGTTATTTCTGATTACCATTTAGATGATGATGAAAACGGGGTGGATTTAGTGCAAAAAACCTTATTAAAACAACACTGGAATATACCTTGTATAATCTGCTCTGCTGATCCTTCTGAAGAAGTGCGCGAACATACTAGCAGTGCCAACTTCTATTTTATGCGTAAACCAATAAAAGCATTAGCATTGAAAAAATTGATGCGACAATTATTAAATTAACGCTTCAATGAGTTGACGCCTCCAATGGCGTGAGTGATTGTTGCTGTTTGGCGATAACATATTTTAGTGCTTGATTTAATTTTGGAATTATTGCCGAATGCTTTTTATGCAATACATGATAAATATAAGCGGTTTCAATTTCTATCACTTTAAAATGTCGTTGAAACTTTGTCATTTTAGTCTGAGTATCATCACCAAAAAGAATGTAATCTACCCGCCCCAATTTCAACATTTTAGTGGTCTTTGCCTTGGTACTAATCAGGATGACTTCAGCTTCGATAGTGGTGATGTTTTGAATGATTTTTTTAGGATAAGGAGAAGCTATTTCTAAATATTTATTTAATAGTAATGACTTAGTACAGGGTAACCTCTTCGCGCAGGCTAAAAACAAACTTGTTTGTGCTAAAGGGGTCGGCACATAAATAATGTTTGGGTAATTTTCAATTGAAGGAAGTATTTTCCCCACATCCGCATCAATCAAACCATCATTCAAGCCTTTTATTGATCGAGGACTATTCTTTACGTAATAAAGTTCTATCTCAATATTTGCTTCTTTATACATCGCTTGAACCAAGGGTAAATATAATTGTTCAACCGTAGGGTGATCGATATGCGACACCACTAATTTCTTACTGTTTTCAGCAAAAGCTAACGTATTAGTTAATAAGAAAAGAATAACTATGTGAAAATTAATTCTCATATGATTCGCACTATGTTTATACAGTTACACTATTCAACTATAGAACAATGTTGTAAATAAAACACTCGCGTTTTATGACTAAAAAAAACCCATTATAAATAATTTTATAATGGGCAAAGACCCAGGAAGGAATAATTTCACTAGATTTAAGTATAAGTTTTCTATAATAAAAATCGATAATCCTATAGTGCTAATTTTCCTTATTAATCTTCTACCTTATTCCATTATCTTTCTTTTATAAAAAAGCCCACGATAAAAAATCAATCGTAGGCTAAATCCTAGGGAAAGGATAAATTAACACGCGCTAAGGTTAAAACTCATAACTTGCTTTCATGTAGAACACACGGCCACGAGGATCATGATGTTTAGGGTCGTAACTAAAGTTTGCGCCATCAACAACAAAAGGAGCATCACGGTCAAACAAGTTTTGTACACCTACACTTACTGTCGCTTCTGAATCGCCTAAATCAAGTAAGTAACGGTACTGCACTTCTACCGGCACAAACTTACCAATTTTATCACCTTGACGGTTGTTGGTATAATCAGAAATATAATCAACCCGCGCCATAAAGCTATGGTTGTTATTCATCCAATGAGCTGAAAGGTTGGCTTTATCTTCAGGAATTGAGCGCACAAAGTTACCATAGTTAAATGATCCTACGGCATCAATTTTCTCGCCATTAACTGGCACTTCATAGCTTAAATAACGTGACCAACCAAAGCTGAAATCAAGGGTTGAATCCGCCAATTCAATACCATAGTTTACTTCCACATCAATACCACTGGCATCAATACTGGCAGCATTAAAATAGTCAGTAGAAATACCAATTAAAATACTGGTAGCATCTTCAGGGTCAAGTCGCACAACGGTATCACCATTAGGATCTGCAGCCAATTTACCTTGTGCCGATTCAATGGTAATTACATCTTCATAAGCAATATTCCAATAATCAACACGCACTTGTAAGCTATCAGTATTCCACAAGGCTCCTAAGTTATAGTTAGTGGCGGTTTCAGCAGTTAAATCAGCATTACCCGTAGTAGTTTGACGAATAAATAACAGATTATTTGGACGCTGAATAAAATCACCATTGCCATCAAGAATTGGTGTGCCATCTGCCTCTAATTGATAATCTCGAATATTCACGGTATTTACCACATCAGCATTAAACTGTGATAATGACGGCTCTCGAAATGAAGTACTGGCCGAGGCGCGGAACGATAAATTTTCCGTGGCGTTATATAACAAGGCAATTTTAGGATCAACACTTGAATCCGTGTCTAAATCTTCATAACGTAGTGCCACATTCATGGTTAAATCTTCGCTTAATGGCATTTCTAATTCGGCAAATACCGCATAAGTGCTGCGCGACTCATCAATATCATTCACCGGACCTAAGAAAGTGAAAACACTTTGTGTTGGATCTGGGTTACCATTGACATCATATGCAACACGGCTATTATCTTCCGGTGTTACTTCATAAGTTTCAC
>Ga0105353_1001776_pt1 | contig 10380 bp, 8 predicted proteins | sample EN1Hudsemesocosm_2_FD_83657 | JGI IMG/M metagenome (GOLD analysis project Ga0105353, IMG submission 83657) | Methane-oxidizing microbial communities from mesocosms in the Hudson Canyon - EN10B Hudson Canyon | ecosystem: Environmental > Aquatic > Marine > Cold seeps | place: Hudson Canyon...
AGAATCCACCCTCACTAGCGCTAATGAGTTCATTTTATACGCCCTCGCCGACTCAAGAAAAGGAGAAAATAACTTAGGGAGCAACTGGACTGATGATCGTTTCTTTTTAAGTTTCGCTATTGCACCAGGCCTTGCATACCAACCTTCTGGCGGGCCTGATTTGGGTAGCTTCAGCATAAACGGTACCGTTTATAGCGCAACAGGCGACATGGTCTTTGGCGTACCGCCGATCGAAGACAATGGAGAAGCGGGAAAAGATGGCGGGGATTTAGGCAAACATGACGTATACAAAACCTACTTTCTAGAACAAGAATTCCAATTCACCGGCGCAAACACCTCGGGCCGATACAACGTCGCTGAAGATAGCGGTGATGTGACCAACTATTCAGGTTCGCGCTTGTTTTATGAGAGCTGGAACATCGATACCCATAACCTCGCTGAAGGTTATGACTTACACTTCGACTTGTACCACAAAAATTATTTGTCCAGCTCAGATCTTGACATAGACTATAAAGCCCCATTTTCAAAAGATGCGGGCACCCGTGTCTTGGAGCCACCTTCAATTGCACTTTTTGTGCTAGGTTTAATAGGCCTAGGTATCATCAGGCGAACAGAGCATAAAGACTAATTAATTGGTGACAGCACAAGAGCACCTGTTAAGAACAAGAAAAAAACAGCCCTTTCAGCTGCTCTCAATTTAAGACAAATAGGCCTCAATGTCAGATATCAGCTCTTTAGGTTCCGTATTGGGGGCATAGCGCTTAATCACCTCCCCCTTTTGATTCACAAGAAATTTTGTAAAATTCCACTTTACCTTCTCTGACCCCAATAGACCTTTCGCTTCAGACTTCAAATATTTATATAATGGATGCGTCCCTCCACCATTCACTTCAAGCTTTGAAAACATAGGGGAAGTAACACCATAATTTAATGTGCAAAATTCACTAATTTCGCTATCTGAACCTGGGTCCTGCTTGAGGAATTGATTACAGGGGAAACCTAAAATTTCTAAACCTTTGTCTTTGTAATCTTTGTACAAGCCTTCAAGCCCCGTGAATTGAGGCGTAAACCCACATTTACTCGCCGTATTTACGATCAATAAAAGCTTACCTTTATAGCCCTCTAGACTGACTTCTTCCCCTGAAATTGTATTGACATTAAAATCGTAAATATTACTCATAACTAACTCCCTTTTGAATTTTTATAAACTAGAAGATAAGTTAAACGAGAACCCTTTACAAATAAGAATTGCCATATGCTAAAAGCAGCTTGCTTTTTAAATGATAATGATTATCATTAAGATTGATATCCAAGCCAATTTTGAGAACACTATTTATGTCCCCTCTAAAGAGTTCATTAACACACCAACAACAAGCCGTCTTTTACACAAACACACTAAAAAACAGGATCAACCCACCTAAAAAGGGTCATTATCAGCTATTGGAAAAAACAATAGACGCCCTCTCTGAACGACTCTATGAGGTTGCAGAAAAATTGGGCCGCGCCAATCGTAAAATTCAGAGTCTTGAAGCAAACCTGAAGAATAAAAAAGCCATACCTATAGAACAGGCTGCGCCAGATACAATGACTGACTCACCACAAGCAATAGAAATGCACTTGAGCTTTCTAATTCATGCTTATATCAACAACAGTACAAAATCAAAAGCTGAAGCCGTCGCCAGGCAATTGGAACGCTTGCTCAGGCACCCCGATTGTATTGGCTATCCCAATGACCGCTGTAGCTATAGGAAGATGCTAATTCAATGGCGCGCGATGGTTTAATATTAGTACGCTAATCTTTATTTCAAAGCGCTTTTTAATTCTAAATTAATCTATATCCAGCTAGAAGAATTCAGGTTCTTAAACTATAAATTATGAGTACGATTAAAATTGTTAACGCCAAATAAATTAACCCGTGCAGTAATTAACATAAGATCAGGGAGATCTGCATGTTCAGGTACCTATCTTCACTTTTAATTTTAGTCTCCATTAGTTTTTCAGTCGTCGCAAATACCGAAAAAAAAGTACTTAAACTCTATAACTGGAAAGATTACATGCCCCAGTTCGTCATCGATGGTTTTGAAAAAGAAAGTGGTTATCGCGTCGAAGAAGTTTATTATGAAACCGATGAACTCAAAGAAGAGTTAATCATCCAAACCGGTGGTAAAGGTATAGATTTAATCATGGGTTCGTCTGATGGTTTTATGAATTATATCCAGCAAGACGGCGTCATTGCTAAATTAGAGCCCGAACTGAATCCTAACTTCAAACACCTCGACCCGTCTTGGGATCAGCTCTACCCGGGCCTATCTAAGTACGCTTCACCTTTTTTATGGGGCACGCTCGGTATCGTCTACCGAAAAGATTTAGTCAAGCAAGAGGTGACTAGCTGGGACGATTTACTAAACCCTGATGCCGCCTTGCATGGTAAAATTCTGATGGTTGAAGAAAAGCGAGACGTATTTACCCCGGCTTTAAAATTATTAGGTTATTCATCAAATGAAACAAACTATAAACACATACAAAAAGCCGCTAAGTTGCTAGCCAAACAGAAAGCTTTTGTCGCGTCTTATCAATATTTTGATCTGACCGAACAGTCAGAGCTAATCGATGGCAGTATCTGGATGGCCATGGCTTATAATGGTGATGCCTTGGTTCTGAAAGAACTGAATAATGAAATTGAGTTTGTTGTACCAAAAGAAGGTACCAGTATCTGGGCCGATTATATTGCAGTACTTGAAGTCAGCACTCAAAAAAAGGTAGCTAATGCCTTTATTAATTATCTTAACAGGCCCAATGTCGCCGCAAAACTGGCTCAAGAGCTCTATTACGCGAGCCCCAACCTGGCTGCCGAAAAGTTATTGCCTAAAGAGTTTTTAAGTGACCCGCTTATTTACCCGCCAACAGAAGTTGTTAAAAAGTCGGAAGTCGTTATGCCCCTAAAAGGCCGGGTAATAGGCTATTACAACAATATTTATAATAATATGGTTACCCAATAACGACACACCTATGGACGATACACGATTAACTTAGGGAGCATGTTATGAAATTACAACACAAGTTAATCGCTCCTTTATCATTACTCACTATAATTCCTTTGATGCTACTAGGCGTATTAGTCGCTTTTTATGCCATGAACAATGCGCGAGAACAAGCTGTTGATGAGATGGACGGGATGTCTAAAACAGTCTCAACCTTAATATCCAGCCGCTTTGATAACGCAAAATCAAACCTTCAGTTATTTGCAAACTCACGACTCTTACAGCGTTATCTAATCAGCGGCGAAGAACGCTACTCTCTGCAACAACCCGCTTTAATTAGACTGTTTAAAGAGTATCAACAAGCTTACCCCGAGTATTTTGAAATTAGCGTACTGTTAAGCGACGGCTTCGAAGATACCCGAGTCGTCAACCGGAAAATCCCGAATATAGATATGGATGAGTCTGGCACGCCTTTATTTGAAACCTTGAGCCAACACACAGACGACTCAATACTGACCCAACTGCTACCGCATACAGATACCCGTAAATTAACCGCCTACCTGGCTAAGCCACTTATCTTTCAGGATCCCTTATTACCTCTCAACGAAAGCAATATTAAGCTTAATGGCTACCTCGTCATAGCCTTCGATACCCAGTTTTTAAAGAATTTGGCTGAAACAGTGGCCATTGGGCAAAACGGTTTTATTTTAATCACCAATAAACAAGATGAAATACTGTTTAAGCCAGAAAAATTAGGTTCACAGTTTACGCTCTCTGATTTTTATCCAGGCCATAAACAAAACTATTTAGGACAAGTGAGCGGAACACTTAATGACCCGGAGACTAACCAAAAAGTCGCCATTCAGTATTTGGCTAAAAAAGTACATATTAATGATAAATTGAGTTTGGTCACGCTCATACCTGAGAACGACCTTGATGCCGTGCTTTGGGAGATATTATCCGTTGTTTTTCTGGTTATCGTGTTTGTGGTTGTGGTTATTCTACTGCTAATTTACCGGCACATTTATAAGCTCTTTCTCAGCCCGATTTATAAATTAAGAGACATTGTCACCAGCATTGGCGAAGGCAACCTGAATACGGTCATGCCAGTAGAGGATACGCATGATGAATTTGGAGATCTCTACGATTCTATTCAAAAAATGCGTTTGAACCTCAACACCAGCCAACAACAAGTCAAACAGCTGGCTTATTATGATGAACTGACAGGTTTACCTAACCGCATAACGCTTCGACATGAGCTAGACGCCATGATCAACAAATGCCAACGAAGCAATGGCCACTTTGCTGTGGTGTTTATTGATCTTGATAACTTCAAAGATATTAACGACACCCTTGGTCATGATATGGGTGATATTCTACTGAAAGAAGTCAGCCGCATCATCGTTGAGAACATACGCACCGATGATTATGTTGTCAGGCAACGAGAGTCACTAGAGCCTGAGAGCAAACCGACCCTTGTTGCACGTTTAGGCGGCGATGAATTCACCTTATTGTTAGGTGATATTGAAAACATCAAGCTCATTTCAGGCATTGTTAAACGACTACTGGATTCATTTTCTAAGCCAATCAAAATAGGTCAACATGAGGCCTTTGTCGGGGCGAGTATGGGCATAGCTATTTACCCGCAAGATGGCGCTACTGCAGATGAATTATTAAAAAATGCCGACCTGGCCATGTATAAGGCGAAAAAGTCAGGTAAAAATAATTTTGAGTTTTTCTGCAAAGAGATGAATGCCATCGCGCTTCAGCGACTAGCTTTAGAAAGCAATTTAAGGCGCGCTTTAGAACGAAACGAATTTGTACTGTTTTACCAACCACGTGTATATGCTCATAACGCGAATATAGACGGTTTCGAAGCACTGATTAGATGGGACAGCCAAGAACTAGGCATGGTTTCTCCTGCACAGTTTATTCCTTTTGCAGAAGAAAGCTTACTCATTTGCGACATCGGTCAATGGGTACTTGAAACGGCTTGCCAACAAATCCGGCAGTGGGTGGACGAGGGTCATTCAGATATCTGCGTATCGGTTAATCTCTCACCTCGCCAAATATATCAAGGTGACACACTAAACGTAATTGAGAACGCCATGCAAACCCATGGCGTAAATGCCCGTAACCTGGAAATTGAGATTACAGAGTCGGGTCTATTAGAAGATGAACATCTTGCCATTGTTTTTTTAGACAAGGTTCGGGCTCTGGGAATACGCCTTGCTCTCGATGATTTTGGTACCGGTTATTCCTCTCTGAGTTACCTACGCAAGCTGCCTATTAACATTCTCAAAATTGATCGTAGCTTTGTAATCGATGTGGTCGGTGATAAAGATACCACCAGCGTACTGGAAACCATTATTAGTCTTGCCGAAAAACTCTCTCTTGAAACCGTCGCGGAAGGCGTTGAAACCACAGAACAGTTAGAAATTTTAACGCGTTTAGGCTGCAATTACATTCAGGGTTATTACTTTTCAAAACCTTTACCCCTTGAAATGGCAAATGAATACCTCCGCAAACTTGAACGTCTATCCCCCTGCGCCTAGTACTGTTTATAATAAATTCAGCTCATTAGTATGCAATTAATTGCATACATCTTCCGAATTCATTAATATACCTATGCTTTGCAATAAATTGCATACTATTCGTTAAAATAAACCGAGTACTCCCGATGGCTAAAGTAAAAGTAAGAACAGGTAAACGCTTCCGAGCAAAGCGAGCAGATGACCATTACGACACTATTATTATTGGCTCTGGCATTGGTGGTTTAGCAAACGCTGCCTTTTTATCTCTTTTGGGTAAGAAAGTATGCGTACTTGAGCAGCATTACACTGCAGGTGGCTTTACCCATGCTTATGAACGCGAAGGTTACGAGTGGGATGTAGGCGTACATTACATTGGAGAGGTACACAAGGCCTCTACCCTGCGACGCGTATTTGATGTTATCAGTGAAGGCCGCCTGAAGTGGGCTGCTATGGATGATGAATACGACAGAGTGATTATTGGTGACCAACAATACCCTTTCACTGCGGGTCGAGACAACTTTGCCAAAATGCTCATTGAAAAATTCCCCGCCGAGGAGAAAACAATACACAAATATATCGATCTCATACGAGAAGTGAGTCGCTATACACCCAAGTTTTTTGCCGGTCAGGGCATGGCACCTTGGCTAGCGAAAGCCTACAACAAAGTACGCCCATTGATCGTACCCAAGGTATTTTTTAAAACCACACGTGAAGCGCTTGAAGAGCTAACCCAAAACCAAGCCTTAATATCGGTTCTCACGGGGCAATGGGGTAATTATGGCCAGGCACCTGCCGATGCGTCGTTTCTGATGCATGCTCTCATTGCCAAGCACTACCTAGCTGGGGGAGCGTACCCTGTGGGCGGCGCCTCTGAAATTGCGCGTAGTATAATACCCACCATTCAAAAAAGTGGCGGCGAAGTATTTACCTATGCAGACGTTGAAGAAGTGCTAATTAAAAATAACCGGGCTTATGGCGTAAGAATGGCCGATGGCCATGAATTAACAGCTGATAACATCGTCAGTAATGCGGGTTTTTACAATACGGTTAAAAAGTTACTACCTCAAACCACTCAAGATCAACTAGGCGTGGATAAATGGTGTGAGCAGGTTCCGCGCTCAAGTGCTCACCTTTGTGTTTACGCCGGTTTTAAGGGAACAGCTGAAGAACTAGGCCTCAGCAGCACCAACCTGTGGATCTACCCTAACGGCAATCATGAAGGTAATTTAGCAAAATACAAGGCCGACCCTAAGGCCGAATTTCCATTAGTGTACATATCGTTTCCCTCTTCGAAGGACCCTGATTGGGAAAATCGCTACCCGGGTAAGTCTACCGTGGAGATAGTGACGCCAGCTAACATGGAATGGTTTAAAGAATGGGAAAATACTCAGTGGCAAAAGCGAGGCGCCAACTACGAAGAACTTAAAGAAAATTTCAAACAGCGCTTGCTTGAGAAACTCTACGAGCGCCATCCTCAACTACGTAACAAACTTGATTACTGCGAATTATCGACACCTCTTTCTACAAACTGGTATCAGAAAAACAGCGCAGGCGAAATGCTCGCACTGGATCATTTTGTTGATCGCTTCCAAAAACCTTTCTTGCACCCCGTCACACCGGTTAAGGGCTTATACATGACCGGTTCAGATGTAATGACAGCAGGAGTCGGTGGCGCCCTAATGGCCGGTTTAATGACCAGCTGTGCGATGCAAGGGCGAAAGGCTGGCCAGGTTATGAAACTTCTAAAGGAGTATCAAGCACCTGAAGATAATTCGCTGACCCCTATAACGCTTACTTAATTTTTTATATTCGCATCCCCATCGAGATTTTTGCAGGCTAATGCCGCTTGCGAAGGTCTCGATGTCAAAATAATTCCCAAACTCACCCTCTTAGAATTCACAATCAGCAAGCTTATGCTAATCTAATTGATTATATATCAAACAATCACAATAGCTGAAATGCGGACGTAACCATAAGGTCAACATGATGAAACGACTTCTAGGTATATGTGTACTATCACTCTTTTCTTCGTTCGCATTCGCTCAAAGCTATACCTTAATGACGACTGAAACCTCCAGAATAGCCAAAGGAGAAACCAGTACAGAAAGCTTTTTCATTGAAGTTGTTCAGGAGATATTCAAACGTAGCAACTTAGGCCTTAGAGTTAAAATAGAACCCTGGATTCGGAGCCAAAAGAAAGTCGCTTCAGCAGACCCAAAAGAAGGCTTAGTGATCAGCCCTCTAACCCGCACAGATGAGAGAGAGAACACTTATGACTGGATTGTTCCTATCACAACATACAAACTACAATTTGTGACTAACGATAGAACCGTGGATATTTCAAATTTAGAAGGGCTAAAAAAAGAGCCTATTTGTGCCTTCCGAGAATCACCCGCCGAATTTAAATTAAAAGCCCTAGGTTTCACAAAGATTCGGACTAAGGTACAAGAGCAGAAATGCTTTTTAGGCTTAAAGAAACACGCTGAAAAAGTCATGCTGGCCCATGGAAAAGTTTCAGCCAGTAAAGGCTTTAAACTGGCTGGCGGCAATCCTAAAAAATTAATCTACGGCCGCTCCTTCGCTGAAGAAAGCCTTTATTTGGCCAGCACTAAAGGCGCCGTATCCAAAAGAGATATAGAAAAACTGCGGACTGCATTGGACAACATAAAAAAAGACGGTACCTATGCCATGATACGAGATAAGTATTAAATTCAGTAAAATATCCTAAATACTTTGTGACCCACTCAAACGAAGGCAGAGTGAAAAATGGCAAATAATCACAATCAAGAGCAATGCCAGTACCAAGGTCCAAACCATGAACACTGTCTTCATGACGCTGTGAACAATGGTTTTTGTTATTGGCACGACCAAAGCAGAGTTAAAACAGAAACTGACCTTATCGAGCGTTTGGAAAAACGCGCTCAAACGGGTGAACCTATGGTCGGTTTCTCACTTCGTCGTACCAACCTTCGCGGCATCAACCTGGTTAATCATGATCATAAAAATGGCTACCAGCTTATTCATTCAGATTTATACCGTAGCGATTTAAGTGACGCGCATTTATTTCACTTGAATTTGACTGGCAGCTCATTGATGAAGGCTAATTTATCTCATGCTAATTTAAATTGCGCGCTGCTGAAAAAAACAAACTTATTGGGTTTGGAACTTAAAAGTACAAAAATGGAAAATACACTCTGGGATGAGCACGTCGAACAAGAAGTGCAAGCGAATACCAGTTCAAACAACGACGAAAAACTGGATCTATTTGAACAAGCGGAGGAGATCTACCGAAACCTCAGAAGAGCCACTGAATCGCAAGGTTTGTTTGAGTTAGCAGGGCATTTTTTTAAACGAGAAATGATCATGCGCCGCTACCAGCTGCCTCGACACTCTACAAAACGTTATTTATCAAAACTGGTAGATTTGTTCTGTGGGTATGGGGAAGAGCCCTCTCGGGTGATCATTTTTTCGTTGTTAACCACCCTTAGTTTTGCGCTTCTGTTTTTTATTTTTGGCATCACCGACGGTAACACAACCATTCAATTCTCGTTTGCTAACGCCTGGCTGGAGAATCTGCAAAACTTCTTTTATTCACTTTATTTCAGTGTCGTCACTTTCACGACTTTGGGTTATGGCGATCTAGCCCCTTTCGGTTTAACAAGAGCCTTTGCTGCACTAGAAGCCTTTTTGGGCAGCTTTACTTTGGCTTTATTTGTGGTGGTTTTTGTAAAAAAAATGACGCGCTAGGAATTTCCTATCAGATTATTATTTTACGCCAGAGTTATCTCGAGCAAACTCTAAACCCTCACGCATTTGCCTAACAGTTTCTAAAGGATTCAAGTTCAGACTTTTTGGCACAGAAGGCCTAAGATCTTTGGGTTCAGCCCAACTGCCCTCATTTAGTGTTAAGGTATAACCATTTATATGCTGAACTTCTTTCTTGCTGTTTAAGCTCCAACCTGACATTGACTAACTCCTAACTTGATAATTATCATTTTAACTGCAAACAATTATTGTTTTTATCTAGCGCTCTTATTATGTTTATAAATAGCGCTTCCTGCCAGTACAATTAGGGCTGAAATCCGGTCATTTTTATACTTAGAAGTTTGATACGTTCAAAAATACCATCAGAGATATATTTGTTATCTCCTCAGACATTTTTATACCTCACACACATGCTATAAGGTGTCTTTTTGCTAAGCTGTGGCCTCTCCATGAAGTAGTATTACTTTAATGGCAGCAGGACTTAACGCTAAGACAGAAGAACAAACTCCTGCTTAGCGTTAACTGAATTAAGAAGCTAGGCTTAATTCAATTACGCACGGACGCCATGGTTTGATCGGGCGCGTGTGCTCTCGGTCATTTCCGTTGTTTATAACAATAAAATCTCTCAACGAAATGGTGTAAATTATGAAAAACAAGGTCAGCAAGAACGGGCTAGTTAAGCTCGTTATCAATCCAATTATCGCCGTGTCGATGTCTGCTGTGGCTAGTACAGCTTTAGCAGCCACAGCATTAGACAATGGTACAGCTTTAACAAGTTTAAGCGGCACCTCAGGTAGCAATACCTTCTATGAATTAACGGTGCCCGCAGGCGCAAGCAATTTAAGTTTTAATATCTCCGGTGGTAGTGGTGACGCAGATTTGTACGTCAAATTTGGCAGTCAGGCTTCTAGCTCCAACTGGGATTGCCGCCCTTATATAGGCGGAAATAACGAAACATGTAACATTAGCGGCGCGCAAGAAGGTAATTACAGCGTCATGCTCAATGCTTACTCAAGCTATAGCAATGTAAACCTGATTGCATCTTTCGATGAAGCCGGTGCGCCACCCCCGCCGCCACCACCGTCTAGCGGCTTATCTGC
>Ga0105353_1001780_pt1 | contig 10365 bp, 8 predicted proteins | sample EN1Hudsemesocosm_2_FD_83657 | JGI IMG/M metagenome (GOLD analysis project Ga0105353, IMG submission 83657) | Methane-oxidizing microbial communities from mesocosms in the Hudson Canyon - EN10B Hudson Canyon | ecosystem: Environmental > Aquatic > Marine > Cold seeps | place: Hudson Canyon...
AACGTCTATTCGGACCTATTAAATGAGCGTAGTAATACAAACCAAACACTATGTTTTAACTAAGGCCTATGGTCTAACCAAGGCCTATGTCTGGTCAAGTTAAATAAGCTAAAGATTCGATGCTAACCTTATAAGTTGCACAAATTCACTTCGATAACCAAAAGGATCAGAACCTTTCGAATTTAATGCATGCTGAATCATGGTTTCATAATCCATGTTCGCAACATATTTACTATGTCTCAAAGATTCACCAAAATGCGCCACCGTCGCAGAAAACCTAAAATCCTCTGAAGCATTTTCAAAAGATTCAATAGGCTTTGTTCTTTTTATGGCTCTAGAAATAAGCTTACTTTTACTTGAATTTAACGCTTTATATCTGAATTTAACAAAAGCGAGCTCGTTAGATATCCTATCGTTATTGTTAACCTCTGGTGAACCTTCGTTTTGATAACGCAAAGGATCGATTCTTTTGCCCTTACTATCTTGAAGCACTATTTCATACAGCGCAGTCACCGTATGACCAGCACCCACTTCACCTGCATCAACTTTATCATTATTAAAATCTTCACGCGCAAGCACCCTATTCTCATAACCTAGCAATCGATACTCTTTAACGATACCCGGGTTAAATTCAACTTGAATTTTCACATCCTTTGCAATCGTCATTAAAGTAGCCGAAAGTTCTTCTACTAATACTTTACGAGCTTCTTTAAATGTATCGATATATGCATAATTACCATTACCTACATCTGCTAGTTGCTCCATTAAATGGTCATTGTAGTTGCCCGTTCCAAACCCTAGCGTCGTTAGAGATATGCCTTCCTCTCTTTTACGTTCAATTAATTCCTTTAAAGCATCCACATCACGAGTGCCTACATTAAAATCCCCGTCTGTTGCTAATATAACGCGATTTATACCTGCGGGGTCATAACACTTCTTCGCTAATTGATAAGCTAATTGTATTCCTGCCTGGCCATTGGTAGAGCCGCCGGCAGAAAGATTTTCTAGTGCTTGTTCTATTTCAAACGTTTGATTTCCATCTGTTGGCTCAAGCACAACGCCTGATGCACCGGCATAAACTACTATTGCAACTTTATCGTTTGAGTCGAGTTGCTTACTGAGTAAAATAAGAGACTTCTTAAGTAAGGGTAATTTGTCAGGAGAGTTCATAGAACCGGATACATCCAACAAAAACACTAAATTTGATGCAGGTCGATCTTGCTTAGCGGGCTCATAACCTTTCAATCCAATTCGCAACAGAGCATGATCTTTAGACCATGGCGACAAAGCCAACTCGGTATGGATACTAAAGGGGACACTCTTTTCATTAGGCGCGTCATATCCATAGTCAAAATAATTAATCATTTCTTCGATACGGACGGCATTTTTAGGTGGAAGAGCACCTTGCGTCAACATGCGTCTTATATTGGTATAACTACCTGTGTCGACATCAATGCTAAACGTAGATACAGGATTTATCGATGCCTGCTTTACCGAATTTTGATCAATAGACGCATATTTTTCACGTTCATGATCTTGATAGTAATTAGTAACTCTATCAGTAGCAGCAATATGACGGACACTCATAGGTGATGGCATACCCCCTATTACTTTCATTTTGGCTGTTTTGATTTGTCGGTTTGATAAGCTTTCAGGGGCAGAAGCGATCTGAACGGAGGCATCAAAATCAGACTCTGTTTCATTTATAACAACAGCATTAAATAATTCATGATGAGATTCTTTTTTTATTTTTTTCTCTACTATTTCTTCTGACTGACTTTTTATAGGTACATTAGTAATTTTTTGGCTTTCTTTCACGTCATGGTTTGACACACAAGCGACTAGAACAGACAGCATTACCGCTAGCAATATTTTTTTTTCTAAACTTATAAGAGTTTTCATATAAACTTCCTTCGTTTGTAGGTTTCTAAACATTCTCAGAAGCTATAAACGAAGGAAGAACAAGAAAGGGTTATTTATTTTAAAATTAATTTCAAAATACTAGAGAGTATTTAAAAACTTAAGAATTGACGCTCTATCCTCTTTTGATAAATTCGCATACACCTGCTTTGATTTTTCCGCCTCGCCACCATGCCAAAGAATAGCTTCCTGTATATTTCTGGCACGACCATCGTGTAAGAAGTTAGTATGGCCATTTACCTGCTCAATCATACCTATCCCCCATAATGGCTGCGTTCGCCACTCCGTTCGACTTGCATCAAAGTCTGGTCGGCCACTTAGCCCTTCCCCCATGTCGTGAAGTAACAAATCGGTATAAGGGTGAATTAACTGGTTTTCTAGGCGTGGAATTTCAGATTCACCCGTTGTGATATTCATTTTATGGCAAGCAATACAACCCGCATCGGCAAACAATTCTTCGCCTTTGAGGGCAACAGGGTTCTTTACATCTCTGCGATACACAACACCTAACGTTTGAAGGTAAGTAGTCACATCGGTCAGTTGTGCGGGCGTCATCTCAAAGTCGTCATTTTGCTGGGCTTGCAAACAATCTAGTTGTTCAGGCTCGCAGTTTTGCCGAGCTTTATGATCTTTTTGCTGATCATCATAACGATAAAAGAACAAGGGGTTATTCATTCCCAAATCAAAATACGCCGCTTCGGCCGATTGCTGTCGCACATCGAAAGAGTTGGCTTTCCAACCAAATCGCCCTATCGCTTCTCCCCCGCGTTCGATATCCCAAACAGTATTGGTTCGACCAGAAATCCCATCGCCGTCTATATCATCAGGGTCTGACCAGGCAAGTAGATCTTCCTCTGTGATCGCCTCTAGCAACCCCAAACCAAATACTTGAGGCCCTAGGCGCATCTCATACATGGTGTTTTCAGGTAGTGGTCCATATGCTAGATTCTTTATGATAAATTCAGGTTTTCGAAGGCTATATACTTCACCGCCTTCCATAACGCCTGTTTCAGCTTCAAGCCATTTTACGCGAACATGCGCTTCAGGTTTAACACCTCCAACAGCCTGATCACTTAACTGTGACCCATAACCTGGTGGAGAAAGCGATGCACCATGTGGCCCTTTACCTGGAATCGAAACCCGAACAAATCCTTCCTCGATTCGTTCGTGCTCATTTTTGGGTGGCTTACCCCGGCCATCGGCGGCATGACAACCTTCACAGAAGGTTGCACTATAATGAGGACCTAAGCCATCATTATCTGTCAGGTGTCCTGGCGGTTTTGCTGGCTGTAATGGCCGTTCAAAAAAGCCATCCCCCCGATCAAACGCAGCAGAATAACCCCAGCCCATGTTTGGAATTTCTTGTGCAAACGCTTCACCACTACTGGCATGGAAATGGGTATTATCGCCCCCCGTAAGGCTCTTCGGGTTCTCCTTATCAAGGTAGCCCATTACATCAGGGTCTTCATAAGCACTGTAAGGCGCCCAAACTGTTTGATAAGCCTGCACGCCTAATGCACACAAGGATATCGCGAGTACAACAAAGCCTACTTTTAATACGATTGAGCGGCTTTGATTAGCATTATTTGTATCCATCTTGCTTCTTTTCACCTTTCTACTTCTCACCTAAATAATCCCTAATTAGCCACAGCAGTATTGACCGAGTCTGAGCCATCACCAATGCGATGACGCTGATCCCGTGTTAGATAAAGTCGAAGCGTGCCCAATAATATAAACATGAAACCCAACCAAGCAATGTAGCCAAATAAGAGTGTGCTATAAGTACTTTCGGTTTCAATCCAAACACTAAAGAAGAAATAGGCGTACCAAGAGCCGCCCGCGAAAACTGGCCCTAACCACATGGTAATTTTACGGTGCTGCATCGCAAACGCATTCACAACAATCACACAGAAAATAGTCGCGCGCATGAGTAACTCAGGGTTATCCGTCCAATAAATAAAGTTATCGACGTGATAGTAATACATAAGTGTTGTCGCTTCAGTTAGCACAGCGAGAACCATCCCTACTCTTAACACGGTATAAACGATATGCATCATTCGGTTTTCTGCGGGCTCAGTACTTCCTTTAGCCACCATACAAAAGTAATTCGTCATCGCAATTGATGACACTCCCAGGCACAAACCAACGGCATAAGTACGTATCAAATTTGTTAAATAGTAGAGTTCTATTTCATTCATTGTGGTTCCTTTTTAAATCTATAGGTTCATCTAAGGTCGTACTTTAATTTTTCAAAAAATCTAAAAATATATCTTTTTAATTCCAAACTAAGCGACTGTCTACAGGCTTTCTACCCCCTCAAATTTACTGACTTGGTTTTTGGTTTTATAAATCCAATAGGCTGCAAACGGTATAAAAATGAACAGTAGTTGCAATAAGGTTGATTCGAACGTTGGAAAAATCCCCAACCAATTTAATGTGGGAAGCCAATCAACGTAGGTACTCGATAACCAACCAGAAATTTGCAACTCAAGCACTGACTTTCCGGCAAAAATCACAGCCAAGATGTAAAGTAAACATGCCGTGCCTGTAAAAAATTGCTTAAGTGGTAAATGAACTGAAAGCTGAAATATAAGTAAATAAACACCCACTAAAAGGCCGGTAGCCAATGCAAAACCAGTCATCACAGGTTCTATATTTCCCTCAACATCAGCCACCAACGCCTGATAAAAAAGAATTGTTTCGGCTCCCTCGCGATAAACAGCAAAAAAAGCAACTGAAACGATGGTTAACAAGCTTCCTCCACTCACTGCCGTACCCAGTTTGTTATGTATAAAACCTTGCCATTGCTGTAGTTCTCGTCGTGAAAACAACCAAAAACTCACATAGCTGAGTAAAACAGCCGCCACTAACATCGTGCCGCCTTCTAAGGCTTCTTTGGCAGCACCACTATTAGCGATCAGGCTTTGAAGCGCCCACGCAGTCACGACACTCGCCATTAATGCAGCAACAACGCCCGCCCAGATAAAAGGCACTTTATCGGATGCACCCGCTTTACGAAGGTACGCAACCAAGGCTGCCACTACTAACAACGCCTCGACACCTTCCCTAAGTAAAATCAACAAGGACTGCACGGCAATATTCCAAAACCCGGCATCTTGGTTTTCGATCATTGGCGCATCAATCAACTTTTCCTTAAGTGTTTCCCAGTGATGCTGAATAGTTACTTTGGGTTCGCTATTTACTGCCGCGTTAATTAACACGCTAAAACCCAGTTCGATTTCAAGCATTGCTTGTTGGTCAGCCTGCCCTACTGCGAACTCAAGCCCCTTTCCTTCAAAACCTCCAAAATATAGCTTTGAAAATCGATCACCAAAAAGCAGTGATTGATCAACCTCATAGTCCCTGCTTGCTTCATCACCCAGGTCAATCAATGCGGCCATCACCTGTGGGTAATTCGTGGCTGCGGCTGAATTTGGTATGTAGGTAACAACCAATAAAGTGATTACTGACAAAAACAGCTTGTTAAAGCATCGCTGATAAGCGCTTGATATCACGTTTAAACTCCTTTAGTTGAGCAGTACCTTTTTTGGGGTCTACTTTAATCGTTCGGTATCTAAGATTTATATACTGCGTAGCAACAGCTTCAAACGCGGGATAAAATTGGGGGGCAAGCGTTTTCATACGTAACAACCATTGACTTAGGCACTCTTGAGATGAACACTGCAAATCATGTTTCGCTAAGTGGCGGTTTAATTGCTCAAATGACTTGGCGACAGGGTCTTGTTCATCACGCCGAATATTTACGAATAGACCATAGATAGCAAACAAAGCAACAACACCCAACGCCGCAACGCTTAACAAGCCTTTCCAATCAACTTTTCCAACACCTGATTTTTGAATTAGCTCAATTTGGCGCTCTGGATTATAATTAAATATCCACGTTTCAATGCCTGCCCCCAGTGTATTAAGCCACTGAATTTCTTTGCTTTGCTTTTGCTTCTTAGCATCTTTTTCAGTTGTTTTATTTGCTTGTGCAGCCGGTTGTTTCAGCTCAGCTTTTGATTTAATTTTCTGATTAGAGGTTTGGCTTTTCTTCGCAGCCTCTATTAGTTGTTTCTCGGTTTTAACGTGCGACAATTGTTTCTCTTTAAGCGGCGGTACCACGAAGTCTTTCGCCTCCACTCGGAACCATCCGGCATCATCACGCCATGCTTCTACCCATACATGCGCATTGGCTTGACGTACCACTATAAAATTCGTGAGGGCAATAATGCTTCCCCCGCGATAACCTGAAACTAATCTTGATGGAATACCTGCTGCACGCAACACGATGGCCGCCGAGCTGGCCAAGTGCTCAATCCCACCTTTTTTACTCTCAAAAAAGAAGACATCTAAACTATTTGGCGATTCTTCAATGCTTGGTTTTTCTGTTAATTTGTAGTCACCTTGAGCCAGATGAACACGCAAGGCCTGTATCTGGTCTGCAACACTTAGATGTTTCGCGGCTAATTCTCTTCCCCATGCCAATAATCTTGGGTTTGAGTTCCTAGGCAGCTGCATATATTTATCACGCTGAGCATCAGTCAGTGCTCGTCCACCGCTATATTCCAGCCAAGCTTTTTGTTCGTAATTAAACTCTGAAGAAAGCTTACGAATACCTAATAATTGAAATTCATCAGAGATAAAGCTTTCAGTACTTTGGCCAGCAGGTAAATCCAAGGCATAGAGATAACGACTGTTATTGGCCGACACGCGTGCTTCGTAGCTAACAAGTTCTGACTTAGTCTTAAGATTATTCTCAAGCAGATCTTTACCTTTAAAGGCTTTTCTCAAAAGGTGATTACGATTATTCCAGCCTTTGTCCAAGTGCCATTCAATGCCGTCGTATTGGTTGAACACTGGCCCACGCCAATAAAGCCGACTTTTAAAAGGCGTTGCGTTTTCAAATTCAGCAACCAGAACAGGCGCATCATCTTGCTTTAAGCGAGACACCTGACCCGCCTTTAAGGTGCTCTTTATAACTTTATCTTGTTGACTCTGGTCCACAACAAGCGAAATTGGCAAACCCATTACGATGCCAAGATCCCATAATGGCCCCTGTATCCTTGGAAACGTGATAAAAAGCATGACGACTAAAGGCAAGGCAAAAAGAAACAACTTAAGCACAAACCAGCATGCCTTTAGCGAAAGTAGTTTTCTACTTTCTAAACCGTGTAAAGTTAAAATAAAGAGCAAAGCGCCAAGTAGTACAAACACCAACACACTCGCGCCACTTAAATACCGGCTACTCACAGCCATCAACACCAAAGCACCATAAATAATCAGATATAGCTCTTTAACACGTTGGCTTTCAAGCCATTTGAGCGCAAGAAAAACACTAAAAAAAGTAACAAAGGTTTCACCACTTAGCCAGGCGCCACCGCCCTGCCAGAAAGCGATAATAGACAACGTCAACAAGCCAAACATCGACATAACGCGTAACGCGCCCACCGATAACACCTTGCCTTGTGCCTCTGTTGTATTCCTCGGTACTGTTTTAATGCCAGGACGTTTTAGCCAAGTGCCAAATACCAGAGAAACCAAAATAATGGCTACTTGAACAAAACCAAGCTCACCAAATAGAGGAATTATTGCATAAACTAAAAAAACAAGAACATAAGTAAACTGTCGAACACGTAAACTGGTACTTAGATTTATGCCATTGTTATTTAAGCCATATAGAGACGCTAGGCTGAAACTCATTCGTCGGCCCCGGTCTTGATTTCACTATTTGAAAATTGACTTGGCAACAACGCCAATTGAGTTAAGCACTGATGAGTATGAGCAATGGTATTGGCGGGTGCCAACCCGAAGCCAGGTAGCCTTAAGCCAAACTCAACGCCCAGTTTCTGGTAATCAAGAATCCAACGGCATAGCGCACTAATGCGATTCTCATAGGGCATACCTTCGGTATCGTCCCAATCTAACCATACCGACGCATCACCAGAACCACCATCAAACAACTTAACCTGCAACTGATCTCTGCGCGCCATAGCTCGCCAATCAATTCGGCGTGCATTATCACCCGGCTGATAATCTCTTAAGCCAACCAAACTATCGGCATCATTATAATAATGAGCTCGATCATCTTCTATACGCTGTTTCGAGTGTAAAGCCTCAGCAGCTTTAGGATAAATGACAACACTAGGTAGACCAATAACCTCAGTCGACAGCTTGAATAATCCTAAGGGCCATCGACTACTCACGCATAAAGGCTGGACAGGATACATTCCCCGCTGGTTAGCACTTTCATTCATAAGCCAGCGTTGCTCTACCCCGTTTTCAATATCATCCACCAAGTGGCCGTTGGCCCACAAATTAACATTATTCCGCTTGCGTTTATTTAACACGGTCAGCTGATATTGAAGTGTTTGTCCTTGATATACGGGGTCGACATTAACCGACAACACCTCGATTGATCGAATATTGGAAATGCTCAACCAAAAGCATGTCATCAGAATTCCGACTAAGAAAAACACCAACGTAAGCAGCAAATTACTGCTGTAGTTCACAGAGAATAAATACAGCACAAAAGCGACAACAATGTAGCAGGCGCCACTCACACTTAATCGGATACAACATTTATTTTTAACAAGCGTTTGAACTCGATTAAACACAGCAGAGCTGTCTGTAAGATCGTTCATCGAGGAATCGAAACCTCAGACAGAATACGCTCACCCAATAACTCTGCACTCGAATTTCCTTCACGACCTTGTAAGCGGTGGCCCACCACCGCTGCAAAAACAGCCTGAATATGCTGAGGTAACAGTATTGTCTCGCCTTCCAGCCAAGCCCAGGCCTTCGCAGCCTGTAATACAGCTAGCCCACCCCGCGTTGAAACGCCATTTACAAATTGGTTTGACTGACGAGTAAAGCGTAATAATTCATAAAGATATTCCAGAACGTGTGCTGAGCACTCTACCAACTCAACCTGTTTCTGATAGTTCACAAACACATCGTTACTCATCAAAGCTTGCTGTGCTTCGAGTAAACGCCGTCTACTCTGACCAGAGAAAATTTCTAACTCCGCTGTGCGAGTTGGATACCCCATACTAAGGCGTATCATGAACCGGTCTAATTGGCTTTCGGGTAAAGCCGACGTACCTAATTGCTCTTGAGGATTTTGAGTGGCAATCACAAAGAAAGGTGACGGTAAGGGGCGCGTTTTGCCATCCAAACTAACTTGACGCTCCTCCATCGCCTCCAATAAGGCACTTTGCGTTTTTGGCGATGCTCGGTTAATTTCATCAGCCAACAATAGCTGGCTAAAGACGGGCCCTTGAATAAAACGAAAAGCACTCTGCTCTTTTTCATAAATAGAGCTACCGAGCAAATCTGCGGGCAATAAGTCATTGGTAAATTGAACGCGTTTATAATCGAACCCCAGCACTCGCGCCAGTGCGTTCGACAAGACTGTTTTTCCCATACCCGGCAAATCATCGATCAGTAAATGACCGTTTGCTAACAAGCAGGTCAGTGATAGTTTAATTTGTGTCGGTTTGCCCAATATCAATTGATTCAAGCATGAATAAACTCGTTCCATTTCAGGACGAACACCTAACTCCCCTTTTACATTTTGGGAGCTAGAAAACTCAGAGGAACTTGAAAATAAAGGGGGTGTGTCAGAAATTACGGGTCTTGGGGATTGAAAGGTTGTCACAACATGGCTCCAAAATTTAACTGAGAACAATGACCTACCTATTCACCACACTCCCCAAGAATGCTAGTTACCAAGAACGTCAAAAATCGCGGACACCTTAACAGTAATGATTCTCATTTACAAACAGTAACAAACATTTCACACCTGAAATTTGACAGAAAAACCTTCTTAGTCAGACCTATTTTAAGCTGAAACGCTAAACCTGATATTTACGACTATACTAAGAACAAAAAAGAGACGGGAGAGTGAGTAATGCAGCGATGTGCGAAACTTCTATTGTTAAAAAAAGCCACCAATACATACAGCTTATACGCATGCAGCCTTGGTTTTCTCATGCAAAGCCCTTCAGTATTAGGCTTGTGTGTCATAGCACTCGTGATAAGTGGTGCCACAAGCGTCATTAGCCATGCGTCTTAGCACACTCCAGGAGGTTTCGATTTATATTTAGTTGAAACCCACCACCTTCGAGTTGCTTCTCTAATTTTTATCATCTTCAAATGTCGAAAATTTATACACTTCAAGCGTATAACTTCTATCTACAATACCTTAAGTGACTGTCATTTCAATAAAAAATCTAGAGGGGTCTATTATTTGCTCTATTCCAAGTGGGTGCATTAGCAGCCGAAATTAGAAACCAGTGGCCAACCTTTCTGAGAATGAGACGATAAGCCTCAGACCTTCTTTTAAGTGCTGGCTTGCAATAATAATAGAGGGCAAATTATGTTTACTAAGCTAATTAAAAAAGTTGTAGTAGTAGCAGCATTTTGTTTTAGTATGAGCAGCTC
>Ga0105353_1001784_pt1 | contig 10358 bp, 10 predicted proteins | sample EN1Hudsemesocosm_2_FD_83657 | JGI IMG/M metagenome (GOLD analysis project Ga0105353, IMG submission 83657) | Methane-oxidizing microbial communities from mesocosms in the Hudson Canyon - EN10B Hudson Canyon | ecosystem: Environmental > Aquatic > Marine > Cold seeps | place: Hudson Canyon...
CCCAGGGGAGCAAGTATCGATTGCACTTGACTGCGCAGCGCAGGAATTCTTCCGCGAAGATGGGTACTATGTCGATGGAAAGACACTGTCTGGATTAGAACTAGGCGCGTTGTACACGTCCTGGCTTGACAACTATCCAATTGTCTCCATTGAGGACGCCTTCGGCGAGGACGACTGGACCTCATGGACTGAGTTCACCGCTCGCGAGGGTCACCGCGTGCAAATCGTCGGAGACGATCTGTATGTCACCAATCCTATCAGACTCGCCAAGGGTATAGCCGAGGGGGCCAGCAATGCCATTCTCATCAAGCTCAACCAGATAGGTACGGTCAGCGAGACCTTGAGGGTCATCGAATTGGCGCGTACTGCAGGCTTCGCCACAGTCATCAGCCATCGCTCTGGCGAGACCAGCGACGACATCATCGCCGATTTCGCTGTCGGCACCGATGCAGGCCAGATTAAAACCGGAGCCCCAGCTAGGAGCGACCGCACCTCGAAGTACAACCAATTGCTCAGAATAGCAGAGCAGTGCGATGTATTCACTGACTTATTCTAAGGCTTCTAAGAGTAGTGGAAGCACAATCGTAGCATCTGACTCTATGACAAACCTAGGCGTATCCTCACCCAGTTTATCCCAACTAATCTTCTCGTTGGGTGGGGCACCTGAGTAGCCGCCGTAGGACGGGCGTGACTCAGAGATTTGCGCGAACCACGCCCATAGTGGAACATCGACCTTAGCATCTTGTCGCAGCATCGGCACCACAGAGATCGCAAAGTCACCCGCAATCCCCCCACCGACTTGCAACAACCCGGTCGGGGAATCATCCTCGCGGTACCAGTCGGCAAGCGCCTGCATCGCCTGCAAGCCTCCCTTAACTATGCCCTCTCCCTTCAGTGAACAGTCAAGGACGCGTGCGGCGAGTATGTTGCCAAGCGTCGAATCCTCCCACCCCGGGGTGAAGATTGGTAGGTTCGCGTCCGCCGCCGCCATCAACCACGACTCGTTAGGGTCAATATCGAACTCCAGTTTGCTGTGGAGAAGTAGGTCATACAGGTACTCGTGTGGAAACCTCTGGTCGCCAGCCGCCTCAGCGTCCTCCCACAGCGACATCAGCGGCCCCTCAATACGACGTATCGCCTCCTCCTCAGGTATCGCGACGTCGGTAACTCGGTTCATCCCACGCTCTCGAAGCGCTACCTCGTCACCGGCCGTCAATTCACGCCAGTCCGCGATATTTTCGTAGTGCGAGCGAGCGACCAAACTGAACAGATCCTCCTCAAGGTTTGCTCCGGTACAGCAGATAGCGTGCACCCTCTGAGCCTTGATGGCCGGTGCCAAAGTCCGCCCTATCTCGGCTGTCGACATGGCACCCGCGAGAGTGACCATCAGGCGACCTCTGTTGTCTAGGAAACCACGCAGGGAATCGGAGCATTGCGCCAGTGCGCCGGCATTGAAGTGCCGATAGTTTTTCTCGATGAAATCACGTACTGCCAACATCTCACCTCAGAACCTGTCTAAACGTCCTCGACCCGACAGTACGAGACCGGGAACGGCGTTGACGACGACGCTATGAATCTCATCGGCTAACAGTCCGGGGTCACTGTCGCCACAGGTGAAGATGTCGATTGCCAGAAGACCACTCTCGGAGTAGCAGTGCGCGCTGACATGGCTTTCGTCGATGAGGACGACAGCTGCGAAGCCGGGAGGACTCTCAGTGCCGTCAAACTGCGCGACGTGCGCATGGACCTCTCGAATACCGGCTTTACGGACACAGTCTCGCAGAACCTGAAGCATCCACTCTCCGTCGTAATCGACTGGTGGCGAGTAGCCCGTGTAGTCCAGCACGACGTGTCCGCCACGCGAAGTGGAGCCGCTCATGCGCAGGCTGCGGTGATTTGCCGATTTCAAGGTGACTAATCGACAAGCCACGCCCGCAACCGACGCAGACCCTCGTGAATAGCCTCCTCATCGGTGGCGTATGAGATTCTTACGAAGCCCTCGCCGCCGGTAATTAATGAGGTCGGAATGAGCTGCACTCCCGCTTCCAGCGCGCCATCGGCGAACTCGATATCGGTCATACCCGTGTCAGTGATATCGACGAACACGTAGAACGCCCCCTCGGGCTCAACTATCCTAAGTCCGGGTAATTCTGAGAGTCCGGCAGTCATTATCCCACGGCGCTTCAGGTACTCCCGGTTGAACTCCTCGACCGAGTCGTCACAGCCCAGAGCCACCGCAGCTGCGTGCATCATGAACGTGGGGACGTGGGAGGCGGAGTTGGCCTGGCTCTTCACCGCGGCGCGCATAGCGTTTGGAGGACCAGTCAAGAAGCCTAACCTCATCCCCGTCATCGCCCACGACTTCGACCAACCGTTGACAATCAGAGTACGCTCCGCGCCACCTGGGAGCGCGTATGGAGAGACGTGAGGGTAGTCCATCCAGACCAACCTAGCGTAGATCTCGTCAGAGACAATCCAGAGGTCGAACTCTACGGCGATGTCGACGATGGCCTGCAGCTCTTCAGGGGTGAACACCGCTCCAGTGGGGTTACACGGAGAGTTGACCAATATCATCCGAGTTTTGTCTGTGACCGCGGCCCTGATGGCATCGATATCGGGGTGAAAATTGTCCTTGCGAACTGGGACGTTCACTGGAACTGCCCCGATGAGATCCAGCATCGGCTCGTATGAGGCCCAGGAGGGTGCCAGCAAAATGGCCTCGTCACCGGGCATTGTGGTGATGAGGAACGAGTACAGAAGCGCCTGCTTGGCGCCAGGAGTGATGACAACGTCGTCTGCACTGACCTCGACAGAGTGATGCTTCGCTAGGTAGTCGGACACCGCTTGACACAGCTCCATTGAGCCCGCACCTCTGGTATACTTCGTATTACCATCCTCCAGTCCCTTAATTGCCGCTTCGATCACTGAACGGGGGGTATCGAAACCAGGCTCTCCCACTGTCCAGCGGATGACTCCGGGTTCCGGAGGCTGTAGATACGGCGCGAAGCCGACGCCAAGCCCCTCGTAGCGAGAGGAAATCTCAGGCATACCTTCGGCGGGAGGCTGAATGGAGATGAACATACCCTCTAGGGTACTCGAAAGCAGCACCCCCTTTCTGCAAAGAGTCTTCAAGGGACCCTCGTGGGTCGGGAGTCGCTGCACGGGTGGCAGAGCAGCTATGCAATGGACTGCAGATCCATGGACCCGGGTGCAAATCCCGGCCCGTGCTCCACTTCTCAATTAGTGACTACTCTAGAATTCGACGAGCCCCGGGTCAACGTTACCACCGGAAAGAATGACCCCGACCCTGTCTATGTCATCGAGAGCCCTGAACCCGGGTCCAAGCACCGCCGCCAGCGAGGCCGCACCGCTGGGTTCGACCACCATGCCCAAGTGCTTGAGAATCAATCGCATTGCCTCGACGACCTCCTCGTCGCTGACAGTAAATATTTTCTCGAGATGATCCCTGATGATTGGCCAAGTATGCTCGCCCATACTTGTCAGTAAACCGTCGCAGATGGTATCCGGACCTGTTTGTGGCAGCAGTTCACCAGCTTCCAGCGAACGAGCCGCATCATCGGCCCCCACCGGCTCGGCCCCGAATATCCTAGTGTCCGGGAACAGCGCTCTAGTGGTAATACAGGTTCCAGACATCAGCCCACCGCCCCCTATGGGGGCGATAACAGCATCCAGCGATCCACCTTGCTCGAACAGCTCCATTGAGGCCGTACCCTGCCCTGCGATGACGTCCGGATTGTCATAGGGGTGGATTAGAGCCGCCCCAGTCTTTTCCATAATCCCTGCAGCCGTAGATTCTCTAGCGGCGAGGTTAGGCTCGCAGAAGGTAATCTCCCCGCCGTGACTTTTCACTCCCATCACCTTGACTTGAGGTGCGGTTTTCGGCATCACGATGTAGGCTGACACACCGCGCTGTTTGGCTGCTAGAGCCAGCGCTTGAGCGTGATTGCCACTGCTGTGCGTACAAACTCCGCTATCGGCAGCATCACCGAGTAGTATCACGGCGTTGCTGGCACCACGGAACTTGAACGCACCGACGTGCTGCAGGTTCTCGCACTTCAGCAGGACTTCCCTGCCTGCGATATGGTTGAGGTCCTCGGAGGATACCACGGCCGTGCGCTTGACCACTCCGTTCAGCCTCTGGGCGGCTGCCTGCACGTCCTCGATGTCTACCGAGTATCCCATGTATGAATCCGCCTGAGAGAAGGTATTGATGACATCATCGGCGGGGATTTCAAGCCTGACCCCTCCCTCGTTACAGCATGGCGGAGCAGGACGCGCCGGAATGGAGGCCACACGTAACGGTCGGGGCATTGCTGCTTCTTGACACATTGACTCTGGGCTACGCCCCTGCCGGTCCATGGGACTCCGAGTCATTCTCTCTCGGGGTGATAGGGCTGATTGGCTTGGCGCTGCTCTATGTGGCTTGGTACCGATTGACATTCAAGCGCCATGGACTGATTCCATGGCTTGATTTGTGGCAGGATCCAGCAGGTTCCTCGAAGAAGGTCATCATCTGTGGAGTGGCGACCATTGCCCTTGCCTGGGTACTCGGCAACCCTTTGCAGGAGCAGATGCCTGATCCTTCGGGGCTGATTGTGACGCTAATCGGACTACTGATGCTGCTTAATGGAATCTATGTGAAACTCAGTATCGGACCTCTGGCTGATTCGAAGTAGTCAGCGAGCTCCTGGTTTCCAGAATTGTAGGGGCAACGCATCATTACTCTGCATGGCCCTGAACGCGAGGTGATCCGCACGCTCGTTCCACCGGTGCCCCCGGTGTGCGCGGACGTGCTCAGCACTGAGTGAGCGCAGAGACGCGACTTCGGACCACAACGCCTGCACCGATTCAGCGAGCTCCTTGTTTGCCTTAGCTCTCCATGCCCCCGAGGCGATGTTCAGAGCGTATTGAGAGTCTCCTCGCAGCACTATATCACGACTGCCTCCTTCTGTCAGAAGCCATCGCATTGCATGGGCTATCGCAGAGAGTTCAGCAGTGTTGTTAGATCCTACTATAGCACCCAAGAAACCGTCTTCAGACTCCTCGGTGACGACTGGACCACTCCTCTCGAAGACGACATCACCGCTGCCCTTCCCGATGCCGCTGTCCCCTCTGATGACACAGAATCCCCAACCTGCTGGAGTCTTACTGGTGACATTCCTGTTCTCTTCGCACGATCCATCCACGTAGATGTACAGCGCTCTGTCCGACATCGTCATTCTCCGATTAGGGCTGTGTACGCAGCAGCGTCCAACAACCTTTCAATATCCGAGATGTCAGTCGGCTGGAGTCTGAAAATCCAACCGTCTCCGTACGGATCCTCGTTGATCATCTCAGGGTTGTCCTCAAGAGCAGTATTCGATTTGAGGATCTCACCGCCTACAGGGGAATTGATCTCGCTCACTGACTTGACCGATTCGACGCTGGCACAGGCTCCCATCGCCTGCACCGTGGTGCCGACTTCGGCTAGATCGACCCAGACGACTTCGGTCAGCGCTTCTTGGGCGAAGTCAGTAATTCCGACAAACAATATGTTTCCTTCGATTCTCACCCACTCATGGGTCTCGGTGTAATGCAGATTGGAGGGTACTTCACTCATGGCTCTCGTCTCTTCCGTGATGCACTCGGAGAGTGAAGGTTTCGATACTCACTCCTCCTCTCCCAGAGTGCGTTCGAGGTGTTCTTTCTCCATCTCGGCCCAAGTTGAACCCATACTGGAGACATCCGCCTCTTGCTGCTCCTCTCTGAGTCGCGCAAGCATCTCCTCTTCTGACTCTCGGCTGAACACCCTGTCGAGCGGCGAGGAGCCGTGCGGCCTCGAGCCAAGATTGCGGAGGTAGACGTAGAGCAGAGTCGAAAGGACCGCAAGCGATCCAAACAACATAGCCCACGAATCCTCATTAGGGCCAGAGTCCGAAAGCAAAGCTATCCTGCCTTCGGCGAATGACAGGGCAGTCAGCAGATAGAGGGGAACGGCGAAGCCGATTAGCACCCTCTCAACACGACTCGCAGCCGAATCCATCGAGCATCGAGCCCGGCTCCCCCTGCATCAACTTGACTTCATCACCCAATTCACGGCGATTGTTGGATTAGCTTGAGAATCTTGTACGGGAGCAGAGCCCGATTAACTGGAGTCACCTCGAGAATTCTACCATCGTCGCGTCTCCTGATGTCTTGCAGCAGCGGGTGACGACTCTTCTTGTGCAGCGTCAGAAGTGTCGGCATGTCATATTCGAGAGCTGCTCTGACCACATCTACAAAACCCTCGCTCTCGACTGAGAACTTGCCGACTTCGTCGACGACGAGTATCTCACAGTTGCCTACGGCGTTCTGGATAGCCGGTACACCAATCCTGTCAATCTCACTGGGGTCTATGCCGTAACCTAGGATTCGATTTCGCGAGTCTATCTCCCGGTGCGCCATCACCCCCCTCTCCCCGGTCTCGATATCGATGCACGCGTATCCGACTCTCTCACCGTTCTCGATAATCGCCTCGGTTCTCATGCCCCCTATCACCTTCAAGCCAGACGCAGAACTGCGTGAACCAGTTTTGTCTCCATCAACAACCATACTGACGACCTTGTCTAGGACCGCGGACTTCCCGGATCGGGGCAGCCCGGTGATTCCTATTTTCGGATGTATACCCATTTCTTATTCCTCGTAGACCATCGCTTACTCGATGGAACGCTCACCGTACGGCACCCACGGATAATAGTCTGTTTGGTGTTTAGACTTCATTGATGCCGGAATACGGAAAATTGGTTCCAGCAATTTAACGTCTATCTTCCGCTTTACTGCCTCAAAGCGTAATTCAAGGCTCCTTCGGTGGAAGGCGGTGGCAGCGGCAGACTCTCGAGCTCGTAGTTGTTCACATTGTTGTTCGCTGCCCACGCCCTCGACCACAGATTGAGGGCCTCCGAGTTGAGCTGGGCGGCCACGAAGAGCAGCCCCTCGTCGACGCTACCATGCTCCACAGCGAGACTGTCAAGGACGACGTCGGGAAGCTGTAGGAAGTTCACTGAGTTGCCCAGCACGCAGTCCGGCGCGACGACCACCCAACGCAGACGTCGCTCCTTCTGGGCATTGACGATGGCCTGGCAGGCCACTCTGGAAATGCCTCGTGGCTCGATGGGACCCTTCCACAGTGCCTGAGAACGTTCGATGGCCCCCTCTTTGATTCCAATGTCGTAGGCAGGGTGATTGATTCTGACTTCATCACCTTCAAGAGAAAAATGAGCACCTCTGATGAACGGGACGCCTTGCGTTTCGGGATCCCAGTTGCTGATGTCAGCTGACCAATTGGTCTGGTCAATCTCACCGACTCTGACACGAATCGGCTTGTCGGTCGGATTGAGCCAGTTACCCTCCTCGCCCAAGCGAGGCTGGTCAGCGAGATTACCTATCGCCTTGAGCACGGCGTTCCTCGTGTAGCTATCACGTGGCATTCTAGGGACGGCCCAAGTCATATCAGTCCAGACAGACCACGGGCCGCGCTCCATCTCGAGGAAAGGGGTCTTGCTGTCCAAGCCTGAGCTGGTTGATAAATCCTGGATCTCGAGCGGGCCGAAACTGGTCATCATTTCGGTGCTACCACCAATGGTCAGTCCGATAACTAGGATTCCTTGGGACGCGCCCGGGAACACTTTCTGGGGCTCTGGGAACGACCACGATGACATCCATTGATTACTCTCCACCATTAGTTTGCGCAGAGCCACACTACTCTTCTCGCGTAGAAGGGCGTCAGGAACAATCATGCGGATTCTACCACCTTCTCGGACCAATTTCATAGAACGCTCTAGGAACAGTCTGTATAGATTCACATTGCCTCGCAGTGCTTCGAATCTTGGGCTGCCGTCAGACTCGGTCGTACCACGCAGCGACCCCGATAGACGCTTACGCAGCTCGCTGCCCTCGGGATGGCCTCGAAAACGGTCCTTGATTCGCAACCATGGTGGCCTACTGACCAGCAGCCTAGGGGCCTCGGTCCATGGCCAGTCACCGCGTAGAGAGTCGGCACACCTGACACAACTCTCGAGAATCAACTCAGCCTCGCTCCGACCAATTCTAGCCTCGTCACCTTCACCGACGAGATCGACTAGACCAACTCTTGCTAGGGTCAGAAGCAGCCTCTTCCTAGTGCAGGCCACAGCTACTTCGGAGGAATCCACCATCTGCATGCCACGCAGCAGCCTAAGGGTGTCTGCACGAATCTCGCTCGGCGAGAAACCCTCGCTCCGGAGGACGTGAATCCTGATGGCTCGACTAGGCACCACACCACCTCCTACGGCAGGGTCCGCGAAGGGCAGGGGAATACCTGAACGGGTTCGTTCACCTGCTTCGACCACTTCGTCATCGGGCTCGTCGCAGCCGCCCCTCGCAGTCTCGTTGAGGCGCTCGGCATATGCCCTGAACCCCGGAGGCATCGCTGCTAGTGAAAGGGTAGCTGGGGGACTCTTGCTAATATTGCTACGAGTACTCTTCAATTCGTCCGCCAAGACAGCTTGGACAAGCCTGCTGGGAGTAGAATAGGCACCTCTAGGGGACCTACCGTCGTTGACTGCCTCGTAACGTGAGAGCAGGTGCTCGACAACTGCCTCAGGCTCTGAGAGCAGTCCGGCAGGGAGCGTGGGCCAGTGGTGGGGCATGGTCGCGGCTATCGGCGTTCCATGGGTGATTGCCTCCTCCCACGAATCCAGCCAGCCTGAGAGCTGCTCGCTTCGATCCGAACACACATGGTCGAGGCGTGCGTACCATCCCGATGCATCGCTCGCCATGGTACTACGGGGCATGCGACAGGACCCCCTTCTTTGAAGGGTACGGTCACTCGTTGGGAGGCCTCAACTGCAATCACAAGTCGAGACCAAAGCAGTCCTGCTCCAGCTCGGTGATGACCCTTCTCTGCAGCAGCCAAGCGACCGCCTCATCTATCTCATCAGTGCGAATGCCGACAGCATCCAACTTGTCCACCATACTGTCAAAGTGGACTTGATTAGAACCCCCTTCCAAAGCCTCCTCGATGATGCTCAGGACATGTTCAGCCACGATTGCCAGCAGGGGATCATCATCAATATCAAGTGATCCGTAATCGACAGCGGCCACCCCCTCATCATCATCGTCCGAGACCGCGCCGGAGACATCCTTCTCGTACACATCGAAGAGATTCCTCTGGTTCGGGTCGGTCCAAGTTGACCTCTCAGCGACTTCACGCTGGCGCCGCAGGCGTTTCACGAGGGTCTCGATGCGGTGCAGCCTCTGCTCCAAGCGTAGGCGCTCGCGACCCAAATGCCCCTCGACTAACTCTAGTTCGTCCGTGGCGCTCTTGTCCAGCCATTCGGACAGGTCCCAAGACGGGTCCAGCCTGAGCATAGTCTCCCACAGCCTCGCAACCGAGTCAGGCAATGACCTGACATCTATTCGTGGGCTTCCACTTCCATCGTCCTGCGGACGGTCCATGCTTCACCTGTTCGCATTGACCGTCTATCAAGTATCGCTTCAACCAGGGAAGGAGTTCTGTGGGTTGGGTTGATGAATGAAAAGCAAGTGCCCCGGCCGTGAGCGGGTATCGTCTGACAGTCCTCCCCGGCGACGGCACGGGGCGCGAGGTCACAGCAGAGGCTAGACGCATCATCGAGGTGTTCGAGAAACACAGTCCAATGTCTTTCGAGACCACTGAGATTCCTTGTGGTGGAGAGTACTTCCTAGAGACCGGCGAGGAGTGGCCCGAAGGTTCATTCGAGCACTGCCGTGACAACTCTGATGCGATCTTCCTTGGAGCCATTGGATGGCCTGGGGCCACGATGCCGAATGGCGATATGGCCGGGGGTCAGGTTATCCTCGGGCTGCGCTCAGGCCTAGGCCTCTACGCTAACATCAGGCCGGTCAAACTCTACCACGGAGTCCAGCACAAGGTGCACGGAGAACACACTGACATCTGGGACCCAGATCTGGTTGATATGGTGCTGATTAGGGAGAACACGGAGGGACTGTATCACAGTCTTCTGCGGCGTTCGGCCCAAGCCGCAGTTGGATCCAAGGACGAGCCTATAGATCAGCCCGATTTTCCCGGCCTTGAGGGGGAGGTTGCATGGGATCCACGCCCTATATCACGTCATGGCAGCGAACGAGTCATCAGGTTCGCTTTCGAGCTGGCCCAGCGCAGGGAGAGCCAGTTGCAGGCACCTCAACGAGTCACCTGCGTGGACAAGAGCAACGTCCTGCGCGGCTGTAGGCTATTCAGGAAGATTTTCGACGAAATTGCCGAGGAGTACGGAGACATCGAGACAACGAAGGCTTTCATCGACGCCTTCACGATGTGGTTGGTCCGTGACCCAGAGGAC
>Ga0105353_1001790_pt1 | contig 10344 bp, 6 predicted proteins | sample EN1Hudsemesocosm_2_FD_83657 | JGI IMG/M metagenome (GOLD analysis project Ga0105353, IMG submission 83657) | Methane-oxidizing microbial communities from mesocosms in the Hudson Canyon - EN10B Hudson Canyon | ecosystem: Environmental > Aquatic > Marine > Cold seeps | place: Hudson Canyon...
ATATTAGTTTGATAACCATAAGGGCTAATAAAGCTGCCACTTGCAGCAAAAGCCACCGCCATAACAAAAGGGATAGGATCCACGCCTAAACCCAAGGCAATATTATAAGCAATAGGAAAGATTAACGCCGCCGCCGCACTATTAGTTATTAACTCAGTCAATAACAAGGTTAAAACAAAAATGGCGACAAAGGCTAAATAAGGACTACTACCGTTAAGTAGTTGCTCTATACTGCTTGCGATCATTGCTGCTACGCCGGTATTTTCAACAGCACTGGCTAACGTTAACGCGCCAAGCACTATCATCCAAATTTCTAAGGGGAATCGACGCTTAATTTCATTTACTGTTAGAGCACCACTAAAAATAAGTGCGGCAACATAAATAAATAAACAGCTGAGTAAGGAAACCGGTGTTAATACAGACACTAAAATAGCCAGTAAAAATCCCCATATAGTTCCGTGATCACGCCAACCACTAAGCATGTTTACCGCTTGGTGACCTGAAAGAATGAAAAAGTTCTTCGACAAGTTAGTTCTACTGGAAAAGTCTTGCCCTACTGCCAGTACTAAAAAGTCACCTGATTGTAAAACAATATCACCTAATTTACCTGATAAAGAACTCCCCTCTCGGCGCACAGCCACCACAGCAGCATCAAATCTCGCTCGAAAGCCTGCTTTTTTTAATGTTTTCCCCGCAATAGCTGAGTCGGCTTTAATTAACACTTCGGTTAAATTATCTCGTAACAAGTCATCTTGCTCTGCGAACAACGTTAGCCCATCAAATTGCTGCAAAGTTAATACTTTAGAAATATCTCCACTAAAGATAAGTTTATCGCCAACTTGTAGGTTTTCTTCAGGGGTAACAGGAGATATCAAACGACCTTGGCGAACAATTTCAACCAAGAACAACGCATCTAAATTTCTTAATCCATTGTCTTCTATACTTTTACCAATTAATTTAGAATCACTGGAGACTTCGGCTTCAAGCAAATAATCTTGTGTTGACAGCTCCCCTTGCGCCATATCAGGCAAAGTTCTAGCACGTAAAACAATAATCAATAAACAAAAGAGTAATGCCACTATGCCAATAGCAGTAAAATCAAAGAAACTGAAACCTATCGCACCTTGCTCAAGTAATAAACTGTTGACAATAAGATTTGTGGAAGTGCCAACGAGGGTGAGAGTACCGCCTAATATAGCGGCGTATGATAAAGGTAATAGTAATTTACCTGCATTAATCAGTTTATTACTTTTAACAGTGTTGATAAGTGTTGCCACAACGGCTGTATTACTCATTAGAGCAGAGGCAAAAGCAGTACCAATGAAAAGTCGTAACATCGACTTTATTTTAGAGCCATTAAAAACACTGTTACTTAGGCGACGTAAAATACTGGTTCGCTCAAAAGAAAATGAACAAACTACCAGCAAAATTAATGTCACTAAACCGGGGTTTACTGCATTAGCAAGAATATCATCAACACTAACAAAAGAGAGCGTTAAACAAGCAAGTACTGTAATTGAAAAAATACGCTCAGGTACTTGTTGGTATTTAAGAAGGCCAACAAAAGTGGCGATAAAAACCGCTATCATCAACCACTGCTCTATTGCCATTCACTTACCTATGATTTTCTAATTAAACTTAAATCAATTAGCTTAATTTAAATTAACGTTTTAGCTTTAAGCTGTAGTGTTCAAGTTAAAGAAAAAAGCACGGAGTTGACTTTAGTCAATGAGTACTTTTGACGCATAAATTGGGCTCTACAGCGACAAGATGAATTGTTAGGATACTACTTAGTGATGTCTCTAGCACCCCAATGTGGGAAATGTTTACGAACTAAAGTATTAAATTCTAATTCAAACGCTGAATGTTCATGAGCTTGACCATCAATAGCGTGATTGATCATACCAGCACCAACAGTAACATTGCTCAAACGGTCGATAATAATAAATGCGCCAGAGCCTCTGTTTTCTTGATAATCATCAAAGTGCAAAGCTTCACTAACAACAAAATCTACAGTGCCAATATCATTTACCGCTAACTGGGATGTAGCAAGTTTTTCCATGGTGTTAACATCATACTTACTAACAATTTTACTCGCATGACCCGTAGTCATTTTACTGCCATGTTTGATGAAATATTCACGACCGGGCTCTAGCTCATTTTCATGCATCCATACTACGGTAGCATTTAGCTCTTTTGCAGAGGTTGGTAGACTGCCTTTTTTGACAATCATTTCGCCGCGACTAATATCGATTTCATCTTCTAAAGTTAGCGTTACCGCCATACCTTTATCTGCACGTTCAAGATTACCATCAAAAGTAACAATTTCTTTTACTACACTTTCTTTACCCGACGGTAGGGCAACAATAGTATCGCCAACCAATACGTGACCTGAGGCAAGAGTGCCGGCAAAACCACGGAAGTCTAGATTAGGGCGGTTAACATATTGCACTTGAAAACGCAGCTCTGTAAATTCTTCTGTTTCTTTTACATCCATGGTATTAAGCAGCTTCATTAAAGTAGCGCCTGGATACCAAGGCATGTTGTCACTTTCTTCAACAACATTATCACCATTTAATGCTGACATAGGTACAAAACGCACATCAGAAAAATTCAAATTTTCAGTAAATTCACGATAATCTTTCTTTATGGCTTGATAACGTTCTTGCGAATATTCAACCAAATCCATTTTATTAACCGCTACAACAATGTGTTTAATGCCTAATAATGAACAAATAAACGAGTGACGGCGTGTTTGAGTTTGCACACCGTAACGGGCATCAATCAAAATAATAGCAATATCACACGTTGAAGCGCCGGTTGCCATATTTCGGGTGTACTGTTCATGGCCTGGAGTATCAGCAATAATAAATTTACGTTTATCGGTCGAGAAATAACGATAAGCTACATCAATGGTAATGCCCTGCTCACGTTCAGACTGCAAACCATCTACTAACAAGGCTAAATCAATCGCTTCACCGGTTGTACCTGATTTTTTTGAATCTTTTTCAATAGCGGCAAGTTGATCTTCAAAAATCATTTTTGAATCATGTAATAAACGACCTATTAAGGTACTTTTACCATCATCTACACTGCCACAGGTTAAAAACCTTACTAACTCTTTGTTTTCATGTTGCTTTAAATAAGCTTGAATGTCGTCTTCGATTAAGTCTGATTGGTGACTCATAAGTTTTTCCTTCGGAAATTTTAATCAAATAAAAATGTTTTCGAGCAAAAAGGGGGTTAAAAATAACCTTCCATTTTTTTCTTTTCCATCGAGCCTGCACTATCATGATCTATCACACGACCTTGACGCTCAGAGGTTTTGGTTAATAACATTTCTTGAATAATTTCAGGTAAGGTATTTGCTGTTGACTCAACCGCCCCTGTTAGTGGGTAACAACCTAATGTTCTAAAACGAACACTCTTCATTTGAATTTCTTCGTCATCAGCTATTGGCATACGATCATCATCAACCATGATCAAGGTACCGTCACGCTCAACGACTGGGCGTTTTTCAGCTAAATAAAGTGGAACAATTGGAATGCTTTCTAAATAAATGTACTGCCAAATATCAAGCTCTGTCCAGTTAGATAATGGGAAAACACGGATGCTTTCACCTTTATGCACTTTACCATTGTAGATATTCCATAGTTCAGGACGCTGACTTTTAGGATCCCATCGATGATTTTCATCACGGAAAGAATAAACACGTTCTTTAGCGCGAGACTTTTCTTCATCGCGACGAGCGCCACCAAATGCAGCATCAAAGCCATATTTATTAAGTGCTTGTTTTAAACCTTGAGTTTTCATTACATCAGTATGGGTTGCGCTACCATGAGTAAATGGTCCCATGCCCATTTCGATACCCTCAGGGTTTTGATGAACAAGCAATTCAAAATCATAGTCTTTCGCCATCTGATCACGAAAAGCAATCATTTCTTTAAACTTCCAATTAGTATCAACATGTAATAAAGGGAAAGGTATTTTACCTGGAGCAAAGGCTTTACGAGCAAGATGTAATAACACAGCAGAATCTTTACCGACAGAATAAAGCATTACTGGGTTGTCAAATTCTGCGGCGACTTCACGAAAAATGTGAATAGATTCCGCTTCTAATTTTTTTAAATGGGTTAAATTCATTGCCAATACAAACGTTGATAAAATTAATAATGCAAGAATGCCATATCCAGATAAATTTTTCCATATAACAAATAACTTTTATATAACCAGAAGAAATAACAAAATTATTTTAATAAGCTTTTATACGCTTTACTTTGCAAAAATAAAAAGTCAGCAAGAAGCTGACTTTAAGCAGAATAGGCCTGTGAAGTTTATATTTTTAACCGTCCCTTGTTATCTATTAAAATTTTCTCACCAATACCTTTTATGTTGGTTAATTCCTGTAAAGACTTGAAATCGCCAACTTGCTCACGATACGCTAAAATTGCCTGCGCTTTTTTATGACCAATTCCTTTTAAGGTCACTAAATCGTCGATGGTTGATTTATTCAAGTGAACAACTTGTTGTATTGCTACCGCTTCATTTGTAACTGTCGGTTCAGCAAAGGCTAAGTTAGCATTGAAAAGTGAGGTGGAGGTTAGTAGCGCACAGGTAAGTGCTTTAAGTGATAAAACTTTCATATTAAATTCCTTGTAAATAGTTCCATTAAGTAGATAACTGTTTAACAAAATGTTGAAACAGTCACTATTAGGTTTAGCTATTAAATAAATTTTTGTCAAATTCATTTAAAATCACACAGAAATAGTTAGAATATGCAGTCATAATTTTCGCACTATTATTTAAATTACTCCATGAGCAAAACAAACTGTTTACTGGCCCCAACTTTAGCTAAAAACAAAACGACTAATACCTCAACCAAAGTTGATAGAAAAACTTGGCATAAATTACAAGGCTCAAGTGCGAGTATCGCTTTGTACCAAGGTGCGCTATCAAGTGATGTTCCAATATTATTGGTAACCCACGATACGCCTTCTGCACTTAAGCTAGAGCAAGAATTACGCAGTTTATCGCAAGATGAAAATGAATTAGCCATTTGCTTATTTCCGGATTGGGAAACTTTGCCTTATGATACATTTTCTCCTCATCAAGATATTATTTCTCAGCGACTAGCCACTCTTTATCAATTATCTCGTATGGAAAAAGGCATTGTGATAGTGCCCGTGACAACGTTAGTGCAAAGGTTAGCGCCTAAGCAATATATAGAATCAAACAGCCTAGTGGTAAAAAAAGGTGATAGAAAAGACTTACACCAACTTCGACAAGAATTAGAAGCCAGTGGTTATCGTTGTGTTGATCAAGTGATGGAGCATGGTGAATTTTCTGCTCGCGGCGCAATTTTAGATCTTTTCCCTATGGGCAGTAACACGCCATTTCGCTTAGATTTTTTCGATGACGAAATTGATGAAATACGTTTGTTTGATCCTGAAAATCAACGTTCAAGCGAAAAAGTAGATAATATTAACTTATTACCTGCTCATGAATTTCCAACAGATAAAAAGGCTATCAGTTTATTTCGCAGTCAATATCGCGAATTATTTAAAAGTTCTATCGATAAAGAATCTATTTATCATCAAGTCAGCAATGGCATTCTTCCTCCTGGCATCGAATATTATTTACCACTTTTTTTCGAAGACAAAAATAATGAAGATGAAAGCACCAGTACGTTATGTGATTATTTAGCGCCCGATACCATAATTGCCATTTCTGGTGATTTAGATAAATCACTAAAACAATATTGGCAAGATATTGAATATCGTTATGAAAACAGACGTTATGATCCAACTCGTCCGTTATTACCGCCTGAACAATTATTTTTAAGTAAAGAATCGTTATATACCGCCTTAAAACCTTTTGCTCGAATTACAATAGTACCTTGCGAAACTGTACCTTCAGAAACTATAGCTTCTGAAGCAAGGCCTTGTGATGAACAGGCTCAAGTAGTTGACAGTGAGACAAAACAAAAATCGAGCGCTATTTATTTCGATGTCAATGCACTACCTGATTTAACTATTGATCATAAATTAAAGCAGCCTTTTGAATTAATAAATAATTTTATTAGTGATAAAGAAACGCCTGATAAAGTTTTATTTATTGCCGAAAGCCAAGGCCGACGAGAAAGTGTTTTAGAATTACTTGCACGAGATAGCATCAAGCCAAGTCTATTTAGCTCTATTGAAGATTTTATTGAATCAAATGAGAAATTAGGGATTAGCGTTAACGCACTAAATCAAGGCTTCTCCTTTCAATCAAAAGGTAGCGCGAAGAAAAATGCCATAGCGTTAATAACCGAAGCAGAATTGTTAGGCGATCATGTTCGTCAATCCAGACGACGTAACAAATCTCAAGATATTGAAACTGATGCTATTTTCAAGAATTTAGCCGAGCTTTCTATTGGTCAAGCCGTTGTGCATATTGAACATGGTATTGGTCGCTATTTAGGTTTGCAAACTTTAGAGACAAGCGGAATTACCACTGAGTTTTTAATGCTTAGTTACGCTAACGAAGCAAAGCTCTATGTACCTGTTGCCTCCTTACATTTAATCAGCAGGTATTCAGGCACAGACCCTGAGCATGCTCCTTTGCATAAACTTGGCACCGACACTTGGAGTAAAGCTAAACAAAAAGCTGCTGAAAAAGTGCGAGATGTGGCTGCAGAGTTACTGGATATTTATGCCAAACGCGCTAGCAATACCGGTTATACTTTTAAACGTGATAAAGAAGATTATCTATCTTTTAGCGATAGCTTTGGTTTCGAAGAAACCTTTGATCAACAACAAGCCATCAATGCGGTAGTTAGCGATATGCTATCAAGCAAAGCAATGGACAGATTAGTGTGTGGCGATGTCGGCTTTGGTAAAACGGAAGTTGCTATGCGCGCGGCTTTTGTTGCCGTAAACGACGCTAAACAAGTTGCGATACTTGTACCAACCACCTTACTTGCTCAGCAGCACTATGAAAACTTCCGCGATCGCTTTGCTAACTGGCCAATATCAATAGAAGTATTATCACGTTTTAAAACCGCCAAACAGCAAAGTGAAGTGATAAAACAAGTTGAATCAGGGCAGGTAGATATATTAATCGGCACCCACAAACTTTTACAAAATAGCATTAAATATAAAGACTTGGGTTTATTGGTTGTTGATGAAGAGCATAGATTTGGGGTAAAGCAAAAAGAAAAAATCAAACAGCTACGTAGTAATGTTGATATTCTCACCTTAACCGCTACCCCAATTCCTAGAACATTAAATATGGCGATGGGCGGCATGCGAGATTTATCAATAATCGCTACACCACCCGCAAAACGACTCGCAGTTAAAACTTTTGTTCGCCAACATGATGAAGCCCTTATTCGAGAAGCAATCTTGAGGGAAACCTTACGTGGTGGTCAGGTATATTATTTACATAATCACGTAGATACCATAGAAAAAACCGCAGCTGATATTCAAGCACTTGTACCGGAAGCTCGCGTTGTAACGGCTCACGGACAAATGCGAGAGCGTGAGCTTGAGCGCATTATGAGTGATTTTTATCATCAGCGTTTCAATGTTATTGTATGTACTACCATTATTGAAACAGGTATTGATGTACCAAGCGCCAACACCATTATTATGGACAGAGCTGATCACTTAGGTTTAGCGCAATTACATCAACTACGTGGTCGTGTGGGTCGCTCTCATCATCAAGCCTACGCTTACCTGTTAACGCCTCATGAAAAACGCATGACTAAAGATGCGAAAAAACGTCTTGAGGCTATCGCTTCATTAGAAGATTTAGGGGCCGGTTTTACATTGGCAACTCACGATTTAGAAATACGTGGTGCAGGTGAATTACTCGGTGAAGATCAATCAGGCTCCATGAGCCAAGTTGGCTTTAGCTTGTATATGGAAATGCTTGACCACGCAGTAGCAGCCTTAAAAGATGGCAAGCAACTATCACTTAATCAAGTAACCGCAAAACAAACTGAAATAGAATTGCGTTTACCTGCACTGATACCTGAAGATTACATTTTCGATGTCAGCATTCGTTTAAGCTTATATAAGCGCATTGCAAGCTGTAAAAACAAAAATCAGTTAGATGATATTCAAGTTGAATTAATTGACCGTTTTGGTTTGTTACCACAAGCAGCTAAAAATTTAATTCATATTGCCAAAGTACGTTTAAAAGCCCAAACTATTGGTATTTCACGTATTGAAGCAAGTGACAAAGGTGGATCAATTGAATTCAATGACGATACCAGTGTTGATCACATGTTGCTCATTGGATTAGTGCAAAAACAGCCAACAATGTATAAGATGGTACCTCCGAATAAGCTTAAATTTAGTAAAGCAAGTGAAGGTGAGCAGGCAAGGTTTAACTTGATCACCAACTTATTGAATGCACTAACGGCAACTAAAGCCAGTAAATAAATCAAAGCTAAAATAAAACAGATAAAATTAACACAAAGCAAACGGAACATTAATGAAATTTAATTCAGCTCTTTTCTCTTCACTGCTTGTTCTCAGTATCTCACAGATAGCAGTGAGTGCAGACGTTTGGGCTGCAAAGCAAGAAAAACCGGAACGTTGGTTTGAAGTTGAAGTGATTTTATTCAAGCAATTAACCAACAAAGCCGCATTAAAAGAACAATTTCCAGATGGTATTAACGCAGGAAACCTGCCTAATTATAGACAATCATTCGACTTGTTCAGCCCTTATTTACAGCCAAGTTTATCGAGAATAAAACAGTTTATTCCTCTATGTGGCAAAAAAGATGAACAACATCTATTTTTAGAATCACTACAAACGGTTAGCACGCCCTTTCCTGAGCAAGTCCAACTAATTGAGCAAGTGGCAATATTCAACATGCCTGACTTCACAGAAGAAGAAACTCAGGAAAATATTCAAACTTTCTCTGGTGAAAATAGTACGAATGAAAATGGCAGCAATGAATTAAATAATAGTGAAGTTGAAGTCGGAGTTGAAGGTAATGCTAAAACAGAAACGGCTGAGCCAGAAATCATTCAAGAATTAGTAGAAAACATTGATGAAATATCAGAAGAAGTTGCTTTTGAATTCGACTTGCAAGAAGAAACATTAGCTAAGCCTATTTTCTCGACACAAAATCTTTGTATCATTACTCAAAATGAAATGGAAAGCTTATTTAATGAAGAAGAACTTACAGGTTTTAACCTAGACTCATTTGGTGTTGACGCTTTACCAAGCAGGTTAAATGCCTCAGGTGCACATAGTAGTCATAATCCATACTTGATAGCTGATGAATCATTATTATTAAAAGATATTAATCAACGATTACGTTGGAGCAAAGAGTTCAGACCTTTGTTGCACTTCGGCTGGCGACAAGTTGGTATAACTCAAACAAAAGCTATCCCTCTTAAATTATTTGCTGGTGAACACATCGAGTATCAATTCCAGCAAGCGTTAGCTGATTATCATATGGAAATAGAAGAAGCGAAAGCAATAGAAAAAAATTTGCTTGAGCAACTAACCCAAGCTCAAAATTCAACGCAAACTGTTAACCTAACTACCGGTCAAACAATTAGTCAGGAAAATAATTCAGATGAAACTTTTTTACCCGCAGATGAATATACTGATGGTATTAATACTGATAGTACCAATACTATTGATAGTAAAGTATCTGTTGATAACAAACTAAAAATGAAAACAGAACATAAACAACAGTTATTAAAGCAATTATTCTCCCATTTTGAATATATAAATAAGAGCCCAATAGATAAAAATACTGTTGACGATATAGTTAATAGTATTGACGAACAAAACCTCGAAAATATTCTAGCTAGCAATGATGCTGAAATAACCACAGACGATAACCCGTTAGGCAATCATCTATTAGAGATAAGCAACCCACCTAAAAAGCCTCTTCAACCTTGGATGTTAGATGGTTTCTTAAAGATACATTTAGATCATTACCTCTACATAACCGCTGATTTCAACGTATTTAATCAAAACCAAGTAAAAACGCTCATTGAAGATGATAAAACTAATAATGTTAAACTCATTAACTTTAGCCAAAATCGGCGAGTGATCACTGGCGAGATACATTATTTTGATCACCCTTACATCGGAATGATAATACAGATAAGACGTTTTGATCCCACTAAGCCGGCAGGTGAACAAGTAAGCCAAGCAATTAAATAAAAGTTTCGAGGTTGAAGTTACGAGTATCGAACACACTAAAGCCAATGCAACCAAGCTTGCATTACGACATTTATTCTTAAAAAGGAAAAAACATGAACAAAGAAATTGAAATTCAAGCCGCTGTATTTCGTCGTTTGTTGGCGCATTTAGACAATCGCAAAGATG
>Ga0105353_1001791_pt1 | contig 10334 bp, 9 predicted proteins | sample EN1Hudsemesocosm_2_FD_83657 | JGI IMG/M metagenome (GOLD analysis project Ga0105353, IMG submission 83657) | Methane-oxidizing microbial communities from mesocosms in the Hudson Canyon - EN10B Hudson Canyon | ecosystem: Environmental > Aquatic > Marine > Cold seeps | place: Hudson Canyon...
GTTTTCATATCAAAAGTAGACCCATTTAATAAAATAGCGTTGTAAATTCTGATCATCCTAATGCTGGTTAACATGTAACTGTCGGCATCATATAGCGATATTGCTTAATGTCGATTTTAGGATAAGTTTATAAAAAGGAGTTTAGTTTCTGCGGGGTTACGCCAGATTTTAGCAAAAGTTTATAAGACAAATTTTAGGAAAAGTTTATAAAATAAGCCCGCGCTTTCTTAGAATACACAGCCCCAATAGTCTTTAGGTATCAGATTGCTAGTCCGCCTCATAAAATGGCGGTGATCCTCAATTACTGCAAGAAATATTAATTAATATTTCTTGCAGTAATTAGCATTAAAACTATTGAGGATTTAAGTGAAATTTACAAAGGCTATGCAAATGTGGTTAAGCAATAAAGATCGATACTAAGTAATAAAGTTGTATACCGGCCTTTATCTATTATCTTGGATGATCTGACCAACCAGGCTTAGCAATTAGTGTGAGAAAAATAACGACTTTCTGTTGAACCTCAATAAACCGCTAGCTAAAAGAGCAAAGCGAACCCTTTTGGCACTTCGGTTATTGAGGCTTAGCAGACCTTGACACTCAGATTAATTTACATTGACTAGTGGTGAATTGCGGACCTTGCGTAGATTTCGGTTTTGAAAGTAAAGCTGACCCTGTATCTCATGGTCTGGGCACATTGGCTTTTATACAAATCGGTCATTTTTATAGATTAAAGGGCTTTGACCCCTTAGATTCGTTTTGACCCCTTAGATTCGTTCAACTACGTCCTAGAGAGTCACGACTTAAATGTTGTGCGCATGTTTTATCAGCGGGTATTGGTCATGGATAGTGGAAAGATTGTGGAGCAAGGTGCAGTAGATGACGTTATCAGAAATCCTCAACATCCATTCACACAACAACTAATCGCAGCGATTCCGGGCTGGCCGTATTCTAAATACGGCTCCAAATCATTCCTTGGTAAAGCGATAGATCGCTATACCAAGCGACATAGAACACCGTCCTTTTAGAAAGCCTCATCAGACAGGACTCCCATTAAACTAGCACCTTTTACCAACGCCAACCACATTGAGATTTATAAAATTAGTGCTTTACTTACATAACCAGTTGACAGTTATTTTATACGTTAATCATTTTGGTTATATAGGTGGAGATTCTTCATGATAAATTTTATATTCGGTACAACTCTTATTTTTCTTTTTTCGTTTTCGAATGCGTACGCGGAAAAAGTCTCGCCACTTAAGGTAGACGGAGCAGAAACGGTGGAGACGGCAAAAGCAAAAAGCCTTTTTGACAGTGGCATAATGTTCGTTGACACCAGAAAAAACTCCGATTGGGACGCAGGCAGAATACCCGATGCAGTCCACTTGGAACTAAAAAGCAATTTCACCGAGGCATCACTAAGCGGAGAAGCTAAAAAAGATGAAGCCATCGTCTGCTATTGTAATGGTGCCAGTTGCCTACGGTCTTCAAAATGTAGCGAACAAGCTGTGGGTTGGGGTTTTTCAAAAGTATACTACTATAGAGATGGCTTCCCTGCCTGGAAGGCAGCTGGACACCCTGTCGAATAGCCTTAAAAGCAAAAGAAACAGCAGATTTTGGAGAACCAAAAGAAGGGCTTTCTATGAGCTTACGCTTCCGCATCACGCTAGCCTCCTTAGTTAGCGTGTTCATTGTTGCCTTAGCACTAATCATTAGCTCCAAAATGATTTCTGCCAACTGGGCAGAGAGATATGAGTCCGCCACTTATCGTGCTAACCAAGTACTTTGGAATAAAATCGTTTCGAGTCAACAGGATAAAATGGCAGCCGAAATGGGTGCCATCACGCGCGACCGCAACTTGCGCAAACTCATACTTAAAGGCGACTCCGACACACTGACGGAAGAGGCTGCCCCTACCTTTCGTCGATTAAGTTCCTCTGGAATCATCACCAAACAACAATTGACCGGCTTGGATAGTAAAATACTATTTTCAATGCCAAATACACAGCCAGGGCAAAGCGAAAAATATACGGTTCAACAAGCGCTTGAGCAGGGGAAAGCGATCAGGGGCGTTGCTATGGATAGTGACGGACTGGTGATTGAAGTGTCATTTCCTGTACTTCAAAGAGGTAAGGTAATTGGGGCTGGTATCTTTATAATTGGCCTGGATGCAGCACTGGCCGACTTTAAGCTTAACAATGATTCAGAAGTCACCGTTATAAACTCCACCGGAAATCTCGAAGCAACCACAAATTCTGACCTCTTCGATGGGCTCAACATTTCACTCCCGGATCTCGGTATAGCGGATTACCAGGAAATAGAACATGAGGGCAAACACTATGGAGTCACCATTACTCCTATTAAAGATCCCGAAGGCCAATCCATTGCCCATCTAGTTGACATACAAGAACACACTTTATCTATTGCTGCTGCGAACAATATCAGCAACACCAGTTATGTTACTACCTTAGCGATATTGACCCTTGTCGGCTTATTTTTCGCTTGGTACGTTCGCAGATCCTTTTTACCCATCGAAAGCGCCGTTCGCACCATGGAAAAAATCTCCGAAGGAGATCTCACTGTTCAGATCGAACAAGGTTCAGACGACGAGGTTGGCAGACTTTTGCGGGGAATGCATACCATGTCGGCAAACCTTAGAGACATGCTGACACAGTTGGTAGAAATAACGAGTCAACTCACTCAATCAGCGTCGGATTTGAAAGGCAGCGCTGACGACTCAAGCGAAGGCGTGCAATCTCAGTTGTCTGAGATTGATCAAGTTGCGACGGCCATGAATCAAATGACGGCCACAGTTCACGATGTAGCGCAAAATGCTGCATCAACCGCAAGCGAAGCGAGTAGCGCAAATAATGACTCAGAAGAAGTGAAACTTGTGGTGGAAAGCGCCATTGCCTCTATTCACGCTCTCCATAAGGATATTCAGTCCTCCTCCGAAGCCATTCAGAAACTACAACATGAGACGAGTGAAATTGGAGGAGTATTAGAAGTTATTCGTGGCATTGCAGAACAAACTAACTTGCTAGCATTAAACGCTGCAATTGAAGCCGCTAGAGCAGGTGAGCAAGGTCGGGGCTTCGCTGTCGTTGCAGATGAAGTTCGCACATTGGCAGGACGCACACAACAGTCCACAGAAGATATCAACACCATGATAGAACGTTTGCAAAATGGTGCAAACGAAACCGTATCAAGCATGCAAATCAGCCTGGACCAAGTGCAAACAAACGTCGAAACGATTATTAAAACCGGCGATTCGTTGCAAACCATTACCCAAGCAATCTCAAGCATCAACGATATGAACCTACAAATCGCTAGCGCTGCAGAAGAGCAAAGCGCGGTCGCAGAGGAAGTCAACCGCAACGTGGTCAATATCGCAAAAGTGGCAGAGGATAGTGCCTTCCGCGTAGATCAAACCAGAAATGCTAGCGGGCAGCTTGGCGGACTAACCGGCCGCCTCGGCAAAATTGTCGGTAAGTTTAAACTCTAGGAATTTAAGTGGAATTTAAGGGGTCGAATTTAAGGGGTCAATTTAAGGGGTCAGAAGGGGTCAGAGCCCTTTCAGTACAGTTTGCATTGAACCAAGAGATCGAGCTATTTTCTGATGGCGACTACTTCGCTGCGGACGTAAAACAAACGCAAACCATGCTGCGTATAATCGAAAAAAATCATACAGCGATTGTTAAAGCACTTGCCGTCGATTCCACTCGTACCTGATCCGCTATTTAGCGAAAGCCGGTGTCAAAACGGTGTCAAAGTCGGCGTGTTTTAGGTTGGCTTTTGTCTAACACCCAGCGAAAATCATTTCACCCGTTAAGTCCGCTTATCTCACTTTTCAGATGCAGCTCCTCTCCTAACCTCAATGACCGCTTTACTTTCTAAGCCGAAAACCTTGGAACGTCAGCAATCAGAACAGAATCTTGGATATGTCAGCACTTTCAAAACGTTCGCTTTCAACAAAGAGTCATTAGTATTTCGGCATTCTTAAAATGTTCGCTTTGTGCTCAGGAACCATCGCTGGATTTAAGAGAAATGCGGACGTTTTTGAGTCGTGTTTCACTAATAAAATTTAGAGTACATGCATATCGATGCTTCCAGAGTAAGAGCTGGAAAAAATGGTTCGCTCATCTTTCCAGCAAAGCGAAGTTAAGAAGTTAGCGTCAACATAAATCTCCCTTACTCGCCCTGAAAGGGGGCACAGTTCGATGATCTTCCCATCTTCTCCGCAAGAAATTATGTTTTGTCCATCGGTCTGAATATCTCGGATGATTCCTTCATGGATATTCATGTTTTTTAAAGCAGATAAAGTGGGTATATCTAGCTCATAAATAGCTCCTGATTCTCCACCAACAAACATACGGTCTTCGAGTGACACTGCACAACGAATTGACTCGTTTAGATGCGCCTTCGCAGCTATTCTTGCTGAAGTTATGTCCACTTCAACTAGCTCTCCGTTCGAGGTACACGCAATGATGATGTCCTCCGATACCATTAAGGTTTTCCAAACCCAGCCTTCTGTAACCTTAACACTATTCAGGAGTATGCCTTGTTTGCTCCATATTCGAATATAGCCATCTGCTCCCGAAGTAATTACTGATTCACCACAGAGAGAAACGTTCAGAACTGACGAGTGGAATGTATTTACTTTTTCTTTTAGCTCAAAGCCATGCTCTTCTTGACTCCAGATACCCAAGAATCCGTCTCTTGAAACCGAGAATAACAAGCTTTCACTACTCGCTATATCAAGCACTGAGTTCTCATGACAAGAGAGTGTTTGTTTAAGGACTAAAGATTCGCTCCAAATCCGGATTGAACGGTCCCTAGACGCCGATGCTATTAGATTCCCGGAGAGGCTTATAACCTTCCAAACGTAGCCGTCATGGTGCGATAGGTTCAGACTCCTTTGCTCAGTGACTCGATATATAAAGTCACTTCGCAAGATGTATTTTTGTCCGCTCAATACAGGTTGACCGCTATGCCAAAGCTTATGATCAAAAACGATAACGTCGCCAGCATCTCCTCGATACTCCGCGAGTCTGCGATCACCAGATTTGCTTGAGAAAAAAGACGTCTCTCCTCCGAGATACTCAGATGAGTCATTGAGGTAAAGAAGAAATGTTAGAACCGATTCTTCGTTTCCATTACGGTAGAAGACGCCATCTTGATGAATCGAAAAGCTTTGGTCTTTGGAGTATTTGCAATACCTTAAACGATCATTAAGACCTGCGATAACGTAAGATTTTGCTTCAGTTTCAATTTTCTGAGGCATTTGGCAACAGACTTTTTGATAGAGATAGTTAGCCAAGGTGGAGTTGTCTTCCTGCAGTCGTTCATTGTTTCGATAAGTCGTTGGATACTTGTCATCGGCTGACTTAAACCCTACGGTTTCCGCCTGCTCAAGAAGGTCCTCGCATTCCTCCTTAGAAAAGACATTTTTAAACACTAAGCACGTTTCTTTTCTACGGGGTAAAAGGTCCAATACGCTATTGTCTATCGAGCTCTCTTGTCTCATATCGACACTCCCTTTTTCATTATTTCTAATTCCCACCTCAGATTTCTCCGCGCCTTTTTCTCGAGACTTGCCCGAAAGAGACGAGTCATATAAATATTTTTGCGTTTCAGAAACCGGTTCAAGACCCTCGCTCTGCCGAGCCTGTAAAGCCAGTTAGGAACTGTAAATTCCGCTCTGCACTGGCGAGCATATTGCTCATATTCAGCTGAGTCGGATCCTAAAATTGCCAAGTCTAGGTCCATCAATAACTTGGCATCGTTGGAGATATCTGGGTCATGATTAGTGGTCGCAAGGATGAGCCCATTTGCCTCCCTGGAAGAATCAGGCAACCCAAGATCGTTAATGGCCTCTGTACATTTTTGAGCACTGAACTTTTCATTTTGTCCCGATTGATTTTGAACCGCATCGTGAAACCAGATAGCCAGATAAAGGGCAAGCCAATTGTCTACGCGACATCTGTTTTGGTACGCGAGATTAAGCATAAAGTGGACGTGCTTAAGCGTGTGATACTTTCGATCTGAAGAGGAGTACTGGCGAACCAAATAGTTAACCCAATACTTTATTGTAACTTTGTCCTCGCACCATTTTCCGATTGTTTTCGTCCAATCAGCTTTAAGCGCTTCGATGTCCAACATAATAAAACCTATTAATTTGGTTGAATGACCAATTTATACTCCGAGACAGCATCTCTAGTCAAGTAAATTGGTTATTTGACCAATTAATGCTATTGTCTTGGTTGATTTTTCTGAGGATGAGTGATGCCAAGACCATCGAATAAAGTTGAAAGAAGAAAGCAGATTGTTGAGGGTCTCTTGGATGTAATGTCTGAGAAGGGTTACGAAAATGCCTCCATCCAATCGATTGGTAAGTCTTGTGGGCTAACGCCCGGGCTTATTCATTACCACTTCAAGAGTAAGCAGGAAATCCTAGTAGCTTTAATTAAGTCTCTGTCCTCGATTGCAAGAGGTCGGTACGAGTCCCTTCTCGAGGAAGCAACTACGCCAAAACAGAAGTTAGAAGCATTTATCGATTCTGCTTTAGCATTAGGTAAAAACTCCGATGAAAAAGCGGTATCAGCGTGGGTTGTAATTGGTGCGGAAGCAATTCGACAACCCGAGGTACGAGATCTCTATGAGGAGATTATTGGAAGTAATAAAGAAGAACTGATTGAGCTTCTCTCTGAGTTTGCTAAAGAGTCAAAGTGTATGCTGAGCGACGAGGAAATTGAGAGCATAGCAATGATGACTCTTGCAGCGATCCAAGGCGCTTACCAGCTTGCTACGACAGCTAAAAACGTATCAGCGAGGGATTATGCCGCTGACACCCTGAGGATGTTTGTCTTCGGACTTTTTGAGAAGCAGTAAAATCATAATCCTATAGCTCTGACAATAGGCGCGTCATGAACAAAGGCAGTCCAATGTATCAGAGCTTTTTGAGCTGATATCGACAAACCAAAAAGGATCGCTTTCAACAAGGAGTGTTAGCTTTGTGCTCGAAACCCGCATCCGCGAGCGCACTGCTGCCTTAAAGAAAGCGAACTTTATTAGATCTACTGCACGTCCACAACAAATCAATTCAATGCTATCCCAAGTTAGTATCCATCTTTATTACTGAGATTTGAGTGTTTGTTGGGCAATTCAATAATCTAGTATCCAACTTTATTTTAATTTAGGCCAAATTCCTAACGATTGAATGTGGTTCACGGAGCTGTTGAGTATCTATCTTTATTACTTAAACACAGCAAAGCTATTTGGGTTTTAGCGTGATTTCAGGAAAAGCTTATAAAAATAAGCTGATCTAGAGTATTGTACCTGCTCTCTCTTCTATTTCTTCTGAATCTAGTAGTTTTAACGAAGGATATTCAAAGTCCGATCTAAAGGCTTTGAGCTGATGGAAAGCATCCGGGTACCTTGTGTCGCTGTAGAGAGGGGTATTTTCTCTAGGCGGGAAGTCTTTTATGAACTCAAACATACAGTAGTCAATTCCTTTTTTTAGAAAGGCAAAATATTTTGCTCCAATACCTAAGTGTTCAATCTCCAACAATGGGTCAACGAAGCCCCAATACACCAATTGATATATGAGATCTTGTGAAGCAAACGAATGATCTCTCAAAACGTGGAATATTTTTTGGTAGTCTTTTTTGCTTGACGCGCGATTGATACGAGGAAGTCTTTTGGATTGAGCAGCCCCGAGCTTCGCATATAAAATAATCTCTTTCTGCCGCTGCTGAAAATACGAATCGAGAGCCCAATGCACCCCGATGCCATAGTTCTCGTGAAAATACGCAATATTTTCTAATATTGAACCGCGATCAAGATCTGCTAGCTTTTGGCAAAAATGCCCGAGCCTACCCCAGTCGATTACATTCTGAGTGTTGAGTTTCACACCTTCGATTTTGAAGAGGGGCATCCCATGTTCATGGCACATTGAATCGTACTGATATAGCCACTCATTTTTTAAAACAGGTTTATTCGAGAAACAACAAGGGCAGATTAGTAATGTCTGTGTGAATGCTTTGCTATCAAAGGAACTTCTACAATTTTGATTAAGATATATACCCAGAGGTTGCCTTACAGCGATAGTGAGTGCTTCGAGAATACTTGCTGAAGCCATTAACTCTTTAGTGCGAACGCGGCTGCAGGTTTCTCCTGTAATGTGAGATATGAAATGGGATAACCTTTTGAAGCCATTGTAATAGGCTACACGATGAATATAGCCATACATCGGTTCTCCGTTTTTAGCCATTGGGCGGTAAAGTAACGGCGCATTGGGAATGATTCTTTTCCCCCTTAGTTTGTCGGTAATCCTAACTTATCGAAAAAGGCTCGATTACGCTCAGTCGCTGACTTCACTAACTGGTCAAAACTTATTACTTCCAAATAAGCGTGAGAAGGTTCGTTGTAGCCAAAGTATCCCATACGATCTGAGCTGATGCGCAAATTTGCCCGCCTACATCTTCGATGCATGGATTCGGTTAAGTCACAAATCACATAGCAGTAGCCTGGTATATCTTTGTTTCCAGGAATGGGGCGACCTGATTTTGTTGTTACCTTGCCGTCGCGAATTCGCTCTAGATAGCTCAGTGCTTGATCGATAGGGTCTTTATCTTCTCCTTCTCACATATGATTCCGCATTGGTCGTTTGATTTCGATAACAGTGATAGCTGCTAACCTTGAATTACCATTTAAATTGGTAATTACGTAAACATGAGTAAAGGCGGGTGGTTCATACAGTAGGTTCTGCGTCGAAGTGGCTTTTGAGTTCACGCCTGTAAACTTCTATATATCGCAAAAATTCATCTTTTATTCTGGCAATCCCTTGGTTTTGCTGATGATGTTCAAGGTGGTCGAGTATGCTTCGGAAGTGTCTCGCTAAAACCATATCATCTGCATGGCCAACATAGTTATCCATTAGTCTGTAAAAACTATCTGGCCAATCATGGATCGCTTTCCAGACGTCTAAATAGCGACTTACCAAAGTTTGCACATCCATATTCCGCGGCTTGAAATAGTTATTGTTCAATCTAGCCTGAAAGTGAGCGAGCAGATGAATTAGTGTTAGGGCTTCTCTAAATCCAAGATGCTCAAGTATGTTTGGCAGCGTATCGACTTGAACCTTGTTCAGAATAAGAGAAGATATGTATTGATTGAAATCTAACGCCTCTTTTGAGGCTTTGTGTGGTTGGAAGCTAATTCTATGGAATGGGTTCAGTCCAGCCCGTTGCCAACTTAGTCTCTTCGTATGAGGAGCGACAGTATCAGCGAGCAAAGTTTTATGCTGATTGCATGCTATGACGGGATAAAAAGACCAGATTGACTTGCAGTAGCCATGGTCATTAATACATTGAGGGCAAACTCTAGGGTGTGCAACAAACACGAACGAACTGTCGATGCCTTCTCGGAAATTCCTATATATTTCAGTCGAGCGACACACTTTATAATCAAGTTTCAGGGATGAAAATAGGCCACTTAATTCAACATGGCCAGTTAATATATGCTGCCCCACAGACTCCATGCTGTTTATTGCTACTTTTGAATGATGAAGTAAGTGGCCGAAGTTATTAAACCCATTGCCTTCGGCGACCCTGATTAGATAGCTTACAGGGCATTCATCAGAATAGGGTTTGGGTCTGAATAGGAGCATAATCAATCCCCTGTTTATTTAAGCCGCGCCAGTTATTCCGTAAAGTTTCTTCTCTTCCGTTACTCCGAATGTTGCGTACGCAGCATCTATAATGGCATTGCGGTTTGCACTCTTTCCGAAGTCCCAGTCTGAGCTTGTGATGAGTTCTCGAACCTCTATTTTGTTTAATGGAATTAAGAAAGCATTGAATGCGTCAGGCACGCCATAACTTTTTACTACATCTGCGAAAAGTGCTTTGTTTATCTTAAGGCTGTTAAGTCTTGAATAAATAAATGCATCGCAAACAAGGTTAACGGTATATCGCAGGTTACCGCTCGTAACACTGAAAAGACGCAAAGTCATGTCTAAGTCTTCGAGTTTAATGCTTGTTGATAGCTGATAGTGATCTCCAAGTACCTTGAGCAGTCTTCGATAGTCATCTCTGTCTGCTTTTTCGCTAACTCTGTAGGGGGGAATAACATGCCGATAGTGTATGCGACGTTTTAGCTGTGGGTTCGAGTCGACCAAATACTTGGTCCATGGCATTCCCATAAATACGATTGGCACGTTGGTTTTCTTGATAAGGTCTTTGAAAAGATCTGCGATTCCCGTAACCACTTTTGCACTGCGTCGTTCAATGATTACCTGTATCTCGTCAAGAATAAGAAGCTCTACTCCAGTTACCTCA